>ULPT01037980.1_pt1 | contig 11963 bp, 15 predicted proteins | sample 1953751 | NCBI WGS metagenome assembly ULPT01 (sample SAMEA4835636, study PRJEB28245) | human gut metagenome | biome: gut microbiome; material: fecal sample | place: Denmark | collected 2008
ACTCATTAGTTTAGAATCATCTTAGTAAAATCAAGGAGGACAGCAGATGGCAAGATTAGGGAAGATTAGGAAAGCTGTAGAATCGATGGGTTTCAAGCGAGGTCGTAATGAGAATAACTATGTAGTGTATTATTACAGATATGAGGATATTGTAGAAGCCTTATGTACTCTATATGAATTCAAAGGTAGGATGGACTACGTAGGTGTTCCATATATGTGGAAGTGGAAGGGTAGTGAGGTTATAGTGAGGTTCTAATGATTAAAAAAGCGAATATTTTACTTGATGTCATAGGACATTTGATTAAGCCTTATGGTAAGTTGGAATTATTAGAGAATGGTTATCTGAAAGGATTGTTTTGTACCGAGAAGGAAGCTCGATATTATCTAGGATATTCATGCGGTTATGCAAATGCATTAGGTTGGAATATTGACTGGTGTAATATCAAAAAGATTGCCAAAGGTAATGTATGGCAATTGACAATTAGATTAGGTAAAAGGTAATGGATTGGGTTCAATTTCATTTCCAATGGGAATTCTGGGAAGAAATCGTAGTTCTATCAGTATTCGTGTTATCAGTTATAATAGCTGGTATAGTGAGGTGGATAAAGAGGCATTGATTATGTTCTATTATAGTCATTCAGGTATTCCTCCGTGAGCCTATTCAATCTGATACGATATGGGAAGACATTTAAAGAAAGAGAGAAATATAAATCATGTTACAGAATTTATTAAGGCGTGTTGTCAAAGTCGAAAAGCAGACCAAGGATGGTGTCAAGTTCAATACCTATTTCGGTATCTATCAGAACGGCACTGGAATCCATAACATTGCAGTCCGTATCACCAAGGCATGCAGTGCCTTTGTCGAACAGCATAGGAAGAATACAAGCCATAGGGATATCAATATCGACCTCAAGCTTGAAAGCGACCCTAAGGGTATTGAGAACTATGAGGCATTCTTAGCTCCTAAGCGTTCCCGTGTCAAAGGAACTAACCGCTATGAATATGTCCGTACCAAAGAAGGTAAGCTTATTCCTGAGATTGTCATTCTTGAATTAACGGAGAACAATCTCTGCGGTACTCCTTTATCTCAGTTCGACCCGAAACCGAAATTCGACGAGTCTGAGTTGTTCTCAGACCTTCCGTTCTAATATGGCAAGACCCTGTAGCTTGGTCAAGACCAACGTAGGAGAATCCAAATCTTGGACTGCTGATATCCTTGACAGGAAGAAGCTGTCATTTATGGGATATAATGTAGTACTATATGAGAATTGGGTTTATCCTAACGAGTCGAAACAATTTCATGAGTATCCTAATAATTCCAGCTATCGACTTGATGGTACAACTGAAGTAATGGCTTTGTGTCGTACTCTTGTACCAGCTACAGCGGTCAAGCTGTTCGGAGAAATGCTGGATATCGTAGCTAGTAGGAAACCTAGTACCAATACCTATTCAGTTGTCTTATACCATACAACCTACTATAAGAATCAGGATAGCCATAACATGCGTAGATTCAAATTATTCAGTAGGGAAGACCTGAAAGGAGGTACAAAGTACGTTAAGCCAAAGTTGCATTACGATGGTAGGACAGGAGAATTCAAGGAATGCGAGAGGTAAATTACGGACAGAAGAGCTATACACAGCTCAAGAAGGTTCTACGAGACCGATTGGACTATATGCGTGAAAAGTTAGGAGAGCGTAACAGGAAGAACAGCTATGCTTATCGCTATGCTAAGGAACAGGGATTTCTAAAAGGCGATAACTATGTTGATTACAATAAGCTTTCGGCTAAGGAACAACGTATCCAGAAAGCATCGTTGATAACCTTCTTGCAGAGTGATATAACCAAGTACCATTCCTTTACTTCTGGTTTTCGGAATATAGTGAACCGATTGGAAGGTAAGACAGAGAACCTGATGGGAGACCTGAGACACTCTAACGAGTTTTGGGCGGTCTATAATGAGCTTGTCCAAGAGTTCCCTAATATCTTGTATTCTATCGATGGTCGTAAACGCAGGTTCTCAGACCAAGTATTGGACGCTCTTGAGCAGAGGTACTATGGAAACGAGAAAGGTTTGGCAGGATTCTATGGCAATGCCCGTTCATTCTTACAGGAGATGAGCGAGAAAGCCATGGAAAACGAACAGATGGTAGATGAATGGTTGGATAACTGGTTAGATACCCACTAGAAAGGAGACAGGGCTTCTATGGAATTTAAAATCTATCAACGCACTGGAAGCCCCGTTTCCGTTAAGAACGAGATGGATAGCCTGCTCTCTTGGTGCAAAGAAATTAAATCTCATAAGGATATTTATGTCACCAAGGGAATAGGCTCTTATTATAATTTCCCATGCTCGTTTGATATTGAGACTACTTCCTATGAGGAGAAGAACAACAAGTACGGACTAATGTATGCTTTTGTTCTGGGAGTAGCAGGAAAAGTATTCGTTGGTCGTACATGGAAGGATTTCATGGATAGGATTGGAATCTTGGTCAAGGTTTTTGATTTAGGTAATGACTACTTTCTTACTATCTATGTTCATAACCTAGCATACGAATTCCAGTTCATCCGTAAATTGTTCGTTTGGTCTGAGGTCTTCTGTACCGATGAAAGAAAGGTAATCTATTCCTATTGCAATGATTATGGGATTATCTTTCGTTGCTCCTATATCCTTTCAGGTTACAGCCTTGCAAAGGTCGGTGAACACTTGCAGAGATATAAGGTGCAGAAGATGGTCGGAGACTTGGATTACAGCCTTAGGAGAGGGCATACGACTCCTCTTACCGATAAGGAATGGGGTTATATCTATAACGATGGTCTTGTAGTCATGGCGTATATCCAAGAGGAGATAGAGAACAACAAGGGTTCTATCCTCAAGATACCTAGGACTAAGACAGGCTATGTCCGTAGATTCAGGCGCTCGGAATGCCTCTACGGAGGTAAGTCCGACCATAAGGATAAGGAGAGCGGTTTGCAGTTCACGCACTATCGTTCTATCATCGCTCCTCAGACCTTGGAGATGGATGAATACAGGATGGCTCGTAAGGCATTCGCAGGCGGTTTCACGCATGCCAATCTTTACAATGTCAACTTGACCCATGAGAATATACGTTCCATGGATTTCACTTCCTCCTATCCAGCAGTTAGGATAAGGGAGAAGTATCCATGCTCTAAGGGAAAAGTCGTAAGAGTTTACAGGGAAGAGCAGATTGATGAAATCAGCAAGAGCAAGCTATGTATCTTTGCAGTGCGTTTCCATAATCTCAAGTCCAACCTTATAGGTGATAACTATCTGTCCGTGTCTAAGACATTACGCCATAGCAATGACAGGGCAATTGACAATGGTCGTATCATCCGAGTCGGTCAATGCGATACCATTCTAACCAATATCGACTGGGAAATCAGGAAAAAGGCGTATACATGGGATAAGGCTGAGATAGGGAAGTGTTATGTCTATGAGAAGCAGTACCTTCCTACCGAGTTCATCAAGGGAGTTGTATCCCTCTACAAGAAGAAGACTACCCTTAAGGGAGTCAAAGGCAGGGAGCAGGAATACAGGGTATCCAAGGAGAATCTGAATAGCTGTTATGGAAGGTGTGTAACAGACATCTGCCGTGATGAGATTGTCTATACGGAGAACGATGAATGGACTACCGAGGAAAAGGATATAGAAAATGATTTGGATATCTATAACAACAGCAAACGTCGCTTCCTGAATTACCTATGGGGTGTGTTCGTTACAGCCTATGCACGGCGTAACCTTTGGACTGCGATTGCAGAGCTGGGAGATGATTATATTTATTCCGATACGGATTCGGTCAAGTACAGGAATCCTGATAAGCACCAGAAGTATTTCGATGACTACAATGCAGGTGTCGAGAAGAAGCTGAAAAGGGCTTGTGCCTTTCATAAGATTCCTTTCGAGGACGTCACACCTAAGACCATCAAGGGAGTGACTAAGAGGATTGGAGTCTGGGATTTCGACGGAGATTACAAGAAGTTCAAGACCTTAGGCGCTAAACGATACCTAGTGCAATATCCTGATGGCAGTATCAATATCACCATATCAGGCGTAAGCAAGGAAGCAGGTGTCAAATACCTATGGCATGAGTTCAAGAACGTAGACAATATATTCAACAACTTCTGCGATTCCTTGATATTCCCTTCCACCTACTTGGTAAATGGAGAGCTTGTAGAGGGAGCGGGTAAGAAGATTCATACCTATATCGATAATCCTACATCAGGAGAATTCACGGATTATCTCGGATACAAACAAAAATGGACAGAGCAGAGCTCCATCCATCTTGAACCTACAAGCTACTCCCTTTCCATGACCGATGAATACATGGACTTGATAAGGGGTATCCGATTAGCCGTTTAGGCTGTTGCACCATAAGAGGTAGTTACGTATGGCTTCTCCTACGGAGTTGTCCTGATAGAAGACCTTGTTCATCTGGAAGAAGAGATAGAGGTTTCGACCGATATCATCGAAAGGCATAGTCAATTTGGAGCGGTATCTCGGTTGGGATACTGCTTCTTTTTGGAAGATGATTTCATTGGGGCAGTCCTTGATTTCGGTAGTCTTCCGATGGATATAGGTGAACCAGTCATTGTCATGGTGAACGATTTCGCACTGATATGTTCCTCCCTCGTATCGGATGAAGTATTTGTAGATGATTTCCTTAGGCAGGATGGAATACGGACAATGAGGATAGATATCCCTTTCCCATTCACCGCCTGTAATCATCTGCAAGTGAGGGTTGTCGAATGCGAAGTAAGGGTCGATATCCTTCTTGCTGTTGATTTTACGGACATTGTCAGCATGCTCTACAGCTACACGCAATTCGCTCTCCCCGTAGGTGTACAATTCAATCTTACCGAGAGGAATCTTGTCGATATGCTGTAAACCCATCTCGAGGAAGTAAGGACATCCATATTGGTTGATAGTGTTACCGACCATGTAGATAGTCACATCCTGTCGGTCTCGCTTGATATCGGAGATAAGGACTTGGAATTTCACGAATTCCTGAGGAAGATAGCCATTGCGTGACATCCTTTCATCGAAGAAGATAGTGGTGATTCCGGGGTATTGGTTTTCATCGTAGGAGGCAGTGGAAGACAGGGCAAAGACATACCTGAATGGTGTTTGGTCGATGATAGGCTTCTGCTTCCCATCAGGGCTTTCTATGGTCTTAGCGAGGAAGAAGCGCTGGTGTCGGTAGACAACGCCTGTCCATTGTTCTTTGGTGTCCTTGTACCTGTCCTTTATCTTTCCACGCCGTATCCTGTCATCGAAGATAGTAGACCTTTTCGGTGCTTTGATGAAGTCGATATAACGGCGGATAAGACCGCCCTGCTTACCCGTATCATGGTAGATTTGGAGAATCTGGGTAAGCACGGCTTCTGTCTTTCCGTTGGATTTCCTTCCTACGATGATTTTGTACTGCGATTGGACTTTATTTATATTGTCTAAACTATACCATTTAGGTTTCATGAGTGTATACTCCCTTGCTTAACTGCGATTCTATATTATCACGTTCTCCTATAGTCATGCCATCTATCAGCTTAATATCGCAGGATGAAGCAAGGATGAATTCAGAGGAGGAAGAAGGTGTTTCAGCGCCGTTGGAAGAATCGGAGAGCAAAGCGGTGATAGTGGTAAACTTATTGACTGGAAGACCTGTCTCATGGATATAGTCCTTGAATTCAGCTTCTGGATAGTCGTTCACGATAGGATTACTGAATGTGATTTCCAGCCTGAATTTATTCGGAGCATAAGCATAGGAGTTGGTATTGGAAAGCTCGGTTGCTGTCACATCATGGAGTTGGCTCACTTGGAGAAGAGCTTTGGCAGCTGCACCTGCAAAACCTAGACCTCCTGTAGCTATCGCTGTAGTCGTAGCTAAGGTTGCACCAGCACCGAGAGGGCCTCCGAATAAACCAGCGATTATCGCTATACCAGCACCAAGCATTTTGATAGTCATATTCAAAGCAGTGTTATCAAACTTTTGGTCATTGCTCTGAATATTGGAATAAGTAATAGGAACATCGATTGACCTGTCACATTCCTTCCTGAATAACATGATTTCATGCTCTGGATTGTAGACATAGACATATGCTTTTCCTGTATAAGGATTGATGATATATTCAGTAGAAACATGGAATGAAGTTTCATCAGGATAGTTTTCCATGGTCTGCAGGAAGATATTCCTGTCAAGGTCAACCCATCCTAAGTAAGGAACCCATAAGCGGTATTTGTCGAGCTGAGTCCTACGCCATAAGGATTTGCCATAGATAGCTTTCCTACCGCTATACTCAAGATAGAAGTCATTGCCTGAGATAACAGCGCTGTCCGTATAATAGACAAGTTCATCATTCTCGAAATTAATATGCCCATTAATCGTGTTGATAAAGATAGTCTTGACAGGACTCTGGGTAGTATCATAAGGATATTCGATAGGGAAGATACGGATATCTACACTACCGCTTTCCTTGATTTCCTTGTCATGGGTAAGAACCCATCCAGATATTTTCTGTACTGCTTTGGCATTGCATACGATACAGCCCATGTTCTGGTTCGTTCCCATGTACTGGGAAGTCAATACATTATTGGTAGTACCGACTCCTGTTCCATTCTTGTTCTTGAGGATATTCCATAGGGAATTCGGAATTGCAGTACGATTGCTTTTCTTCTGAGTAATTATTGCAGTTTTTTCATCGTAGCATGAGAAAGTAACGATATACTTGCATTTGTTATCATCAAGGTCGTTCCACCTGATGAACGGATTATGTTCTAATGTAGTACACCATGCAGAAGGGTGCTTCTTGTCAAGGTCTAGGTAGGTCTTGGTTGCTACACCTCTGAATGCTCGGTTGTCATCCTTGATTGTAGGTTCGTACCCGATAGAGGCACGTTCGATATAGCACTGCGACTTATCGATTCGGTAGTTGTAGCTCCTCAGGGTATCGCAGTTCATCGTAAGGCGGATTAAAGAAGAGCTTACCGATACCCTATCCCTGATATAGTAGTAACGATGGAAGTCTGGAATGTAGCAATAGTTGTAGGACTTGAAGGTTGCTAGGTCGGTTTGGACATCGATACTAGGTGTGATGATAGAAGTTCCACGGCGTAACGTTCCTGTCCTTGTGATAGCCGTAGAAGGGTCGAGGGTCTTGTAAAGGACATTCGTCTTCCCCCCGTAGTTATAGAAGATGATTTGCATTGGATTACTCCACTGGTGTAACTAGGTCGGTGATGGTAAAGGAAGACAAGTCTTGATATTCATCAGGTGTTGGATTGATATCGCTGTCTCCGGGGGTCATGTAGTAAATATTGATAACACCGCCTTCTCCAGCAATATAGGTTGGCACAACACCATATAGATTGCCATTAGCTAATACCTTCTTATCTGCAAGATATTCAGCAAGCGTATCGGCGGTAAATTCATCTCCACTAGTATTCTGAATGATGAGATAAAGAGAAACATTGCTGGATGAGTCTGCCATGGTGATGAAGTGAGAATAAAATAGATACTTAACTTCGGTAACACTCACATTATTATCATAACAATCAAGTACTAATAACGAACCAAAAGAAGGAAACATAAAAATTGCATGGATTTGATGAGGATTTGAATAAGTCCATTCATATACATAGCATGCTATATATATATCAGTTGAAGATTTAAGCAATACAGGGTTTTTGCCAGTTATTGTACCAGTATATGTTTGTCTATTTTTCGATAAATTTATAACATCAAAAGCGTCTCCTCCCGAACCCCCTCCACCCGTAGCAGAGAGTTTTCCGTTAGCTAGTGTGAGGTTATCTCCGATTTCGATATTCTCCTGCCCGTTTGTTCCCACTCCGACTAATTTCGTTTTGGTTAAGCCTGCGGGCTTCTGAAGGGAATTCTGGATTTTGATATTGGTTTCATTGGCAATCTGAAAACCTACTTTATGCGTTTTGTCGTAGAAGTGGTGAGTGATAGTGGAACTATCAACGAAAGCGTTCTTCCTGTTATCGCCGATGACATTCGGATAGACGTTATCGTTTGTCTTGGTTTTTAATGTCGTAGTTTTGTCTGCCATTTCTTTCTCCTTTCTATAAAAGGGTAAGGGATAATCTCCCTTACCCCTGTTTGGTTAAGCGACTGGTGTTAAATCTCCGTAGAGGACTACGTTGTCTGGAACGCTTCCTCCTGTAGCAGAGATAACATTACCTTGAATGGTAATATTAGCTCCTGCTGTAAGCTTGTCCTGCTTACCAGCAATTTTTCCTTCTACTTCTACAAAAGCTTGATTAACATGGTCATTACGGGCAATGGTTTCTGGAATGTTCTGGTCTAATACATTAGGATAAACGTTATCATTGCCTTTAGTTTTTAAAGTAGTGATTTTATCTGCCATAGCTTACCTCCTATGCTAAGAAGAAGATAACCATGTTCTCGTTGAGGTCGTTGAAGTAACCTGCCTTGAACTTGTAGAAGTAAGTCGTAAATTCTGCTTTAGGATTATAATAAGTATTGACATGATAATCTTGACAACAGACAGCAAGAGCGTCTCGGTCAAAGATACAGCCGATGAGACAATCGATAGTGACATCGTTTCCTTCTGCGTCCTTGACATCAATCTTAGCAATATCATCAAGAGAATAGCCTTTTCCAGAACCCTGCCAGAAATTGACAACCTGTGCCTCAGGAAGCTTGGTGAATTCGTTGTGGAAGGTATCAGACTGCAGATAAACATCAGCAGAACGCTTGAAATCAGAGAGAAGAACGATATGCTGAAGGTTCTTATCGGTGAATCGGTCTGCACCTCCGACATTGAATAATTCAGACATCTGAGTCATGTAGTCGGAGTATGCCCTAATCTTCCTAGAAGCAAACTTAAGGAAGTCAAGGTCTTTCATCGCCTGATATTTATTGAGAGTCTTACCTGTAGAATCGTTGTAAAGCTTTAAGAGATTGACCGCCTTGACTCCAGACTTCTGGGAAGCAGTACCAGCTCCGATATCGGAATGATAGGTAGAAGCAACAGCAGAAGCAATCGTAGAAAGCTTGAGCTTATCGACAGACAGCTTAAGCTTATTCTGCACCTTGGTGAATAACATAGAGATGAAGCTATTAAGCTGTGCAGGAGAGGCAAAAGCAGAACGAGCCTGAATATCCGTAACAGAAGCGTCAATCTCAAAAGTGTTGTACTTATTGAAGAACTTAGCAGAAGCTTTCGGCTGGTGGAAAACATTCGGGTCATAGGAAGCACCATCCTGTAATTCCCATGTTTCGTTTTCGGTAGCCTCAGGCATTTCGATATCAATCTTTTCAAGGACTGCACCATAATCCCAGTTATCCCTGAGAATATCAGGAGTCTTGGTATTATAGACTCGGTCAACGAAAACGACTCTGCCAATGCGGTCAACCAAAGCATGAACGAACTTATCAAGAGACTTGTTGTTGATGATTTCAGTACCGACATCGACTAAGTTGGTCAAATCTTCCTTGAGGACATCGGTCTTACCTAATGCCTCTCCAACACCTAAATTAGCTAATTCGTAAACTTGCTTAATTTCCATATTTTACCTCCTTAGGCATTAGCCGTGATAGTAACTTTGTCATCCGTAGAAATCTTGATAGTGATTGTAGATAACTTGATGACATACGGAGAGCCTCCTGTGGCTTCTCCGAAAGCAGGTTTGTATTCAGTAGTACCTACTTTGAGACCGCAGATAAGCAGAGGCTTCTGCGTTTCCTTGATACGTTCATAGATTCCGGGAACTGCCTTAGCAGTGCTGAGAGTGAACGCATAGCCCTCAAAATCGATAATCTTGTATCCGCCTAATTTCATATTTTAATCCTCCCTGTAAATAGGCAATGTTAGGAACTTGTCAATGTCCTTCCTCATGATTTCCATGATTTGGTTGGAACGCAGTCTGATACGCTCCATGATTCTTTCATCGACATTGTTTCCCTCGTATTCACGCACGATAGTATCAATACCATCCTGCGTTGTAGTAGTCTTCTCATAATTCTTATCTTTGTCACCAGTCGTATGGACAGAACCACCCGTAGTGGTCTTGTTCTGCGGTTGGAAGGCTTCTGAATTGAAGCCTTGGTACTCCGTAGTGGAATTCCTGTCATTGGTCTCAGTAACAATATCCTGAGACTTGTAATGCTCTGTATTCTTAGAGCTTCTCGGTGTACTGGTATATGTCTCCTTACGGGATTTAAGGACATCCCAGTCGACCTGCAACGCCTTAGCAAGGCTTTCCCACTTTTCGGCATACCTGTAATACAGGCGGTTGCTTATATCGGCTTTTAGATGGTCTAATGAAATGATTACTTCTTCTCCATTTGCATAAACCCGTAAGCCATCCTCGGTAAGCAATTGCGCCTGTACTACAGCATTGCCGTACCATACACCAGCGGTTTTCATGGATGACCGCTGTAGGAAATAGATATCGCTCCTGCCATCCAGTCCGATGATACCCGTGAAAGGCGCTCCAAGGCTTTTCAACTTTGCCACTAAGGCGGTGATAAAGTTGTCTCCATGGTTGTAGAACTCAATCCTTCTTGTCATGTTTTAGTTTCTCTACTTCCTTCTTTGAGTCCTCAAGCTGTTTCAGGATTTGCTCATATTCATCTGGTGTGATATGACCATCCGAGCTAGCTTTACGGATTAAAGAGATAATGTTGATAATAAGACATACAACCATCGATACTGCAGAGATGATAGAAACTATAATCCCTGCAATATCGGAGATATCCTGCGCCATCGTGAGACCGCATACACCAGAGAGGTAGCAGATAGCGCTAGAAATTGACTTAGCTTTGTTCATTCTTGTCCTCCTTGGTGTTATTACCTTCCTCAGATTCTTTAGCCTCCTGTGGCTGATTTTGAGGATTCTGCGAGGTCTGAGGGTTCTTTGCCTCGTTCTTGACAATCTCGGTTTCTGCTTCCTTCTCCTCGAACTTGAATTTCCAGACATTGGAATAATCAACCGAGACATTCAGTCCGTACAAGGCATTGATTTCATCAGCACCCTGCTGTAAGCATTTCAACATCTGCTCCGCTCTAGGAATGGTTAAATCATCCGCCGTAGTTGTAGCTTTATCAGAGACATATTCACGTTTGGTGTTGAAGGAGGCAGACAGACCGACTCCACGAGCCCATTGCGAGAAGAGATATTGAGCTGTTTCGACCGCAGAACGAATAGCATTGATAGAGCCGTTGGACAATTGAACTGAAGTGAGAGCGTCCTTGGACAGGAAGTTATTATGGACTATGTAGGATGGGCTTTCGCCTTTCTCCATAGCCTTGAAGAACTCCTTAGCACCTTGAGTGGAATTGTCATCATCCGTAGATAGGACAAACTCTGCACGGGCATTGATGAGACCGATACGCCTAGTCCTATACGCTTCTGCCCTCTGATAGGCATAATAGCTGTTCCATTGAGCTAAACCCTGCCTTAGGTAATCAGCTCGGAGCAGAACGCAGTCTTTACCGATTTGAAGGGTCTTGCTAATAGGGACATAAGGATTAGCGACTACAAAGCCCTTAGGAATGTAGTATGGTGTACAAGGCTGAGAAGTATTAGAGCCTCCCAGATTGCCAAAGAGAACATAGTATTTACCATTCTGCTTAGTGAATACACAGCGACCAAAGAGCTGTAAGTATAAGTTCAAATACTCCTGAGGTATTTCCTCAGGTAAGTTCTTCCACTCAAACATAGACAAACAGACCTGAGTGAAGTCATTGAAGAACAGGTTAGCCACCTGTTCCTTGGTTAAGTTTTTGCCATTAGGGAAGTACTGAGTTGTTCCTAATGAGGCGATAACATTTGCGTAAGAATCCTTGTTCATTTTAATCCTCGGATATAATGTATCACAATTAAAAGTTAGTTGCTACTAATTTGCGCAGAAATGATTTAGTAGATTGGTAGTAATTACATATTTTGACCCGGGGGTAT
>ULPT01061477.1_pt1 | contig 11963 bp, 8 predicted proteins | sample 1953751 | NCBI WGS metagenome assembly ULPT01 (sample SAMEA4835636, study PRJEB28245) | human gut metagenome | biome: gut microbiome; material: fecal sample | place: Denmark | collected 2008
GATTTCGGTGATGAGTATCGAAACTACAAACATAAAGTGGGGAAATTTTTCCCAAAGCTATGATCTTTTGATTACATGGTCGTTATCCAAGCACGCTTCACTGTGCCGGAAGAGCATCTTCCTTGAAAAGGGGCGCCATTATTGTATAGTTCCTGTTAATAAGAGACCTTTGGCTTTAATGTTAATTCGTATTGTCCCAACTTTGCATTTTGGATACAATAGAAGGTGCAGATCTTGCAATTGCTTGATTTACATTCTTTATTGCGGAGAGGAGGCAGTTCCCTATTTGCATCTGAATTATCCAGCCGATGAATCCGGAAATTTTGTGCAAGATACTCCGATGGAAGCTTTCGACTTCGCTCTGTCGTTCAATAATTCTCAAATTTGCAACAGCACCCGTTCCTGAACACATTCTGAATTGATAATAACAGATTAAGCAGATAAACCTGCATATCATATTTTTATCTGCTACCACAAAGATGATTCATTAAATAATATAAAAGCACCCAATTTTACATTATAGGGCGTAAAATCGGGTGCTTATGTTTGTAAAACATTGATTCTCAATGCTTATTGCGGAGAGAGAGGGATTCGAACCCCCGGAGGTGTGACCCTCAACGGTTTTCAAGACCGCCGCAATCGACCACTCTGCCATCTCTCCATGTGGTCTTCCGCCGCCATGGCGAAATTGCGAATGCAAAGTTAGCGTTTTTTTTGCAATTTCAGGCTATATGCGCACAATTTTTCGCTGTGCCGTCACTGATACGACGTGCAAACGACCCTTCTTCATTGCTTATTCGGGCACGAACTAACTTTGCACGCCGACATAAACGCCAAAATCTCGAGGCATGAGGACTACGCGTCGTATATGGTGGGATCGGGTATGCCGGCAATCTGAAAGGCTTCGCGACGTTCGCGACAGGTGCCGCAGGTGCCGCAATGGTGTTCGCCGCCGCGATAGCAGCTGTATGTATGGCTGTAGTCTACGCCTATGGCGGCGCCGCGTTCTGCTATCTGACCCTTGGTGAGGTGTGTATAAGGCGTCAGCAGGGTAATGCCGTCGTAGGTGCCGGCGGCGATGGCTCGCGACATATTCTCGACAAATGCCGGGCGACAGTCGGGATAAATAGCGTGGTCGCCGCTGTGGTTGGCCAGCATCACGTGCGCCAGATGGTGTGTCTCGGCAAGGCCGGCGGCTACGGAAAGCATGATGCCGTTGCGGAAGGGCACGACGGTGCTGCGCATGTTTTCGTCATCGTAATTGCCTTCGGGAATGGCATCGGCGCCGGAGAGCAACGAGCTGGCAAAATGCTCGCCGATAAACTTCAGGGGAATAACCATCAACGGAATACCAAGCTTGGCGCATTGGAAGCGAGCACATTCAATTTCGCGCGCGTTGTGATTGCTGCCGTAGTCATAGGTTACGGCCATGGCGATGCGCGAGGCGTATTCGCAAAGCATGGTGACGGAGTCCATACCTCCGCTCACCACCATCAGGGTGTCTTTTTTCATAGTCTGCAATAGTGGTAGCCCGGGAATTACATATCGTTGCGGAAGGAGGCCATCAGTCGCTCACGAGCCATTTCCTTGTGGTCTTCGTCGCCGTAATTGGCAAAAGGAATAATGGAGATGCCGCCGCGCGGTGCAAAAAGCCCGGTGACTTCGATGTACTTGGGATCCATCAGGTGGCACAGGTCCTTCATGATGATATTGACGCAGTCTTCGTGGAAATCGCCGTGGTTGCGGAACGAGAACAGATACAGTTTCAGGCTCTTGCTCTCGACCATCTTGGTGCGCGGGATATACGAGATGATGATTTTGCCGAAATCGGGCTGTCCGGTCTTGGGACACAGCGCCGTAAATTCGGGACAGGTGAAGGTCACGAGATATTCGTTGTCGGGATGCTTATTGTCAAAGGTCTCAAGCATCTCGGGACAGTAGTCGGTGGGATATTTGACGCCGGTATTGCCCAGCAGGGTCACTCCCGGCATTTCTTGTGGTGTACGACTCATAGTGTATTTTCTGTGAATTCAGTCTTTTTGTTAGCGTCCTTAGGGACCTTAGGGTCACTAAAGTCATGCAAAATTACGCATTTTCCGCGATATGGCGGACGGCATGGCGGCGCGGCAGTCAGAATGACTGCATATCTACCAGACGCTTGTAGTATCCGTCAAGGGCCAGCAATTGGTCGTGAGTACCGCGTTCGACAATACGGCCTTCGTGCATGACGCAAATCATGTCGGCATTGCGTATGGTCGAGAGCCTGTGCGCAATCACCAGTGTAGTACGGTCTTGCATCAGGCGTTCGAGTGCCTGCTGGACCAGTTGCTCGCTCTCGCTATCGAGGGCGCTGGTGGCTTCGTCCAGTATCAGTACGGGTGGATTCTTGAGTATGGCTCGCGCTATGGATACGCGCTGGCGCTGGCCTCCGCTGAGGCGGCAGCCGCGGTCGCCGATATTGGTCTGATAACCCTCGGGACTTTCGATGATAAAGTCGTGAGCATTAGCGATACGGGCGGCCTGCTCTACTTGCTCTTGGGTGGCTCCGGCAGGCGCGCCGAAGGTGATATTATTGAAGAACGTGTCGTTGAACAATATAGCTTCCTGATTGACATTACCCATAAGCGCACGCAGGTCGTGTACGCGCACATCGCGGATATCAATGCCGTCGACGGTGATGCTGCCGCTGTCCACGTCATAGAAGCGCGGCAGCAAATCGGCCAGCGTGGACTTGCCGCTGCCGCTCTGTCCCACCAGGGCCACGGTGGCGCCTGCCGGGATGTCTAAGCTGACATCAGCTATGACTTCATGGTCGCCGTAGCTGAAAGATACATGCTTGTAGCTGATAGCCCCGGCATGTGGCGGCAACGTCTTGGGAAGCTCCGGATCGGCGATGGGATTGACCGCCCCGAGAATCTTGTCGACGCGCTGCATCGACGCCAGACCCTTCTGAACCGAGTAGGCAGCCTTGCTCAAGTCTTTGGCCGGATTGATGATGCTGTAAAATATCACCATGTAATATATAAACTGCGGGGCATCAATGCCGGCGCTGCCGCCCAAAATGAGCGTACCGCCAAACCACAGCACTATCGCGATGGCCGCCGTACCCAAAAACTCGCTCATCGGATGAGCCAACGACTGGCGACGCGCTATACGATTGGACAGACGATAGAACTCCTGATTCTCGCGATGGAAACGTGCACGCACCTTATCTTCGGCGTTGAAAGCCTTGATGATGCGCAGTCCGCCAAGGGTCTCCTCGATATTGGACATCAATACACCCCATTGGTTCTGCCCCTCAAGCGACTGACGCTTAAGGCGTTTGCCTACACGACCCATAACCATTCCGGCCAAAGGCAGCAGCACAAACACAAACACAGTCAGCTGCCACGACACGGCCACCATCATAGCCATGCACACGACAATCATCACCGGATTTTTGAACATCATATCCAGCGACGCCATCACCGAATTCTCGATTTCGGCCACATCGCCGCTCATACGCGCCATCACATCGCCCTTGCGCTCGCCCGTAAAGAACCCTATGGGTAGCCGCGTAATCTTGTCATAAACCTCATTGCGGATATCGCGCACAATTCCGCTGCGCAGCGGAATGATGTAATACAAGCTGAGGTACGTAGCTCCTGTTTTCAGAGCCGTCATCACCACCAGCGCCACAGCCAGCAGCGCCAGCGTCGCCGACGGCCCGTACAGCGCCACAGCCTCCTGTGTGTAATAATAGAAATTGTTGACTACCACCTCCTTGAACGAGCCGTCCGCCATCGTCATATACACATAATGCGTGGCATTGATTTTGAACAGCATCTCCAATATCGGGATAATCAGCGCAAACGAGAACAGCGTCAGCAGCGCCGCCAGCACATTGAACAAGATGTTCAGAGCCAGATACTTCTTATACGGAGGAACAAAGCGGCGCAACAGCGCAAAAAAATCTTTCATATCAATATCGTAGTCTCGCACAGCCGGGCATCGCTCGGCTGCGAGACATCATCATGCGTTAGTATTCGCCCACAAAGTTACGCATTATTCGCGACATACCGCCCCTCCCCGTCGGCCCCGACCCGGCGCAATACGTAGCACGCTGCGAATTAACGCGATAGCCCACACTGATAATTGCATCAAGGTTGTAGAAAATCCAGTCGCGCTCCACCTGCCGATTGCCCTCCTGCTGAACTATTCTAATTTTTCGAATAGTTGCCTCCTGTGCCAACTCATTGCTTGTGTATATCTCTTTAAGTTGATAGTTTATAGTGTTGACCTCTACACCAAATAGCTGAGCCATTGCCTTTTGCGTAAGCCACAGCGTTTCATCTTCGACATACGTCTGTACGCCGCCGCTTCCATCCGGCAGATTATACAATATAAACTATATTTCCTTTCCCATAACAACCTTAATAAGCGTATTAGAGTGACTTCAATATAACTGTGAGGCATTGACAACAGCCTTAAAGCTCGAAAGACGATCTACCGCGGTATGCGGAATCAATATGTATCGCCATGGTTTTCCGCCATGCTGTACCGCATAGTCTCCGGCAATCTTGCAGTAACGGCGTGCGGCATTAGCCTTGTCAAGGACATCGTTATCGTCAACGTTTTTCTCAGCTTTTGTCTCACACATATATATTGCATCAGCTGTCTCGACAATAAAATCCGGTTCGTACCGCTTGGCTCCGTTAGACCAATAGATATTGAATTGTTGCGGTACAGGGCGCAGCCACTTCAATACTATGGGGTCGTTTTCAAGAATATATGCAAAATCCCATTCTGTCGTGCTGTCAAAACGCGTTTCAGGATAATACGACTTCAGGAATCCCTGCACAATATACTTGCTGCCCCACGATTTCTTTTCGGGAATGTCGCTTACCATGCGTTTGCCAAATCCGTTGTCTACGAGATGCTGGTCAAGGATCCGGCTGAAAGGGAGCACACGTGTCGGAGACGTTTCTTCTTTCACGATATGGAAGTGCTGCTTCATCTGTTTGTATATGTTGTTTGCAAGAATCTCTTTATAAGCATTGACAATCTCGGCAATATCATCTTGTGCTATGTCAGGATTATAGCCTTTTATCGCATCTACGGCTTGCCCTGCAAGTTTGTATAACAAGTCGGCACACTCGTCATAGTCCACATCATCGAAATCGATAAGGCGTGCCACAAGAATATCTATTGGATTCCCTTTGGAGCTGCCACTGCGGCCGGCTATGATATCTGTTTCGCCTGTAGCAAGGCTTTGTCTTTGAATTTCATAGTGGACTTTATCAAGATTGTAACCAGTGGACGTATCAAGGTCAAAATCTTCGAATACGGCTTTGATGCGCGGCTGCTCAACGACAAGACGCGGAATTTCGATTACGTTCTTCTCGTAATCTACCACGACTTGCTTGATTACTTGGTCAAGCTGCTTGATTTGTTCTTCGGCCTCCTGCTCGGCAAAAAGCGGCGTGGCGACCTTGGCTCGTTCGGTAATGACTTCGGCAGCTTTCAGCCTAATCACCTTGATAATTTCAGGCTTATTCAAGTCTCCATAATGCTCCACTTTTTCGGCTGCCATAGGGATAACTTCAAGCACGGCACGTACTGCATCGCAAGTACGTTCGGCCACTTTCTTTTCGTAGTCAGTCTGTGCCTGTTTGACTGCAGCCTCGTATCTCTTGACGACAGCAGTGGTTGTCGTCACGACTTTGCCTGACTGCGGGGTCAAATCATCATCGTCAAGTTCGACATACGTCAATTTGTTTAATACGCTGTCGCCGTTTTGGGCTTTATCAATTACTGCGGCAAAGTTGTCGTGGGCAATCACAGTAAGTTTGTCTACATCAGGATTGCCTGTTCGTTCGCCTCCGTATGGCAGACGGAGTCCGCGACCTATAGTCTGTTCGATGAGTACGGCAGCATCGGCGGCTCGAAGTGGTATAATCGTGTAAAGGTTATTTACGTCCCAACCCTCTTTGAGCATATTGACGTGTACCACAATTTCAATCTTATTGTCGGGCGACTCAAGGGCGACAAATTGCGACTCTACATCCTCGTCCTTCTTTGTCGAACTATCTATCTGTAGCACCTTGCCTTTGTATCGGCCATGGAATATCCTATCGCTTTCGAGTAACTCCTTAACTTTCTTTGCATGACCGATGTCACGGCATGCCACAAGTATAAATGGGTGCACAACGCGTCTTCCTGTCTGTTTGGCATACAGCTCGATAGCAAGTTTGGCGCGCTCGTGTACGGTGATGCCGTCTTCCAACTTGATTATCTCGATTTCGTCGTCAGTGTAGTTAGACTTCTTGAAATTCTTGCGTCCGGCTACCGTCGGGTCTTTCACATAACGCTTGTCGGCAAGCGCCTGGGCGAGATTGTATTCAAAGACGATATTCTTGAATGGTTTGTTTTTCTCGTCAAGGGGCGTAGCGGTCATCTCGAAGCCGAGAACCGGGCGTAATTCGTTGATAGCTTTCTTGGACGCATCGGCATGGTAACGATGCGCCTCATCCATAAGGATTACGAGATCTGGCACCCCTGCGAGGTAATCAAAATACGATTGGCCTATATATTCCGAAAGGCGGCGCATTTTGGGCGCCCCTTTCTTTCCTTCCTTGCTGTCCTTATTGAATTTCGAGATATTGAAAATATTAATCTGCAACGAAGAGAACATTGATGGCGTGCGCTCGTTGTATGTCTCGCCGGTAACTATCTGCGGCGGATTGCTTACAAATTCGCTAATGCCTTTGAACACATATTTCTCGTAGGCGGTGTCACCAAAATCGTGTATCAGCTTGTTGTACAGTGTCAGATTAGGCGCAAGAATAAAGAAGTGCTTTATACCCTTTTGCAAATAGAGATAAGCAACGATCGCCCCCATCAGTCTGGTCTTGCCTATACCGGTGGCTATGGAAAATGCCAGCGAGGGAAAGTCTCGGTCAAAGTCCTTAAACGTAGGTACAAGCGATTTGACCTTGTCGACTTCTTCCTTGAGGAAATCAGCAAGAGCGCCGGTCTCTGTCGGCGGCTTCTGCAAAGAAAGCTTTTCGATAATGTGCGAGGTGAGGTCAAGCGCCTTTGCCAGCGGTTCGCGTAACGACAATCGCTGGCGTATCATATTAACTGCAGCGTTCATACGTCAAACAAATTTGGTTCGTGGTCGGATGTCGGTGCTTCCTCAGGGTCGAGAATGTCGTCTGCTTCGTCACCCTCACCGTCCGGCATTTCGGGCAGTGGAACTATATTGAGCGAGTAGTCGTCACGGCCGAACTCGCAGCGGCCGAGAAGCATCTTGGGAATTTTCTTGAGAGTGATGTTTGGATAACGGTTGTTGCACTCCGGCTGAAACTGAGTACAGCATATCAGCAGCGACTCATCCTCGGCCATCTGCTCGTGCAGGTGCTGCAAGGCCTCGGCAGTGAGGAATTGCGTGGTGGTGAAAATATAGTCATGTTCCGAGCTATAGCCCTGTTTCCAGTATTGATCGGTACTCGGCTGATAGGTGAAGCCCTCCTGCTTGGCCATAGCGGCCGCCAGCATATCGGCATTATACGCCTTATTGATTACGAGATTGCCGTATTTGTCCTTATTGAGTAGGCTCGGCGCAAGCTCATAGAACTTGAAGCCGCCGCCACCTTGCCAATTCTGCGCCTTAGAAATGCCACCCTGCTCGCCATCAATTACTTTTCTCATGCGCACCGCGCAGTGAGTATAAGCATGGTCACCCAATTCAACTCCAATCCATCGCCGTCCCATCTTGTGGGCTACTGCCGCAGTGGTGCCGCTACCAAGAAAACTATCGAGTACAAGATTGCCGGGATTGGTTGCTATAAGCAATACTTTTTCGATCAATTTTTCGGGTTTGGGCGTAGCAAACCATTTGCCTTTATCCCATCCCGGGAAAAGACTTTTCTGCTCATATTTTGCCTGACGATTATGCCCTGTTTCTTCTAAATCAATCCATAATGATGACGGCGGCAATCCACGGCTATCACACAGATAAGTTCGGCGCTTGATATTAGTATAGTCTTTGTTGAAATAAATTTCGCCAGTCGCCATTTTTTTGCAATAGTTTCTTCGCTCCATCGCCATCCATTTTTAGGAGGATGTATGACTGTGCCTATTGGAGTCTCAATATCAAACCTTAAGTTCTCTCGGGGCGATGGGGACGATATTGGATTTCCATCAAACCAAGGCCCTTTTGGGTCGTTGTCCGGATTCTTAAAGTGCGATACCTGTGAACTTTTAGGCTGCTGTCGTTTTGATAACCATCCAGTGCATTTTGAATATACTAATATTGTGTTATGGTCTATGGAAAACTGCTTAGAGTCATTATTGGAATTGTCGCTTGACCTCCAAATCACCGACTGTATGAAATTATTGCGTCCAAATATCTCGTCACACATGACTTTACAATAATGGACTTCACTATCATCTAATACAATCCAAATTGTTCCATCGCCAGACAGAAGATTATGCAAAATCCTCAATCTCGCATACATCAAATTCAGCCAAATGGAGTGTTCGAGATTGTCATCGTATTGTTCAAATGCGCTGCCCGTATTATAAGGAGGATCTATAAATATACAATTAACTTGGCCTGCGTAATCTTGCTCTAGGGCGCGAAGTGCGAGCAAATTGTCCCCGTGGATAAGCATATTGCCCGGCCACGGCTTGCCGTTTGGCAGCGTTCCTGTTTCGACCTCGCCATAGGCGAGAGTCGGATCTTCGATAAGTATGCGCGGTTCTATGGCCGGACGCTCATCATCCTTCCCTATCCACGTCAATTCCAGTTTATTTAGTTTGTTCTTTACCATTGCAGTCATAGTAAAAAGGCATTGTTATTGTTGTCGTTTTGTCCGCTTGCTCCAAGCCCATAAATTCATATAAGTACTGGACAAACTCAAAAATATAATTGTTTTGTTTTATCAATTCAGATATACAGTCATCCAAATCAATGCACTCTTGATATAATATTTTGGGGTCAAACACTTCTATTGGGGAACTCTTGGGATCATAACAATACTCATTCCCATCACGTTTAATCGGCAACTTGCCTTTAACATGTTTCACATGTTTCACATCCGGAATATATGTATTTAGGCTATTGATAGAAATACCTCCTTGATGTTTAATTATATTAGAAAGATTCCTTATATATTTTCGGTCTTTTTCATAGAAATCAACGAGCTTTTCACCAAGCTTTTGATCCGGTGAAATACCTCGTAAAAGGCTCTTTATGCCACACTCTATACTTTCATTTTTGTCATTTTCATCTTTCTTATATTTTCGTGATATCCATTTACAATCTGATAGTCTTTTTCGATATTCCTCCTTCGTAGAAAAATCATCTGCAAAATGAAAAGCGAAATAGACGATTTGCAGTATGGTGTCGTAACATGAATTATATGATAGTATGGCGTGCTCAAGTTCAAAAAGGACTATGCAATCACGGGCATCTCCTTTCAATTCAGACCTACACTCACCACAAGATCGTATTGTTCGTGCTTGATTTAACGCATAATTGGCAAAATCATACTGATAACTAAGCTGGAAATAGAGAACTAACGCCGCCATTAAACGTCTATCTCCGATTATGTGATTTATATATAATCGTTTAGACGCTATTCCTTCAATAATAGAGTGTATGTCTTTAAGTTCGTTCATATCATTATCGGCTTACTTGTGGCATCAGTTGTTCTTTGATTTGCCGTTCCTCCTTCTGTTGAATTGTCGTTTTTAAATTTCCCTCAACTTGGGGAAATTTGATAGCCGGGTTAATTTGCAAGTAAACTGCAAGTAAACTGCAAGTAAACTGCAAGTACAGCAAGTGCCACAGTTTCCTAAATCACTGTACAACAGGGTGGTGTGTGCCATATCACTATTTCTTGCGTTTTTTTCTTGCATACTTGCGTCTTGAGGAATTAATTGGAGTTATGATTATAAGTAGTCCATCTTTTACCATCTCAGATAAAAGCCGAGACACATAAGACATAGCTGAATCCGGAAGGTTTAAGAGCATACGCGCTTCCGAATTTGAAATGGTCTCCATAGAATCCAGATAGCGCATAATTGCCTCTTTCTGAAAAGCCTTTTCTTGCTTTTTGTTTCTGACATATCGAATCTTTTCGGCGGTGTCCCTTAAAAGGCGCTTATGTATCAAATAAACTGTGCCCGAGCCATGTCCGCTGCTTTCGATAAAGCCGAGTTCAATTAGCTCGTCCAATGAATGTTTCAGCTTTCGGTCGCTTATGAATTTAGCCTTGGCCAACTCTTTTATAGTCAGTTTTCGATGCGCAACTATCTCGTTTAATATCAGTAGTTGTTCAACCGATGGAAGCCGATTGGTCAGCCGTTGAAAATGGTGAGAGATTTCTATCATAGTGTCCGAAATTACTGCCGCCTCGACCCTGAAAATCACAGATGTATCAGTTTCTTCGGGGACAGGCAATGTCTTGCCTTTCGACAGTAGTTCGGTAAATATCTTGTCCCAGCCGCTACCGGCTTTTTCCGCAAATTTAATGGCTCTGAAAATCTCCATAATCTCGGGATTACGGGCATTCGTTTTCCAAAGAAAATTTTCACAATTAATTCCCTGTGGGAAAAGGCCCGGGCTTTCAAACTCAATATAGTCCGGATAACGCCTGATTTCTATAATCTGCTGCCTACTATAGTCCCGGTGCGCCAATGCGTTGATTAACAATTCGCGTAGGACAACCCTTGAATAATCTTCAATCGTTTCGTGGAATAAGCCGAAATTCATTTCACGCTGGTGAATTTCCGCTTGAAGTTGGGTAAAGCACTTTTCAGCCATCTCAATTAGGTTCCCTTTCCATTCAAAAGGTGTATATGTACCATCCTCGAAGTATCGAATATACTTTATCTCCGAATAAGGAATTTCACGCAATGCCCTATCTGTGCCGGTGAAAAGGATACCCGTAAGAGTGGGACGAATATTTCCATCTTCCTCTTTGGTTAAAGACAATAAGTCATTGAAGTCTTCGATAGAGTCTTTAAGTAAGGGACTATCGGGGCGGGCTTTGCTTATCAAGCGTTGAAGGATACCAACTCTTTCTTGATCCTGCCAATTTCTTAAATCCCAGGTCGTCTGGTCATATACAAGCATTCCTTTTTCAGACATCAAGGTGGACATTTCATAAGGTAGAATTGCCCGATTGCCATTGTTTGACCGGATTAGGTATTCCCCTTTACTTGTACAATGAAGAACCGTTGAGAACGGAACCTCAAGAACAAGCAAATCCTTCCCTCTAACTTTCAACTTATGAGGTATTAGGGTTATCGATGGCTGCGTGCGATCTTGTATACTTTTGATTAACTCATATAGTTTTTTGTCGTTATATTGAAAATCGGGATTGATATCCTTGGTTTTATCCTCTATCCCAACAATAAGAAAGCCTCCTTTCTTGTTGGCAAAAGCTACTACATCGCGCGACAACTCTTCGTAACTGCCGCTAAAACTCTTATGCGGTTTGGCAAATGCGTCACGGTCGTCAAAGTGCTCTTTGAAGTCCACAATGTCACATTCCCCTTTTTCAAGGAGGTCATAGAACCACTGTATACTGAGCTTTGTATGTCGTTTCATTTTATTCTCCAATGAATGGTGAGTATGCGGTTTTGCTCTGTCTTCTGGGCGAGCATAGCTTCAACCTCGTCGAGCAGGGCTTCTCTCTTGGCGTCCACTTCGTCTTGGGCTTGGTAGAGGTTGAGGCGCTTTTCGCTGCGTCGCTTTTCGAGTTCTCGGATTTCGCGCTGGATGCGCACTCTCTCTTCAAGACGTGAAGTGCGTCTGGATTCGCTCCTACGCAATCTGATTTCGGCATCAAGGTCTCGCAATTCCTTCTCGAGCCCTTGTTTTACGTCTTCCGCCCACGAGTCGAGCTTGTCAGTCTCCTCGTCAAAGAACGTTTCATTACGCTTTGAATTGTCCTCAACAATATCGGCTC
>ULPT01013374.1_pt1 | contig 11958 bp, 13 predicted proteins | sample 1953751 | NCBI WGS metagenome assembly ULPT01 (sample SAMEA4835636, study PRJEB28245) | human gut metagenome | biome: gut microbiome; material: fecal sample | place: Denmark | collected 2008
ATTAATAAAATAACTATAGAAATGAGAGTTTTATGTTTGATGATTGTAAGGATATAAAGAAAAAAATCGAATTGTTACTGCTATATTATGGGGACGACCGGACCAGCTGATCCACAAGGTGAAGGAAAAACTATTACTATTAGAAATACAATCACAGGAGATCCTGATACAAGTGCAAAAGTTATTGACACTATTCAAGATAAAAAACATATATTAGATTTTGTAATACCCCGTGGAGAAAAGGGTGATGAGGGTCCAAACAGAATCAGAGCAGCTTATCTTGTAACATTAGATAGTGAAAATGATTCAATAAAGTTCAATATTCCAGGATATTATAAAGTATCTTTTTCTATTTCTGCATATCCAACAGTAAATGGTCATGACTTTGATCCAACAACTGATATAGTAGCTGTCGGCCTTAGAGAGGCAAATACTGATAATATATATGTTGGAGTTAGTCAATGGATATATAACGCTGAACCAGTTCAATTAACTGCTGATGAAATAATTTCAATTGTAGATACTAACGAAATTTATAAATTAGCTAATTTAGGTAAATCAACAATATTTTTAGAAACACCAAGTTTAACTAATATTGCATCAAAATCATACTTTGTTAATTCATTAGTAACAATTCTTATAGAATACTTGGGTAGACAATAGTTTACAAGTTAAAAGGCATCTAGTTTTTTCTAAATGCCCTTTTCTTTTATCAAATTATCTATTGCTCTTAAAACCGCTATTTTACCATATTGATAAGTTAATGAACCTTGTTGATAAGCTATATATGGATATCTTAATGGACCATCACATGAAAGTTCTATCGAAGAACCTTGATTAAATGATCCAGATGCCATTACCACTTTGTCCTCATAACCTGGCATGTCATCCGGTAATGGAATTGCATTTGAATCTATTGGTGATGAAGCTTGTATACCTTGACAATACTTTACTAAATCGTTCTCATTTTTAAATATTATATTTTGAACTATATCTACTCTAGCATCATTGTATTTAGGTTCAACTTCATATCCTAGCTTTTCTAACATATAACTAGTGAATATTGCTGTTTTAATACTAGAGCAAACTACTGATGGTGCGAAATATAAGCCTTGCAATATTCTTTTATTAATTCCAAGAGTTGGTCCAACTTCTTTTCCCTGTCCAGGAACAGTTAATCTTTCAGCTGCTAATTCAACGAGTTCTTTTTTACCGCTTATATAAGCTCCATTTGGTGCAATCCCGGCCCCTAAATTCTTTATAAGAGAACCTACCATTATATCTGCCCCCACTTCTAAAGGTGTTTTACTTTCAACGAATTCGCAATAGCAGTTATCTATCATAATAATAACATCTTTATCAATTTCCCTGATAAATTTAATCACTTTTTCTATTTTCTCTATGCTTAAACTTTTTCTTGTTGAATATCCTTTTGATCTTTGAATTTCTATCACTTTAATTTTCTTTTTTAATAAAGTATCTTTTATACTATCGTAGTCAAAATCATTATCTATCAAATCTATTTGTTCATATTTTATCCCATAAGACTTCAATGAACTTGGATTGTCAATTATTCCAATAACTTTATCTAAAGTATCATATGGTTTCCCTGAAATACTAAGTAATACATCATTAGGTCTTAACAGTGCAAATAAACACACAGTAAGTGCATGACTACCAGATATAAATTGATTCCTAACTAAAGAGTCTTCTGCTCCTAATACTTGTGAAAATACATCTTCTATTTTGTCTCTTCCTATGTCATTATATCCATAACCGCTTGTTGAATTGAAATGTATTTCACTTATCCTATTATCTATAAATGAATTAAGTACTTTTGAGCTATTTTTGAAACATAAGTCATCTACATTATTAAATATCTCTTTTAAATCTTCCTCCGCTTGTTTTGACAATTGCAAAACTTTATCTGAAACATTAAACATGTGAACCTCCATCTATTTTTATTATTTCTCCATTTATGAACTTCGCTTCATCACTAGTTAAAAAATATATTAAGTTTGAAACATCTTCTTTTGATGCAATTGAATTTAATAAACAACCTTTACTTGAAGTTTCTATAAAACTTCCATTTAAATACTCATCTAATTCTATTATTTTCTGTGTTTTAATCCATCCTGGAGCAATTGCATTAACTCTTATATATGGAGCAAATTCTACTGCAAAATTTTTGGTAAGTGAATTAAGTGCAGCTTTTGAAGCATCATATTCTAATGTAACAGGATCATTTTTATCAATTGAATTATTTGAGCTTACATTAATTATTACACCATTTTTATTTTTTAGCATTTCCTTTGAAACATGTTTAGTAACTAAAAATGTTCCTATAACATTTACATCAAATACTTTATTAAATGTTTCTTTATTTTTATCGTAAAAATCACTATTTTCTTCAATTGCAGCATTATTTATCAATATATCAATTCTACCAAATTTTTTTATTATTTTTTTTACCATTTCATCAACTTGGTTTTCATCTGATATGTCACATTTTATAGTTAATGCTTCAATATCGTAACTTTTTTCTACATACTTTTTTATTTCTTCTGCATTTTTTCTATTTAAATTATAGTTTATAACTACATTATATCCATTACTAGCATATTTTTTTATTATACTCATACCCAGTTCACCACTAGCACCAGTTACCAAGACAACACTTTTCATAAATACCTCCAAACGTAATTAGTATAACAGTTTTTACGTTAAAATCAAACTATTTAAGCATATAAAAAGAGAAAATAACACTGTATTTGCTCCTAATAACTTATTATAGTTTTTCACGTATTAAAAATTCTTTTTTTATAAGTTTTTTCCCCTTTTTTGTTGTATCATTTAAATGCTCTTTTTCAAAATATGATAATAAATCATTTATTTTTTTCAAATTATATATATCTATTTTTCTTTTGATATTTTCATCTATCATTTCAGAAGTTATTAAGTTAAATATCTCCAAATCCTTTGATTCTATAACATGCAAGTAAGGATGTGAAGTAAAACCATTTAGTACAGCACCATTATTAATATCTTCAGGACCACCTAATCTTCTTGGTACAATCAAATGATGAAAGCTAGCATTATTTTTATCAAAATAATATCCCATAAAATCTATGTTTTTCATATTAAATTCATCAATCATTAGTTTAGTGATATATTTCATATAATCACCTCACTATATTTTATTTGAATTAATATTATCCATGTAGTATTAGAATCTATTGTTACTTTTTAAGGTCTCTATTTCTTTATTTATGGCATTTACCATTTTTTTGAGTAATTCTATTTCATTTATATTTTCATTTGAATTAGTACTTTTTTTATATTTGTCATTACCACGTTCTGCTTGAACCTGCTGATAAAAAGCATTTGTACAAAGTACCTGTGCAGCAAGCATCAACCAATTACCTAAAGCATTTTGTTCATTTGAGGTTAAATCATCTATTAGTAAGTAACCAACTATAACTGCACTAAATGAATATGCTTCTGGTGAAACATTAGGTATTAAATTCATAGTTATCACCTATAAAATTATATAATATATGGGTTTATATTATACTTATATGCAATCTTTAAAAATATAATATATCGAAAGGAGAAATGCTTATGTACTATGGATATCCATACCCATATTATGGTTACCAAAACAATAATGAAGGTTTTGGATCTTGGTGGGCTATATTAATTGTTATATTCATAATTATCTTCTTATTCTGGGGTGGTTATGGAAACAATGGTAGTGGTTGTAACAGAGGATCTGGTTGCTAAAAGCAATTTATAAGATGAACAAATTAGTTCATCTTTTTTATGTAAATTTAATTATTATCATCTACATATTTCCATTTATAACCTAATGACATATTTCTCTTTTTTTTACAACATAAGCATATATGAGATGCCTTTTTTCCAAAATATTCATTGGCCCTAGATATTGAATCAAATTCGTTTATTATATTTCCATTTAAATCTAATTGATATACTCTTTTGGCCATGCCATTTGTTCCATATCTTTTTGGCTTTTGTAAGCCCAATTTCCATGCATGATTTTGATTTTCTTTATTAGTGCACCATTCTAAATTTTCTACTTTGTTATTTTGCTTATTACCATCAATATGATTTACTTGTAACGTTTTATTATCACCCAAAAATACTGTTGCAACTAATCTATGAACAGCGAAACTTTTAGAGACATTATTTTTGTATAATATAACTGTTATATATCCTTTTTTATTATATCTTTTTTTTAGTATTCTACTTTTCTTGAATGATTTATATTGATTTTTATATAATGTTCTTTTTACTGTTCCATAATTACTTATCTTATACAAACCTTCATATCCTGGAATATCTTTATATATCTCACGGCCCATAATAAATCTACATTTCTATAACTTTAGGTATATGTTTAGAATATGGTAGTATTTTATCAAAAATATCAATCATTTAAATCACATCCTTATAAAAATAATAAAAATTTTAAAAAAAGTGAAGTTAAATAGCTAATGGCAAAATTGTATTTTTGAATTAAATGTAGTAAATTAAAATAACAATACATGAATTCAGACACAGCCATTTCCTTTATCTATAAGTAAATACATAAAATCATAGCAAACAGATACAACAAAATTCTTCTTAATGATGTCAGACAGAATGGGACATAGCATACAAGTTATGCAAGATACTTACATGCATTTGTTTCCAACAATTCAAAACGAAATAATAGATATATTAGACAAATTATAAAAAAATAGTACCTAAATAGTACCTAAAAATAATAAAACCTTGAAAAATCAAGGTTAATTCATATATGGGGCGAAATATGGGGATCGAACCCATGCATACCGGAGCCACAATCCGGCGTGTTAACCACTTCACCAATTCCGCCATTTGAAATTACTTCTATATTTTAACAAGTTTATTTAAAAATATCAATACTTTTTTTATTTTTATTTCTTGCAAAAATAGAAGTAATATAATTTCTATATAAAAGCTCTAATAATTAAATTAAATAATATACACAATAGTATTCCGCAAACTGTAGGTAATAAAATAGATATTATCATCCATTTCCAAGAATTGGTTTCCTTTTTTATTGTTAAGCAAGTCGTAGAACATGGCCAATGCATAACAGAGAAAATCATAACAGATATTGCCGTTGCCCAGGTCCATCCATTATCTATAAACAAGTCCTTTAAAACTTTTAAATTACTTATATCTGTTAAATTACCTGTTGCAGTATAACACATAATTATAATTGGTATTACAATTTCATTGGCAGGAAAGCCTAAAATAAATGCTAAAATTATAACACCATCCATACCTAATAATTTGCCAAAAGGATCTAGGAAGTTTGAAATTATAGTTATTAAAGCAGTTCCATTAACAGTTATATTTGCCATACACCAAATAAGTAATCCTGCTGGAATTGAAGCTGAAATAGCCCTTCCCAAAACAAATATAGTTCTATCAAATATTGATCTTATTATTACTTTAGTTATTTGTGGTTTTCTGTATGGAGGAAGTTCTAAAGTAAATGATGAAGGTATTCCCTTAAGAATAGTTTTGGATAAAACCTTAGACGATAAGAATGTCATCACTATGCCCACTCCAATAACCATAATAAGGATAAAAACACTAATAAATGAGTTTGCAAAATTATTATTAAATCCTACAAAAAACATAGTTATTAAAGCAATTAATGTCGGAAATCTTCCGTTACATGGAATAAATGCATTTGTAAGAATTGCAATTAATCTTTCTCTTGGAGAATCAATAATTCTACATCCAGATACTCCAACCGAATTACATCCCATACCCATTACCATAGTTAGTGCTTGCTTGCCACAGGTTTTACATTTCTTAAATATTGTATCAAGATTAAATGCTATTCTAGGAAGATAACCAACATCTTCTAATAATGTAAACAGTGGAAAAAAGATTGCCATTGGTGGTAACATAACAGAGATTACCCATGCTAAAACTTTATATATTCCATGAACTAACATTTCATTTATAAAGTATGGCACATGAATTGAGGCAAATAAATTATATATATGATCTTCAAAGTCAAATAACATTTTTTGTAAAAGAGAACTTGGATAGTTACTACCAACTAACGTTATCCAAAATATTACTCCAAATAGACCTAGCATTAAAGGTATTCCAGTTAATTTGCTAGTTAAAATTTTATCTATTTTTCTATCTTTTTTATTATAATCCTTATTACCATATCTTGTAACTTCTTTTGAAATGAATTCTGCTTTATTGTTTATTGCTTCCACTATATATTCTTCTAATTCACTAGTCATAATATCATTGTCTAGTAATATTTTCTTTGCTTTTCTTATATTTTCTTTTACTCTCAAATCATTTATATCTATATTTAACTCTTTTGAAATTCTATCTGATAAATCAGAATTATCTTTTAATATATTTAATGCAACCCACCTTTTATTAATTTCCCTAAGCTTACTAAAAGCCTTACTAACTGTTCCTATAGCTTCCTCTATTGCTTGTGGATATTCTATTTTATAACTCTTTTCTTTTTCCTTTGATGCGGTTTCAATATTTGACAATAGTTCATTTAATCCTTCATTATTTCTTGCAGAAGTTCCAACTACTCTTACCCCAAGTAGTTTCGATAGTTTTTCTAAATCAATAGTTATGTTTTTCTTTTTAGCTTCATCCAATAAATTTACACAAACTACAACATTATCTGTAATTTCACATATTTGCAAAACAAGATTCAAATTTCTCATTAGACATACAGCATCACATACAACAACAACCAAATCACATTTTTCAAAGCATAAAAAGTCTCTAGCAACAACCTCTTCTTCCGATCTTGCAAGTATAGAATATATACCGGGTAAATCGTATATCTTATAGTCTACTCCATCATAATTAAAATATCCACTTGCATTGCTGACAGTTTTCCCTGGCCAATTTCCTGTATGTTGATGCATACCCGTTAATGCATTAAAAACTGTTGACTTTCCAACATTAGGATTGCCCGCTAGAGCAATTACTTTTACATTTTCATTCTTACATTTCATATTAAAGCACCTCTACAATTATATTTTTTGCATCTTCATTTCTAATTGCAATAAGTGCTCCTCTAATCATATATGCTACCAAATCTTTACCGTAATTTTCTAAAATTCTTTCTATTTGGGTTCCTGGTGTTAAACCAATATCTAATAACCTTCTTTTTATTGGACTTTCATTAAGTATTTTTTTTACTATAATTAAATCGCCCAATTTTGTATTATCTAAACTCATCTTTCTCATAATGATTCCTACTTTCTAAATTATCATTATAATCTATGCTTTTTATCTATACAAAACTGGGCTTTAAACTAAATATATAAAATTCTTATTTTAACAACTCTCGTCACAGATGTTTCCATTAACCTTAGACATTTTATTGATTAATTCAATTAATAATTCTTCTTGTTGTCTATCTGTTAATAAAACATATGGATCTTCTTGTGATGACACTGTATCAACATGTGTTGAAACTATTTTACCATTTTTAACAAAAATTACTAATGGTAAATAAATCCTCTTTGTATTAGTGTTAACAGTCTCACCATCTGCTGTTGATAAAACATAATCATCTAAAACGTCTGATAATAAATCAACCAATTTAAAATAATTTTTATTTCCTTCCTTTTGAGTTATGACTTCGTTCTTATCATTTAAAATTAAAAGGTTTCTATCTTCACTTATATTTAAATAATAAACAGTTTTTATCTCTGATTCTTTAGCTGCTTCCATTAATGTTGGCACCAAATTTCTACACCATGGGCATTCAGGAAATCCTAGAAATATAACGCCTGTTCCAGACTTCAAAATTTCAAATATTTCATCGTAGCTTGAATACTTTACAGGATTATTAGAGCTTATTTTAACCTCTGGATATTTTTTATTGTTTGACTCATTAACTTTATCATTCAAAGCTTCATATTCGTTTTTAAACTTATCTGCATCAACATTTATAGTTTTAGTATCATTTTCAAAATATTTAAAACCAATAAAAATCATCAGTATGAATACAACTACAACTATTATTACTCTATCTTTTCTCATTTAAACCACTTCCTAAAATCTAATATCATCTAATTCTATATTATACTAAAAAAAGTTTCTAATAACAACTATCTTATTTAACAACTGAAAGTTCAATTATTAAATCTTTATTATCATCATTATGAATAATATTTTTGTGAAATTCTCCACATTTTTTACATTTATAGACTATTTTAAAAGTATCTTTATATTTTTCTATACCTATTGGTTCTAGGGCACCACAACACGTATTTAACCTATCTCCTGGATTAATATCTACATGTTTTGAATATAAACAAAAAGGACAATGGTCCCTTGCAGTATACCCACCTTTTGAGACAGTTTTTCCACAATTCTCACATATAAATGATTCATCTATCATATTAAATTTTTTCAATAATATCACCAATGTTATTATACCACATTATGATTATCAAATAATTAAAAATATATAATGTTTTCATATTACATAATAAAAACTCCATATTTGTTGGAGTCTTTACTTTTTATTATAAATTGTTTAGATAATTAATAGCTTCTAATGCTGCAATAGTCCCATCACCAGCTGCTGTTGTTAGTTGACGAATTTTCTTTTCTCTACAATCACCTGCTACAAATATTCCTTCTTTATTTGTTAAACATTCAATTGATTTTATATAATTTTGTTCATTTAAATCTATAATACCTTTAAATATATCATTTTGTGGTATTTGACCAATAGATATGAACATTCCATCTATAGCTATGGTTTTATCTTCCTTACCAGATACTTCAATTGACTTTAATTCATCATCGCCAATTAGTTTAACAACCTTTGAATTATACATAATTTCAATATTATTCTTTTCTTTAATTCTTTCTTTAAGCATATCTTCTGCAGTTAAAAAATCTAAATTCTGGATAAGATAAACTTTTTTGCATATTTCACTTAATGATAATGCATTAATAACTGCACTGTTTCCGCCACCTATTACAGCAACAACTTTATCTTTATAAAATGCACCATCACATGCTACACAAAATGAAATACCATTTCCTATAAATTCCTCTTCTCTATCAATTCCAAGAAGTCTATTTTTACACCCAGTAGCAATTATCAATGACTTTGTTTCATATTCATTTTCATCTGTAATAACAGTTTTTATTTTTCCATCTTTTATTTTTATAACTTCTTCTATATTAATTTCACAACCTAAATCTATTGCTTGTTCATATAAATTATTCATTAAATCATTACCTGATATTTGCTTAAATCCAGGAAAATTCTCAACCTTAAGTGAAGAAGTTATTTGACCACCAATATTATCTTTTTCTAATATCAAAATCTTCTTATTTGCTCTTAAAGCATAGATAGCGGCTGTTAGACCAGCAGGCCCACAGCCAACTATAATGATATCATACATATTATTTAATACTTGCTACGTATTTCTTGATATTAGATAAATTTATTATTTTGGTCACTTCATTATTTTTTATTTCAATTAATGTTGGTGCTTGTTTTACACCAAATTTTTTTGTTAATTCTACATCTTCCTCTGCATCCACTTTTGTATACTTTATTTTTTTATCATCTAATAGTTTAATAGCCATTTTACAATTTGGACATGTCTTAGTTCCAAATAAAATTAGTGAATCTTTCTCTTCATTTTTTTTCTTAGTTTCTTTTTTATTAGCACATTCGCTATCCTTTTTATTTATTTCATGAGATGCATTAATATCATATAACTTACGACACTTATATTCTTGTGATTTACCATCATTCCAATTCTTAACTGGTCTATAATATCCAGTAATTCTACTATAAACTTCTGTTTCAGCACCACATTTTGGACACTTATTTACTTCTCCAGTTATATAGCCATGAGTTTTACATATTGAATAAGTAGGTGAAATTGTATAATATGGTAATTTATAGTTTTCTGCAATTTTTCTTACTAATGCTGCTGTTGTTTTCCAATCTGGAAGTCTTTCACCTAGGAATGTGTGGAATACTGTTCCTGATGTATATAGTGTTTGTAATTCATCTTGAATATCAAGTGCCTCAAACATATCACATGTAAAGCCTACTGGTAAATGTGAACTATTTGTATAATATGGAGTTTCGCCTTCTTTTGCTGCTGTTATTATATCAGGATATTTTTCCTTGTCATGTTTTGCAAATCTATATGTAGTTGATTCAGCAGGAGTAGCTTCTAAGTTATAAAGATCTCCATACTCTTCTTGATAATCTGATAATTTTTCTCTCATATAATTTAAAACTTCTTTAGCAAATTTTTGAGTTTTTTCATGTGTTAAATCTTGACGTAACCATTTTGCATTTAATCCAACTTCGTTCATTCCTATTAAACCTATTGTTGAAAAATGATTACTAAAGCTTCCTAAATATCTCTTAGTATATGGATATAATCCCTCATCTAATAATTTTGTTATAACATTTCTTTTAATTTTTAAGCTTCTAGCAGCTATATCCATTAACTTCTCAAGTCTTAAATAAAAGTCCTTTTCATCTTCTGCAAGATATGCGATTTCTGGTAAATTAATTGTAACAACTCCTATACTTCCTGTAGATTCACCTGCTCCAAAGAATCCTCCTGACTTTTTACGAAGCTCTCTTAAATCTAATCTTAATCTACAACACATACTTCTTACATCAGATGGTTCCATATCACTATTTATATAATTAGAAAAATATGGTGTTCCGTACTTTGCAGTCATTTCAAATAGTAATCTATTATTCTCAGTATCTGACCAATCAAAATCATTAGTTATTGAATATGTTGGAATAGGATATTGGAAACCTCTTCCATTAGCATCTCCCTCTATCATAACTTCAATAAATGCTTTATTAATCATATTCATTTCTTTTTGACATTCCTTATAAGTAAAGTCTGTTTCTTTGCCACCAACTATAGCATTTAATTCTGCTAAGTCATTTGGAACTGTCCAATCTAGTGTAATATTAGTAAATGGTGCTTGAGTACCCCAACGTGAAGGTGTATTAACTCCATACACAAATGATTGAATACATTGTTTTACCTCATGATATGACAAATTATCAGCTTTTACAAATGCAGCTAAATATGTATCAAAAGATGAAAATGCTTGTGCTCCAGCCCATTCATTTTGCATAATTCCTAAAAAATTTACCATTTGATTACAAAGAGTCGATAAATGCTTAGCTGGTGACGAAGTAATCTTTCCAGGAACCCCTCCTAAACCCTCTTTAATTAATTGTTTTAAGCTCCAGCCAGCACAATATCCAGTTAGCATTGATAAATCATGAATATGAATTGCAGCAGATTTATGAGCATTAGCTATCTCTTCATCATATACTTCACTTAACCAGTAATTTGCAGTAATTGCACCTGAATTACTAAGTATTAGTCCACCAACAGAATATGTTACAGTGGAGTTTTCTTTTACTCTCCAATCTGTTACATTTACATAGCTATTAACTACTTCCTTATAATCTAAAAGTGTAGACTTCATATTACGCATCTTTTCATGTAATTTTCTATATAAAATGTATGCCTTAGCTACTTCTGTATATCCTGCTTTTGACAATGTTTCTTCAACTATATCTTGAATATCTTCAACGTTTATTATATTATCATTAATTTTAGAATCAAATTCACTAGTAACTTTTAATGCTAAAAAATCAATAACATTTTCATCATAATTTTTATTAACTGAATCAAATGCTTTAATAATTGCTGATTTTATTTTTTGAATATCAAAGCTTACAACCTTTCCTGTTCTTTTTCTAACCTTATACATAATTATTCCTCCCTCTCCTCTGTATAATTTATAATTCCCTAATTTTAAAATTAGTAAAATCCTTTTTTAATTCATTGTTTATATTTATTAATTCAT
>ULPT01065556.1_pt1 | contig 11917 bp, 9 predicted proteins | sample 1953751 | NCBI WGS metagenome assembly ULPT01 (sample SAMEA4835636, study PRJEB28245) | human gut metagenome | biome: gut microbiome; material: fecal sample | place: Denmark | collected 2008
GGGCGGCGTTCGGTTGACGATGACTTTTCTACACACTAACAATAACTTCTGTCCACACAAAAGTGTGGAATAATTCTACACTTGTTCCACACTTCTCCACAACTTTTTAGTCTATGCCAAAGCACTAAAAATTTTTATTCACGCTGACTATCAAGCATTTACGCAAAACACTTCATATTCTGGCACGCAGATTGCATTCTATTAAGTGAACGACGCAACGAACAAACATCAGTTCAAGACGGAGTTCTACAGATAAACATTATAATTAACAATTAAAAATTTAAGAATATGAAGAAGTTAGTATTTGTAGCTTTCGCAGCTTTCGTTATGGTATCAGTAAGCAACGTATTTGCAGGTAGCTCTAAGGCAGAGCTTGGTTTGAACATGCCGGTCGACTCAACCGTTGTTGACACAGCCGACACAGTAGGCGCTCCGGCAGAGGGTGAGCCGGCAGAACAGCAGGCAACTCCTGAAGAAGTGGCAATGCTCAGCGACTCGGTTGACTCTACAGCACACCTCTTCTCGAGCGTGATGCTCATGGACTCTACATCTACAGATACAACCGGCACAGAGGCTCCGGCTGTGGTTTAAGAGAAGGTAAGGGTTTCAGACATAAATAACAACACACTAATTCCTTTCAGTCTGCATCGTTCTTGTACGAACAAGAATGGTGCAGACTTTTTGTTTTCTACCACCAACGAATGTTTTATAAAATAAAAGCCAAGATTCTGCGTTATACAGAATATAGGGATAAGAATTTTGAAGCATATATGTTCAGCACCAGAATAAAAATACTTGTAGGCTACGCTTTGCTCGCCATAGTGTTGCTGTCTGCCACATGGATGGTATACGACAACACGCGTTCGTTGTCGGCGGTAAACCACGCCTCGGAGCGCTTTATGGCACGCCGCGACATTGTCGACTCGCTCGTGTTTTCGATGCTCGAGACCGCCAATGCCGAACGCAGCGTGCTGCTCGGCGACGCAAGCAAATGGGAACGCTTCGACCGCGCACTCAGCGGTTCGAAAAGGCACGCACGTAAGTTACGCCTGCTACTGAACGACACGCTGAAACAGCAGCGGTTGGATACGCTAATGGCACTGCTAATAGCGAAACGCGAGAACACGCTGCTCGTGATGAACGTACTGAAAAACAACAGCCGCGACATCTACTATAACAATAAGGTGGAGGCGTTGCACAGCGGACGCGACTCGATAGTGATTAGTCCGCAGACGAAGGAGCGCCACGAACAGCACGAGACGGTGTACGAGGTGGTGAAGACGAAACGCGGCTTCTTCAGACGCCTGGGCGACGCCTTCCGCAAGCAACGCACCGACACCATAAGCACTACCCGACTGACGCATCAGCCGTCTACCGACACCATCCATCACCGACTGAACATCGCCGACTCGGTGGCTAATGCGCTTGCCGAGATTCATAGCGAGCAGCAACGCGCCAACGACCGCCAGCAGGACATCATCAGTACACGAAACGACCGTCTGCAGCTGGTGAGCATTCAGCTGACAAAGCGCACATGGCAGCTGCTGGAGGACATACAGAGCGACGAGCACAACGCCCTGCAGCGTGTTGTGGGCAAGGCTATCAGTTCGCGACGTGCCATGATCGTGAGAATTGCGGTGCTGGGACTGTTGGCGATTCTCTCGGCGGCGATTCTCGTGGTGTACATCCTCAGAGACATAAAGCGCGAGCGCCGCGACCGTCAGCGCATTCTTGAAGCGAAGACGGAGACGGAGCGCATCATGCAGCAGCGAGAGCGACTGCTGCTCACCATCACGCACGACATAAAGGCGCCGGCGGCGTCGATTGCCGGTTTCATCGACCTGCTCAGCGAGTATGTAGACCGTCCGAAGGCTGTGGGCTACCTGCAGAGCATATCGGGCTCGGCTAATCATCTGCTGCAACTGGTGTCGGCGCTGCTCGACTATCATAAGCTGGAGAGCGGAAAGGCAGAGCGACACGAAGTGAGCTTCCAGCCGACTGCGCTCGTCAGCGAGTGTGTGGCGCAGATGCAGCCGCTGGCTATGGCTAAACAGCTGCGCTTGGCTACAGATATAAACGTTGCGGAGGATATGTTCTGCCGTTCGGACGCGTTCCGCATCAAGCAGATTGTGAACAACCTCGTGAGCAACGCCATCAAATACACAGACGAGGGCGAGGTGCGTGTCGGCATAACCGTTATGAATGGTTGGATGACGCTGAGCGTGAGCGACACTGGCTGCGGCATGACACCCGAAGAACTGCAGAGTGTGTTCAACGCCTTCACACGTCTGCCCGGCGCTCAAGGCAAGGAGGGCGTGGGCCTCGGACTGACTATCACTCGCGAGATTGTGACGCTGCTCGGCGGCAGAATAAATGTTGCGTCTACAAAGGGCAATGGCACAACGTTCAGAGTGTGTCTGCCGGTAAAGGTGGTCACTAATCAGGGGATACACTCAGGGGGTGCACTTGTCTCAAGTGCACCAACAAAGCAACAAGTGCACCAACAAAGCAAAGAAGTGCACCAACAAAGCAAACAAAGTCAACCAGATTGCTTGGTTGGTGCACTTGAGACAAGTGCACCCCCTAAAGGCAAATCTCAACACCTCAACACCTCAACACCTCAACCCACAATTTCCGTGGTGATAGTAGACGACGACCGCCTGCAGGGTCAGCTCCTCAACGAGATGCTTCGGCGCATCGACGGCATGCAGTTCGACATCACGACGACCATACACGCCGACGAAGCCATTAGGATTGCTGTGGAGAAGAATCCGCACATCGTGTTCACCGACATCGAGATGCCGGAGATGAACGGCAGCGAGATAATGCGCCGCATACGCAGCGCATCGTCAGCTACGTCTGCAACCGACAAGTCCGTACGCCGCACGAAGTTCGTGGCAATGACGGCACACGAGCAGAGCATCATGCCGCAACTGCGCAGCGACGGCTTCGACGCCTGTCTGTTCAAGCCGTTCTCGGTGCAGACGCTCGCCGCTACAATCTGTCAACTGACGGGCGCTGCAGTAAGGGTTTCTGAGAAAGAGCAAAACTCAAAACTCACAATCGCAGGCGAAGCCGAGAACAATTCAAAACTCAAAACTCAAAACTCAAAACTCACAATCGCAGGCGAAGCCGAGAATAATTCAAAACTCAAAACTCAAAACTCAAAACTCAAATCCGCTCTCCTGCCCTTCACCGACGGCGACCCCGAAGCGGAAGCGCAGATAATAGGCGACATACGCAAGTCGATAGAGGAATACTTAGAGATGATTGGCGACGGTTCTGACCCTGAGCGCGTTGCGAAGGCGGCGCACAAGGCGATGCCGCTGCTCGAGATGATTGAACCAGGCAAAAACCAATGGGTTGCACTACTGCAAACCCCAGGGGGTGCACTTGTCTCAAGTGCACCAATACAGCAACAATCAGGGGGTGCACTTGTCTCCGCTCGGCTTTCGCCGCTTGCCAGAGCAAGAAGTGCACCAATACAGCAACAACCAGGGGGTGCACTTGTCTCAAGTGCACCAATACAACAACAACCAGAGGGTGCACTTGTCTCAAGTGTACCAATACAACAACCTGGAGGTGCACCAACAAAGCAACAACACCCACAAAGCGAAGAAAAAAACATCTTGGTTGGTGCACTTGAGACAAGTGCACCCCCTGAGGAAACAACAACACCCCCTGGGGAAACAACTGCACCCCCTGAGGAAACAACAGCACCCCCTAACGAACAAGAACGCGAAAGATTGACAAAACAACTGATAGAGAAACTTAAGGAAATACTATGCGACATATACTGATTGTAGAAGACGACATCGCTTTCGGCACAATGCTACAGACATGGCTGCGCCGAAAGGGATTTGAGGTGGACAAGGCGACATCGGTGGGTGCTGCCGTGAAGCTGCTCGTGGACATGAAAAGCGTAGACCTCGTGCTCTCCGACCTCCGACTGCCCGATCACGACGGCCTCCGACTGCTGGCTTGGATGCACGAGCACAGCATCAATGCGCCGTTCATCGTGATGACAAACTATGCGGAGGTGCAGAACGCGGTGCTCGCCATGAAGTCGGGCGCTGCCGACTATATAGCAAAGCCTGTGCAGCCGGACATTCTGCTGCAGAAGATTAACGACGCGATGGAGCAGAACACGCAACAAAACAATGCAACAATTCAAAACTCTACAACTCAAAATGCGCCAACGGCGCACAATTCAAAACTCAAAACTCAAAACTCGGAAGCCGCACCCCGCTACATCGAGGGCAAGAGCGAAGCCTCTCGACAGCTATACAGCTACGTAGAGCTGGTGGCTCCGACGCCGATGTCCGTTCTCATACTCGGAGCGTCGGGCACCGGCAAGGAGTACGTGGCTCACCGCATTCACGACCTCAGTCAGCGCCACGACCGTCCGTTCTTCGCACTCGACTGCGGAGCGATTCCGCGCGACGTTGCAGCATCCGAGTTCTTCGGTCATAAGAAGGGAGCGTTCACGGGCGCCGACGCCGACAAGCGCGGCGCGTTCGAGATAGCCAACGGCGGCACGCTGTTCCTCGACGAAGTGGGCAACCTGAGCTACGAAGTGCAGGTGCAACTGCTGCGTGCGCTGCAGGAGCGTCGCATCCGACCCGTCGGCGGAACAAAGGAGATAGACATCGACATCCGACTTGTCTGCGCTACGAACGAAAACCTTGAGGAGGCTGTCAGCGAGGGCCGTTTCCGCGAGGATCTCTACCATCGCATCAACGAGTTCACCATCTACATGCCCAAGCTCTCGGAGCGCGGCAGCGACCTTTTCCTCTTCGCCGACCTCTTCATCCGTCACGCCAACGAGGAGCTGAACCGCAACGTTGAGGGCTTCGACTCTGGCGCTGCGGAGATGCTCGCCTCACACTCATGGCCCGGCAACCTCCGCGAACTGAACAACGTGGTGAAGCGTGCGGTGCTGCTCACACGCGGCTCGCAGATCACCACCGCCGAACTGACGCTGGCGATGGGACAGATACGCACCGACAACGTCCTGCAACTGCACGACGAGGACACGGAGCGCCAACGCATCATCACCGCTCTGCAACAGACCAACGGCAACAAAGCCAAAGCCGCCCGTCTGCTCGGCGTAGACCGCAAAACAATATACAACAAGATTGAGAAACTGGGGATATAAATATAAATAGGGTGCTTTGGGAAGCACCCTATTTTTCTACATAGAAAAAACATACATTCATTTCTTTAGATTTTTCAGGTCGTGCGGAGTGTATCAACGCTTCGCACTTTAAGTGTTTGTCATTAAAACAGAGCAAACATATAGTAACGTTATACGTATAAGCAAATCGTATACGTTGAAAGTTTGTCATACCTTTGCTGGCGAAATAGATAATCAAGCAAAAGTTTAACGCATAAAACCAAATTTTATGAAGACGCACAGACCACATAGAAAGAGACAAAAAACGGACATCTTTAGCGAGTTTAATCTCGACAAATACGAGCCGGTGTATGTAGAACCAAAGGAGTACACTATCATCACCGCACTCGACAGAGTGTTAGATCAAGCAAGACTCAGCGAACTGTCCGACGATTTCTGGACTACCGTCGAACGCCCTATGGCGTATCTTAGAGAACATCTTGAACTCACAAACATCCAAATCGTATTGCTCGCTATAATGGTAGAAGAGGGCGAGCCCGTTTCCTGGGGAGGCTTCGGAGAGTTTCTCGGTACAAGCCGCCTCAACACGATGTGCTACAGCGAAGAGATAGAAGAACTCGTGACAAAACGCTGGCTGATAAAAGGTGCAGCCCATGAACGGGACTCTTACTGGGAAGGTTTCAAACTGGAGCATGGCGTAGTAACGGCTCTACGCCACAACAGGCCTTTCGTGCCGGAAAAGCTGGAAGTTAGCAACGAGCAGGAGTTTATGGACAAACTCGAAAGACACATGAGCAACAAAGGCAGGCAAGACTTCAACCGTGAGAACGACGAGACCTGGATGATGCAGCTCGTTGAGGCGAATCAACATCTTGCATTATGCCAAGAACTGCAGCGGTACAAGGACATTCATGAAAAGACACTGTTTCTCCAGATTGCCTTGGACTATGCGCAGTATGCCGACTCCGAAAACGAAGGACTTACCTTGCTAACCATCGACGAAATCTATCCTGACGATTGGGAGTGCAACTGTATGCGACGCGCGCTCAAGAACGGAACGCATACGCTGATGAAAGCTGGTCTGATAGAGCAGAAGTGCGAGGACGGCATAGCCAACACAGAGCTATACGTTCTTACGCATAAAGCCAAGTCGGAGCTTCTGTCTGCATACATACCCAGCAGATCTCAGTGTCTGTCTACTCTGCGTAACAACAAGTCGTTGAAGGCTTTCACGAAGATAAAGGAGAAGTCGCTTTTCTACAACTCTACGGAAGGAGACCAGATTGCGAATCTCACTGGAAAGTTGTGCAAGAACTCGGACGTGATGCCCATTCTGTTCTTCAACGAGGCTGACGCCATCTTCAACAAGCGCACGAACATCGGCGGATCAAACCCTACAGTTGAGAAGATGGAGAACTCTACGCAGAACATCATCCTGCAAGAAATGGATAATCTGGACGGCATACTTATAGCCACAACCAACCTGACATGCAACCTCGACAGCGCTTTCGATAGACGATTCCTTTTCAAGGTGCAGTTCAAGAATCCAGAAACTGATGTCAAGGCGAAGATATGGCGGACCATGCTCAAGCGTATAAGCGAGAGCGACGCTCTGACACTGGCAAAGCGCTACGACTTCTCAGGAGGACAAATAGAAAACATAGCCCGAAAGCAGTCTATCGACTACGTACTGTACGGCAAAGAGACCACTCTCGAAGATCTCGACAGATACTGCAAGGCGGAATTGCTGGACAAGGGAGATGCAAGGACAACGATAGGGTTCAAGCTATAATCCTGTTCGATATGAAACCGGCAATGGAAATACGATTGCTGCTCGCACGAATCTTATAGCGCGTATCTTTCGTCCTTGGCGATTCGGTGACAAGACACACGTAATAGTAAGCGTTGCGATGCTTGCGCGGAAGACAGTTCCAGATATCCTTGTTCATCTTCGACTTCGCATCGTTGATTCTTGCAGCATCCCCATGCAGATTCACCATAGACACCCATTCAGTGAAAGTACGTTCCAAAGACAGACCTCTAAAGACACGCTTTAAGAAGTCTGACTTTAAAGCTACATCTGTTGTGAAGTCGCTGCGTTTCAATCGCTTTCCTTCCAAAGCAGCCACGAGAACAGCCGTGTAAAGCATCTTCTGGTCTATCTTGGTGATCGGCACGTTGACGATGTCGCCATCAATAATCAGTTCCAACCCGATTGACATCTTGAGCTTGCCGCTCTTATAGCAACTACCTGTCGGCACATTCTTGAGATTGATAGAGATATTAGGGCGCCGGTCTGGAAGCTCACGCTCGCAACGCTCTCTCTCGATTTTGTCTGACAGCGGACCTGCAAACGCATCTTCTGCAATAGATCGCGATCGAGCCAAGTCGGTGGTTTCTGAAACTCTCTGCATACGAACATCAGGAAAATCGTTCTTAGAGATAACACCTCCCTCAAGTGCTCTTTCGAAAACAGATTTTACAATGTTGCAGTTACGATACATCTGCAGTGCCGACATGGCTGTGCCCGTATTTCTATACTCCAAGATATCCAACTGAAAGATATTCTTACGACAGATTTCATCCACAATCAAATTCAACTCATTATGAATAGAATCAGAATCAAGAGACATATCGACAAAATCAAGTCCATAGCAGTAAATCTTGTGTATGGAATTGACAAGACGTACAAGCAAGTTGCAGGCTCTTGCCGCGCCACGCGTCATCTCCTTTGGCAACTGCTCGTAAGGCGTGCTACCTTTCTCCACAATCTCAAAGCGGAAAATGCCACGCGTAACGCGTCTGTAGTTATTCAGTCTCTTAAGCTTATCGCCATACATAGCCATTTCTTCTGCCGTCAGCATCAGATATATAGCCATGTGGTTGAGATTAAGAATACGTCTCTCGTCGTCAATTATTATCATAATCGGTAAAATTAATTGTGATTACAAGTTAGCAAGAACAACTTATACAGACTACAAACTTACAGACTCTTTTCCAAGTCTGTGGAGAATTACAAGTAAATAATGTTAAATGAGCGACAATATTTAGAACACAAAGGGCTGCGATTAACAAACATTAAGCAAAAATATTCGTCTTTCTCAGAAAGTCGTATTAATTTTGCGACTGAAATGTCAAGAGTAGCCTTTAGTAAAAGGTGAAGCCAACCGAGCAGAACAGCCACGGTGGAGCATCGACATGAAAAGTATTAACTTTTAAACAAAATCATTTATGAAAACAAGAAATCACATTCAGTTAAGTAGCATTCGTCTCTGTTCGTCATCAATATGATGAACCAGATTGGTGTATTGGCTTTATCGGTCGATATGCCTCTTTTGTCGTGTCCGTACATAACAAAACAATCCTTTTTATTACATGCATTACGAGTCTGACTTTAATGTCGGCAACAACCGGTTCAGAATAACGGTGGGTCTATCAATGCGATTAGTTCAATTCTAATAAAATTCTGATTATGAACACATTATCATCCACATCATGCGGTTCAGACCGCTTAACAGTAAACAACCTTATCAACTCTCTCGGACGTGTGGAGCGTTACGACGCCACGCAGATTCACTGCTGCTCATTCGCCAAAGCGAGCGACATTGCAGACGGTGTGGACGTCCGTCTCACCAACATGGCAGGTGGCTATCCCTTCGAATTCGGAGGGGCTACATGGCGTGACAGCGAAACGCTGTATCTCTGCGGCGAGTTCTCCGATTCGTCGGAGAAGCACCTGACTATCCAGGAGGAGATGCACCGACAGACAAGCGGCTATGCCGCCAAGCGATTCATCAAGACAAAGCACAAGAGCCACATGCGTCAGGACTTCGCCGACTTCCGCATTCAGTGGATGCTCTACGTGGTTTGGCAGAAGTGCAACGGCAATGCTGAGTTCGCCAACAAGCTCACGCAGATTCCGCATGACGCTGTGATCATCGAGAACACCACCAAGGAACGCTGCGACACCAAGGAGGTTTGGGGCTGCAGCAACAAAGCGCTGACCGACCGCAGAGACGAGTTGGAGAAGGAGGTTGTCGCACGGGCTAAGGCTGAGAACCCGAATATAAAGAAGGCGGCACTGGAGCGTCTGGTTATCAAGGAGACTTGCAAGGTGAACGACATCGGCGTGTTCATCGGCGAAAACAACCTCGGCAAGATTCTGATGATCTGCCGCGAGTGCCTCGTGCAGGGCACCGAACCTCCTATCGACTACGCCTTACTCGACTCGAAGAACATTCACCTCTTAGGCAAGCGTCTGACGTTTGCCTAAAGACTCCCTATTCACTTGATTATTAGAGCCTAACAAAGGAGAAACGACATGTTGGAAATTATAGATAACATCGGCTACATGAAGCTGATGGACGGAACGTCTTTGCTTGCTCACAAGAAGAGCACGGAGCAGAAGATAGAAGATAACAAGAAAACTGGACACGTTTTCAGCAACGAGGAATCGGAAATGTTCTTCAAGAACGCTTACTTTCTATGGAAACACAGGGCTGAGATACGCAAAGACAGCAAGATGCTCTTGGCAAGCGTAAGAGTGAGTAGCGGAACGGCAAATTGCTGTAGTCTGAAGGATGCTACGTTGGGAGCGTTTCTCGACTTTTGGGATACCACCGAGGGGGCACCGATAAAGAATAGCGAAGGCAACAACGCCGTACTTTGCAGGATTGGCTTAGGACGGTCAGAAGCGGACACATGCAAACTGGCAGACGAATTGGGCAATGTCGCCGACACGAGCATCGACCAGGCGTGCCATAGACTCAGCAAGTTTGCTGCCATCAACAGACACTATCACAAGTATGCCGAGCAGTATGAGGCTTGTTCGCTCGAGAGCGTACTCGTCAGTTTGCAAGTGGGCAAGAGGGAAAGCAAATGGCCTTTGTACAGAGATAATATAAAGCTCCTTTATGAGCATCGAGAGGAAATCGGCAAGCGCAAGGAATGGTTCTATGCTACCATACCGCTTAGCGTGTTCGGTACGCGGAACCCGATTTTCGTCGGTGTGATGCTTACATTATGGCAACGCGGAAACGAGCGTTTCATGCACAAGTGCGAGAAGTGCGGACACACAGCCTACGTCTATTCGTTCGCAGGCAGTCCGATGTCGGGCATCGGAAGCATCAGCTATCAATGCTTTCATTGCGGCGAATACGGACATATCGCTAAAGACGGTTTCGGTTCTCGTATGAAAGCCCTGAAAGACATAAGAGAGGAGTTGCTGAAAGACAAGGAAGGCGTAGACGAAGTGCCGTTAGAGACGCTTATCGCCAATCTGATGAAAAACTAACAATAAGAAAATAAACAATATGGAAACAAAGAAAGATTACACCATCAACGAGAATGTAAAAGTGTTGGACGGTCTTACCGAGGTTTTGCAGGAGCAAGTAAGCATGATGAAGCGCCTGCCGCTAAACGAAATAGCGATATGGACCGACACACAGTTGGATAACGACGAGAAGGGATCTAAGGCTGAGAATCCGATTGACGATCCGTATCAGAGGTTATTCTATCATAAGAATGATGATTTTTTCACATACGAGATAACGAACATGCCTCTTCTTACCGTCGAGTTTAAGTTTAGCGATGAAGAGGAAACACGCTTTTTGCGTTTGCCCAACCATACTCTTTTTGAGAACGATGACAAAGGACATTACTTTGCCGATTGCGGTGAGGACTACAAGAAAGCTGCTTACCTCTTCTCAGAAGTGGCTCGCTTGGTGTATAACTTCAAGGGAGAGCGCAAATTCTTTTGCTTTGATATCGGCAAGAAATTCGGGAGCAGCAAGTACTGCAATCTGATAATGAACTTCAAGTTACCGAACAAGCCTGAAGTCAAGGATGCGATAACCGAGAAGATCAGAGCGTATAACCAAAAGGCGTCACACTACAAGGATGCTACGCCACTGACTTTTGACGAGGATACGTTCATCGTCAGCGGTAAGAACACGTCTCACATTAGCGGATGGCTCATCAAAAGCGATGCGCTAAGAAAGAAGTTCATAAGCGTTTGCAGACTGTGCAGTGACCTAAGCAAAGAATTGTAAGACTTGCGCTTAAGAGCTGACCCTATGAACGCTATCGATCGTATTAAAGAGTCGCGTAAATGTTATGAGGAGTAAAAGGAGTCGTTAAATTTCTCTCATAAAAAGGAATTTAGCAAATGAACGTAAACTTCCCATTGTCATTCTATTTATAATATATAACATAAATTATCAAGGATTATGATTAAAAATCTTACAGAAGAAGAAATGATGGCTGTGAACTGTTCTTTTGAAACTGCTCGCAAAGCCATGATTAGAGCAGCAAAAGAAAATAGATCTAACATTGAGAAGGCAGGAAAGAGCCTTTTCATACTTAAACGTATCTGTACGGACAACATGATGCATCGTTTAATTTCTACCACCATCGCTGTATCAGACCAGAAAGAAAAGCTAATCGACTTCATTCATGAACACTATTTCGCCGATGTAGAGTTCAATGAACGTGATAAAACTCCGGATTTTGAAACAGGTATGGGTGAGGGCTGCTTCGATATCAGAGAGGTTGCATTGGTATAGGAGACAGTTATACTGTTCTACAGAAGCGTCCAATTCGTTGGGCGCTTTTTTGTCTCTCAATCAAAAAATGTGCATGATGGGTTTTAAGAGCCGACTGGCGATAATATCTTTTATCCCAAATCGGTCATTAGAAAAAGTTTCTTGTCATTTTCTAATGACCGATTTGGGTTAAATGCTATAAATTACCTCTATGGTTTCAATAAGATATTATAGAGTG
>ULPT01005880.1_pt1 | contig 11893 bp, 7 predicted proteins | sample 1953751 | NCBI WGS metagenome assembly ULPT01 (sample SAMEA4835636, study PRJEB28245) | human gut metagenome | biome: gut microbiome; material: fecal sample | place: Denmark | collected 2008
TTCGTTCAATTTCAAGACAAAATGAAAGCAAAATTTTCTAATGACCGATTTGGGATTAATTATATGCTTGTTGCAATTATGCAACATACATTATTATAAATATTCAACTTTTATGACTAACTTTGCAAAAATTATCTAAAAATTACATGTTTTTAGGTCTAGACTGAAATGAGATTACAACCGGCAGCGATGCCGCATATAATTACAAAACACTAAGAACAATTTGAAAACACCGAAACTCAATATAAAGAGGCCTGACTTCAAGTTAAGGAGGCCGAAGCGAAGCGACCTGACCCGACTCATAAGCATCGACCATCTCTGCATCACGCTGCTTGTGCTATTCATGGGTTGGTTGCTCGCCTTCGCGTCTATAAACCTCACGGTGGTGAACCCCGTGAAGAAGGCTTTCAGCGACTTCTCTATGACTGACGTGTTCTACGAAATACAGAACAGCAGCGGCGTGAAGGAGATAAACAACGACATCGTGCTGGTGGATATGACCGAACTGTACGACAGACGCAAGATTGCCGACTGCATGACGAACATAAACAAATGCAACCCGAAGGTGCTCGTCGTCGACCTTATCTTCGAGCGCCCGAGCTACGACGAGGGCGAGAACGAATATCTCATCAATGCCGTATCGAGTCTCGACAACGCCATGTTCTCGTGCAAACTCACCGACTACGACTACATCAACGACCGTTTCAGAAAAGTGCGACGCTCGTTCTTCAGCTATGAAGGCGACGGCATAACATGGGCTTTCAGCAATGTGATATCGGGCGAAGGCTACGGCTGCATAAGAAAATACTCGCAGAACGAACACATCAACAACAACGTGATTTACTCGCTGCCATACATGGCGGTATGCAAATACACAAACACTAAACCGGAGGAGGCGACTCCGAAACAGCGCAACATCGAATACAGCCACACCGACTTTGTGGTGATTCCGCACAACGATGTGCTTAAATACAAAAACTTGATAAAGAACAAAATCGTTATTCTCGGTACTATCAACGAGGAGGCTGACACGCATATCACGCCGCTGGGCAAGATGCCGGGCATGAAGATTCAGGCGTATGCCATGCTCTCGTCGATGTCGCACCACAAGGTGTTTGTGCTGAACGACTTCTTCTGCATTCTGCTCACCATCGTGCTCTGCTATATGTCGTCGGCTGTGGGATCGTACCTCACACAGAAGCATAAGTATTACTATCTGTACTGGATAAAGTTCTACTACTTCCTGCTTACTGCGTTCCTGGTGTGGATCAGTTTCCTGCTCTTCTCGAAATACGACTTCTACATCAGTCTGCTATTTCCGCTCATCGGACTGGCTCTTGTAGAGACGGCGCGTCTGCAGTACAAATGGATTGTGATGATGCTGTCGAGACACACTAAACTGAAATTCATCAAAAAGTCAATATACTATGTGGAGAAATAAAAAACTAACAAGACTGACAATACTTCCGGCGATGCTACTCGCAGCTATGACTTCACTGGCTGCGCCGAACGAAGAGCAAGGCAAGTTACTGCTGCATAAGGGCGACTCGCTCTATCGCCAGGGCAACTTCGAGGAGGCGGCTATCGCTTATCTCATTTCGGCTAATGAGGGCAATGCCGAGGCGCAGTTCGACATCGCCTACGCTTATTTCAACGGTGAAGGCATCGAGCGCGACTATGCTTCTGCGGCTATGTGGTTCAAGCGTTCGGCAAGACAGAACTATGCGAAGGCGCAATATAATCTGGCTTATTGCTATATGAACGGTTGCGGCGTGCCACGCGACTATGACAAGGCGTCCGACTTGCTCCACCAGTCTGCTAACAACAACTATAAGAGAGCGCAACTGACGCTCGCCGACTGCTATGCCAACGGCATTCTTGTGGAACAGAACGAGAAGGAAAGCCAGAAGTGGATGGCTATGGCTGCGAACTTGCAGCCCGAACAGCCCCAAACAGAGCCGGCTGCTCCTAATACCCCCAGCACGCCCAGCATCCCCAGCGCCCATAGTACCCCTAGCACACCCAGCACCCCCACCCCAGAACCCATCGTTCAGGCTCCTGCAAACAAAACTACAGAAAAGCCTGACACAAAGAAGGAGACACTGGACGGCGACTTCGATATCGAGGTTGATATCCCTGGAATGAGCAGCACGCCGAAACCGATAGCACCCGCTGTCGTTGCGCAGCCAGCCGCGCCGCAACCAACAACAGAGCAACCAACAACTGAACAACCCAGCGCTCCACAGCCTACAGAAGAACAGCCGAAGCCTCGTATAATAAAGGGACCGGCACGGATTCAGGCTGAAAAGGAAAATGCTGCCAATGCAGAAACAACCAAACCAACAGAGGAGAAACCTGCCGTTGAAACAACTGCACAGCCTACACTTGCGGCGGCTAACTCGGCTCCGGTACTTAAGATTCTATACCCGGAGGACCAGTCGATGTTCCATACCGACCAGATAAAACTGAAGTATCAGCTGATTGCCGGCAACTGCGCAGACAGCACACGCATCGTAGTAATGGTGGACGGACAGCGACAGCCTACGACAAGAGCGGTGAGAGCTGCTAACACTATCGACGTAGACCTGCCACGCCACGACTGCACCGTGATGATGTACGCTCAGAACAAAAACGGAAACAGCGAGCCGGCAACGATACGCCTTATCCGAGAGGCTACGTCAATGGAACTGCCGAAACTCTTCGTTGTGGCTATCGGCGTGGGCGACTATAACGACCCGAAACTGCCTAAACTGAGATTCACATGCAAGGACGCGAAGGACTTCTCTAAGGCTATCACATCAAAGAAGGGACTGCCCTATGAGGATGTGCAGGTGAAGATACTCTGCGACAACGAGGCTACACGAGCTGACATATTCGAGGCTATGGAATGGCTGAAGCAGGAATCGTCGCCTAACGATGTCTGCATATTCTTCTTCGCCGGACACGGAATGCGCGACGAGAAAGACCGATTCTACTTCATGCCTTACGGATGCAACACGAACAAGTTGTATGAGTGCTTCAGCGCTTCCGACTTTAGAAACGAGGCGGAGGATATTCACGGCAAACTCATCGCTTTTGTAGACGCCTGCTATTCGGGCGCTCTCTTTGAGGGCGGCAGATCGGCTGCCACAACCCACTTCATCGAGCAGTTGAAACGCTCGAAGAACGGTATGCTGCTCTACGCCTCAAGCTCGTCGGACACAAAGTCGCGCGAGGACGAGTCGTGGGAGAACGGCGCATTCACCAAGGCGCTGGTAGAAGCTCTAAACGGAGCTGCAAAGGAGGAGCACGCTGAGGGTCTCTCTACTCAGGAACTTGAGCACTTTCTCTACAAGCAGGTGAGAAAACTCACCGACTTCAAGCAGACTCCGATATTCATTAACCCAAGTGGAATTGAGCACTTTAACATTTTCAATTATGAGAAATAAGACACTGGTGGTTCTCGCCACCTTGCTTTTCGCATTCGCTCCGATAGCAGCCAGTGCACAAAAATACGTGGTTTACTCTGTTGTGGGCAAGGCTTACATACAAGAGGGCAAAACATTTACGCCGCTCTCTGCAAGAAAATACGTCACACCGACTACGAAACTCAAGATTTCTTCTGAGAGTGCGGTGACTATCATCGACGAGAACAAGCAAAAGATGCTGTCCTTCACACGCGAGGGAGTGAACACCGTAGGCAGTCTTGTGAGCATGTCGTCGAAACGCACCAAGAATCTCACGAAGCAGTATATGGGCTATCTCGTGAAGCAACTATTCAGTTCGTCTAAGAAGATGGTGCATCCCGACACCTACATGCAGGTGACCGGCACATCGTATCGTGCTGCATCTAAAGACTCGCTCATGGCGGCTCGTCTTATTGAGATACTCAACGAAGGCACAGCTGCAAAAGGAACTGCAGAACAGCAGCTGTTCAACAGCGAGAATGCCATCGCGTCTGACTTCGACGTGAGTCTCGAACTTGTGGACGTCGAAACCGGTCTGCCGCTTGCGAACAGCGCAAAGCGCAACACGCCGTGCTACGTTCGCGTGAAGAACAACACCGAGGAGACACTCTACGTCAACATCCTCAACATCGACAAAGACGGCAACAAGTATCTCATCCTGCCTATGGACGAAGAGGCAACGTGCTCAAACCTGCTTGTTCCGGCTAACAGCACCGTCGGTTTCAAGTCGGAGCCGTTCATAACGCCGGATATGCCGTCGCACGACGCATTTGTGCTTGTAGCAACTGAGGAGCCAGTCAACTTCAGCATCATGATGAACCCGCTCACAAAGGGCGACATACAGCAAACCGATGCAAAGGTGGGCGTGGCAAGATTCAATCTTCTCACAAAATAGTTCTGCCACACATTATATTATATACATCATCAATATATTATATATAGCATTCATTGGAATCATGTATAGCATTCATTAGAATATCAACTAAAAAAACAGACTATATGCGACACAAACTATCGGGAATCGTATTGCTTCTCACCCTTCTCGCTACGCCTTCAGCTATGCAGGCACAGAAAGACCGTTTCGACAAGAAGAACGCCGACGAGTTCGTATACGAGCAACTCTCAAAGAACACGGGAGGAGAGGACTTCTGCAAGAAACTGATACTTAACAAGCAGAACCTTGCAGACACCAACGAGGAGAGAATTAAGTTGCTGCCAGGCAAGTCGTTCCAAATCAATTCGCTGCGTTCTGACGTGTTCATCGATGCAAAAACATGGAAGCCGGTGTTCGACCATAGTTATCCTATGGAGTCGGCGGTGAACTTGTTGATGAACTTGGCAGGCAACTGCAATGTTACGCTCACCCAGCATCAGTACGGCAACGTGAAGAAGACGCTCACCATGCCGCTGCACTCGGTATTCTTCGTGCTGACAAACGAGATGGACACCTACTGCAACGTAACACAGATAGACAAAGACCTGATAAAGGCAGACCTTGTGATGCACAACCCCAAGCAGAACATCATACATCTCTTCGTAGTGAGCATTCCTACCAGCGAACTGTTCAAGAACGGAGGCAACATAAAGGCTGAATTATACGCAAACATACCGCAGAACGACATTAAAAACATATATAGCAAAAAAAGAAAATGAAAATGATAACACAAATCAAAAGCAGACTATTTCTTTTACTATTGGTTTTAACATGTGCAGGCAGCGCGCTTGCCGACACAACATTCAAGATTACGGACGGCGTTGTTGAGTCGCAGCTGAAAGACCGTATGGAAGCCAACACAAAAGCGTTGCTCGACGCATTCAGAAAGGCTGCCGACGACGGCGAAAAGACAGTGAAGCTCTCGAAAGACAACGTATCGAAAGCGGCTATCGAGGAGATTCGCGAGATATGGAAAAGCAGCGCTTTGAGCTGTCCGCCGATGAGCATACGCTGCCGCTGCTTGCAGACTAAAGACGGCTATCAGGTGCGAGGCATTCCTGTAGACATGCTTGAGGCTGACGAAGCTGACGCACGCCAGGAACTCACCGTAAACTACGACCACAACGGACTCATCACAAGCGTGGCTATAGCTATCGAGATGAACCGCTACGAGGAACTGATGGCTGCAAAGGAGTCGGAGCTCGACTATGCAAGACGTCAGATTATAGTCGACTTCATAGAGAACTTCCGCACGGCGTACAACCGCAAGGACAATGCGATGCTCAACAGCGTGTTCAGCGACAAGGCGCTCATCATCACCGGACGTGTGGTGAGAGAGAAGCCGAACAGCGACATGACTAAAAGTGGTATACATCAAGCAGACAAAGCAGGAGTATCTGTCTAAACTCGCAATGGTGTTCAAGACCGTAAAGTTCATCAACGTGAAGTTCTCTGACATCGAAATTGTAGAACACCCGAAGTACGACAACATCTACGGCGTGACGCTGAAACAGTTGTGGAAGACCGACCGCTATCAGGACGAGGGCTATCTTTTCCTGATGGTTGACTTCCGCGATTCGGACAATCCGCTCATCCAGGTGCGCACATGGCAGCCGTACAAAGACACGGCAGGCAACATCGTGACACAGAAGAAAGACGTCTTCCACCTCGGATCGTTCAGAATAGTAAGATAAAGACTTGACTAAAAAACAAACAGACATAAAACATAAACATTTAACGTAATCATTATGAAAAGAATCATTTCACTCGCCGTGATGTGCCTCATGGCGTGCGTCGCTTTCTCACAGAACCTGCTGGAGATTACAGACATATCGCAGCCTAACGATGTGTATACCGGCGACAACGACAGAGCTGCTGTCATCTTCAAGTGCAACCAGTCGATTCCGCTCACCTTCGAATCGTCGATGGATAAGAGCGCTACGCCCTACAACACCGAGCTTGAAGGCTCTGACATGGTTTACTACATCGAGTTCCCTACCGGACAGAAGTATCGCGGACGTATGCTCACCATCACTTCGCCGGGCTATGCGCCAGCTACCGTATTCATCGACGACTTGCAGCCGAAGCAGGTGCTCACATATCAGGCTATCGACCCGAACAGCACCGTCGACGCTGGCTGCTACCGCGGACACCGCAACAAGGGTATGGAGGAGCTCAAGAACATGAACTATCAGGAGGCTCGCGACCAGTTTGTCGTGGCACGCGGCTGTACTGATGTCGACTCGCTTGAGAACGAGAACAACATTGCTCTGGTAGACACCATCCTCCACTACCGCGAGATTGGCGAACAGAAGTTCAAGTTGCTCGACTACTACGGAGCCAGCGAGTACTACAACCGAGTTATGGAGTTGAACCCGTACGACAACCTCGCTGCAAACCGCTACAACAACTGCCTCACAAAGTTCTTCAGCGAGTGCGATATGACCTACAAGCAGGCGGACTTCTACTACAACGAGAAGCAGTTTGACAAGGCACGCGAACTTTACGCTCTGGCAGTGAAGAACAACTGCCCTACAAAGGTGCAGGCGCAGGAGCAGATAAACCGTATCGACCAGATTAAGGTAGACAAGAAGAGCCATGCAAGAGTGTTCACATACGAGTTCTCGAAGGACACCCCTATCGGCTTCTCTTACGGCAAGTACAAGAAGCATAAGGTGGGCGGATTCTTCAGCATGAGCCTCAACTCGAAGGTGTTCGAGATGATGCGCAACGACTGCCGCACTCCGGATATGCCTGAGGTGAACGTCAACTTCGGTTGGACGGTGAAGATTGTTAACCCGATATGGATCTTCTTCGGCCCTGGCGCAACAACCAAGGTTTACTACGGCAAGTACGAGGTGACCGACGACCACGACGACATCTATCCTAACAAGAAGGGCTATCCTAACGACCCGGACGGCGTGTTGAAGCCGAAGGATGACGAGAAGGAGAACAAGAAGATTCAGGAATACACCAAGGACGACCAGAAAGCGAACCTTGCATGGGCTATCTCGCCGGTTATCGGTGTCTGCGCCAAGTATTCTTACTTCGCACTCCGCCTCACCTATCAGTATCGCTTCGCTATGGACTCTCATCTGAAAGACTTCATGGGCAGCCAGCGTTTGTCAATCGGTGTCGGTGTTAGCTTCTAACACCACGCACAAACAATCAGTCGGAAACACAATACAAGCATAAGAAAATGGTAAACATCGGACAACTCATCAAGGAAGAACTCGAAAAGCAAGGACGGTCGGCAGGATGGCTTGCCAAAGAGCTCCACTGCAACCGCTCTACTGTATACAGAGCATTAGGACGCAACAGTATCGATACTGCCATGCTTGCAGACATCTCGAAGGCTCTGCACAAGGACTTCTTCAAAATCCTTTCTGACAACCTTTAAGAAATCTGGGAAAAACTAAGACATTAACCCTATATAAGGTGGAACAATCATACGTATTGTTCCACCTTTTTTTGTACAATAGCCCTATAAAAAAACGGCTATCAAGAAGCTGTTAAACTTCTGATAGCCGTAATATTCTATAATCACCAATTAATAATTAATAATCACCAATTAATAATTAATAATTACCAATTAATAATTTACTTCACGAGTACCTTCTGTACCGTGCCGTCTGCGAACTTCACGATGTTGATACCCTTCTGCAAAGCGTTGAGCTTTGTGCCATTCACTGTGTAGATGCCCTTAACAGCGTTCTGCACGGTAGCGTTGTTGATTGCTGTCGGGTCAGCAAACTGCTCGAAAGCCGAAACCTCAGCGAGCGACGGGTAAGAGTAGACATAGAGGTTGCAAATCACAGCAAGATACTTAGTCTTTACGCTCTCCGGGAAGATGTAGCTAAGCTCCGAAACCTCCTTCAAGCCAGAGAATGTCTTCGCCGTGTTCATGCGTGTGAGGTCGTCGCCCACAGCAATCTTCACGTCCTTGTTGACGTAATTCATCTCGTTGTTGTCGTTCTCTGCGTAGTTCTTGTTCGGGATGTTCACAACAACCTTTGCAAGATTCCACTGCTTGCCTTCCGGAGCTGTGAAGATAACCCACACGTCGTCGCGGTGTGTAGACGGCGCCTCGATATCGCTGAGAGCCTCGTCAGTCTTGTTGCCATCGGTAAGACCGCTGATGTCGTATGTGTCGTAAGCAGCCTCGAAAGAGTAGTCGTTCTTGTAGTGGCGCACCTCAGCCGTCTTGCCCTTGAGCACGTTAGGCTGTGTTGTAGCGTCAACCTCTACCTGCACTGTTGCCTCCTCGTAGTCGTCGCCGTTCTCAACGCGAACAGTCACTACGTCGTCGCCCATGCGCTGCTGAGCAGTCAGCGGGATGATGAATGTCGACTTCTTGGTGTTCTCCTTGATTGTGCCGATCTTCACGTTGCCGTTCTTGCTTGTAGCAGTACACTTGAACTGCGGATCCTTAGCCACCTCGCCGAGGTCGTAAGTTACGTAGATATTGTTGTTCTCGCCGGCGTTGATAGTCATCTGCTCAGGCGAAGCCGAAATCTTCATGCTGTTGTCCTTCTTGCCGTAAACTTCAAACTCCCAGATGCGGAGGATGCCATTGACGTGCGGAACGAGCTTCACGTAGCGTGCACGCATCGGAGCGATGTAGTCGGTCTTGACGCTCTCTTTTTGGCGGTTGTATGTGTCTACAACTGTTGTCCAGTGCTCGTTGTCCTCAGAGAGCAGAATCTGGTAAGAGTCGATCTGGTCTACGCCCGACTCCGGACCTGAGTTGCCGTCGTATATCTTGAAGCTATAGATGCGGTAAACGCCCTGGAGGTCGAATGTCACCCAGTTGTCAGCGCTCACGTTACACCACTTGTCGCTCTTTGAATACGGATAAGTATCGCCGTCGATAATCTTGTCGGGCACCTCCTGAGAGTTTGTCGAACCGCTGTAGCCGAGCACCTTCTTCTGATATACTACGTTGAAGATTTTCTTGTATTCCTCCTCGGTCATTACGTCGAGGATATTGCTTGAAGTAGTAGATGTGCCGATGGCGTTAGTCACCTCTACACTCACGCGCTGCTTGCCTACCTTCTCAGCAACTACGGTGATAGTCTGGTCGGTGAGAGAGAAGCCGTTAGCGAGCTTCAAGCCCTCGGGCAGAGTCCACTTGAAAGCAGTCGGATTACCCGTGCCGTTAGCTGTGATAGTGGCGCTCTCGCCCACCTTCAGATAGCTATTGCTGATAGTGAACGAAACAACCGGAGCGGTAGCCTGCGGGAAGTCGAGCACGATGCTCTTGCCCTTCTGCTGGCGCATGTCCTTCATAACCGGAGTAACGATGAACTTAACGTACGACTCGTTGTCCTTACGCTGGAATGTCGGAACGTAGAACGCCTCGTCGCGAGTCTGTCCAACCATTGTCTGTGTGCCGTCCTCGTTCTCCTTATATATATCGAAGTGGTCGAAGTCGGCTGTATAGTCGAAGTCCCATGTCAGACGAGCGTCGCCCTGCACGTTGCCCAGCGTGCTTGTTGTAGCGAGGTTCTTCACCTCGATAGCCTGAGGAGCGTAGTTTGCAGGCAGAACAGAGAGTTCGCCGAGCGAGAACTTATAGTCGTTGAGCACAGAAGAAGTCTTCAGGTTAAGCGCAATCATGTAGATTGTCTTGCCGTTGAGCGAAGAAAGGTCGTACTCAGCGATTGTCCAACCGTTCTTTGTAGTGGTAGTCGGGTTAGCGAGAGTTGCGTCCGGATTTACAGAGCTTGAAGTAGAGAGCTTCACCTCTACAGAGCTGTTTGCAGAAGCCTTGTAGACGAGGCGCAATGTGCCGCCGTTCACAGCGAACTGAGTCTTGTACAAACGCCAGAGGTGGTCGCCCTTTGTAAAGTCGTTGCCGCCGTCAACCTTAAGGCTCGAACCGAAGTTCCATGCGTCGTCCCAATCAATCTTGATAGAACCGTTGCCCTTGTTCTCGAACCAGTAGCGCCATGTAGGCATGATGCTCTGCACGCCAGAGTGGTACCAGTCTTGCGAAGCCTTCACCTCGCCCTCTACGAAGCGGTGCTTGCCCACACCTACGCAGAACGATGTAGTGAACGGCATAGAGTTGATAACCGAACGCTCGAGCACGCGGCCAGATACGCCGGGCCATTTTTCTGCTATGACAGACGGGTCGCCCTCGTAGTTTGTCCACATCTGCATCTCATACTCGAATGTTTTGTTGATAGCATTGTATGCATCAGGACCTGTATCGTTCTTGCCGAGCAAGTTGCGCACGTTGTCCTTCCAAGTCTTCTCCTCGGGACAGAAGAAGTCGAGCGAACCTACGTGTCCGTATGTAGGCATAGCAGCGTTGAGGTGGTAGATAAAGTTGGTATGTCCGCTGGCTGCCACCTGCACGCCACCATAAATCTTAGAGAATGTCTCCTCCTCTGTACAGCCGAGCTTGCTTGCATAGCTGCGATAGTCGCCTGCAGAACCATACTCGAGGAACTGTGATGTATTCTTGTGGGTCTTCAGAATCTCAACATCCGGAGCACGACGAGCGTTGTACCACTGTATCTCCATCTGTGTGTCGCCGTTCTCATCAGCAAACTTGTTGAAATCCTTGATAAAGTCAGCCCATTCTGCAGATGTTGCGCCACCCGACTCCTCGTTGATGAACCATCCGTCGAAGCCGATGTACTTAGCAATCTCGTAGAGCTTCTTTGCATAGATATGCACACCGTTCTCCTTTGTAAGCATCTGGCGCACCCAAGCCTGGTTGCCACCATAAGCGTACGGCGGGAAGAACACCTGACCCAGCACCTTCACACCGCTCTGGTGAGCAGCGTCGATAGAACCTGCTGGCGGCGGGATGATGATACCCTCAGAAGCCGAACCTGCCCAATAAACGAGCTTGTCCATATACTGCCAGTAGGTAGGCTGATAGCCGAGGAAGTTGTAAGCGCCCTGCGACGGACACATAGAACATGTTGGGAAAAGGATTGGAGCGTTGCAGATCTGACCCTCATAATACTGATTCTGGTTAGCCTTCATCAGCGTTGGCTCCTTGAAACGCTTTGCCAATGGCACACGCGAGCGGTTGAACTTAGCGTCCTTGTCGGTCTCCGGCGACCAGTTCTTGATGTCGTCCGGATGCCAGCATCCGCCGTACGGCTGCTGTGCGTATGCTCCTTCTACGAACATCGCTGCTACAGCCGCGAGAATTAAACGATTAAGTTTCATTTCGGTTTGTTTAAGTTATTGATTAATTATTAATAAGCAGGTTTTCGTTTGGCTCTTCTACGTGTCGAGCCGGTTTTCAGGACCTTTATACCAAGTCCTTCAAGTGTTATTAATGAGTTTACAAAGCGCAAAGGTAGTGCAAAAATCCGATTAAGCAAAACAAATGGAAATTTATTTTTATTGTTGAGTTGCAGCCAAACTTATTAAGAGTTTGCCTTAACACCACAAATTCTCATCGTGCACCGAACGCCGTCCGATCGGACACCGAACGCGACCCGATTGGGCGGCGGACGGAATCTGATCGGACGGCGGACGGAATCTG
>ULPT01049831.1_pt1 | contig 11888 bp, 14 predicted proteins | sample 1953751 | NCBI WGS metagenome assembly ULPT01 (sample SAMEA4835636, study PRJEB28245) | human gut metagenome | biome: gut microbiome; material: fecal sample | place: Denmark | collected 2008
TTTCAGCAGACCTTGCAGCAGATTCTCGAACAGGCTTTTTGCCGGACTTTGAGACGGATTTCACACGGTTTGTTTTTTGTAAAAAGTGTGCCGTGTCGGTTGAAGTGAGAATTATTAAATGGTAGAATAAAAAAAGATTGCGACGAAAAAACCATATCATCAGAAAGGAAGATTAAAATAATGAACACAACACTCGTTATTATGGCAGCCGGAATAGGAAGCAGATTCGGGGGAGGAATAAAGCAGATTGCTCCCGTGGGACCCAGCGGAGAGATAATCATTGATTATTCCATACATGACGCTGTCGAAGCTGGCTTTGACAAAGTGGTTTTTGTTATAAGACATGATATCGAAAAGGACTTCAAAGAGGCAATCGGAGACAGGATTTCAAAGAAGATAAACGTTGAATACGCTTTTCAGGAGCTTGACGACCTGCCGGCAGGCTTCACGAGGGGAGAGCGCACAAAGCCGTGGGGTACGGGACAGGCTATTCTTGCGGTAAAGGATATCGTCCATGAGCCGTTTGCCGTTATCAATGCAGACGATTACTACGGTAAGGAGGGCTTCAGGCTCATACATGAATGGCTTGTAAGCGGAGCGTCAGAAAAGACGGATAAATATCATTTCTGTATGGCAGGCTTCCGTCTTGCAAACACTCTCTCCGACAACGGCGGCGTTACAAGAGGTGTGTGCAAGGAAGAGGACGGCTTCATGACAGAGATAGTTGAAACCTCCAATATCGAAAAAATTGACGGAAAGGCTGCCGTACGTCACGGGGACGAGATAAAATACTACGCTGACGATGTACTCGTTTCCATGAATATGTGGGGTATAGGCTCGGAATTTCTCGGTATGCTTGAGGACGGCTTTAAGGAATTCCTTACAAGACTTCCGTCGGATGACATAAAATCAGAGTATTTACTTCCGATAATTATAGGTGAGCTTGTTTCGTCGGATAAGGCGGACGTACGTGTTCTTCCGACTGACGACAAGTGGTTCGGCGTTACATATGCCGAGGACAAGGAGACTGTTATAGAAGCTTTCAGGGAGCTTATAAAGAACGGAGTTTATCCGGAAAACATTAAATAAAAGATACAGGCAGTACAGGCTTTTTATTATAGGTTATTTCAGGTATTTCAGGTGGGAACTTTGGCGCATTTTTTTAATGTTTTAAAAGAAAAAGTAAAAAAGCTGTTTGAAGCAATCAGAACCTCAAGGAAGGTTCAGATAGGAATAGCGATTACATTGTTCATCATTGTAGTCGTTGTTTCCGTTGTGATTGTTGTAAGGGGTCATGAGAAAAAGGCGGTGTTTGAGCCGAGCACAGAGTCTACCGCAAAGGCGACTACGAATGCCACGACCGCAACCGAGCCGGAAACTACAACCGACCCTTATGAAAAGTATGTGAGTATTTCCGCAGAGAGCATACAAAATGATCTGCGTATAAAGTTTTACAATCATGACGGAAAGCTTTTTACGGGCGTTGAGTTCAGAGTGTCTCTTACTCCGGTTTCCGGGGGCAAGACAGTCATATATGCGGCTACGGAAAAGGACGGAAAAATAAATATCGCAAAACTTCCCGCCGGAAAGTATAAGCTGAAGCTTACGGAGCCTTCGGACTATACCTGCGAAAAAGAGGAGTACGAGGTTACCGTAAAGGCAAAGCTTGAGTATAAGGTCATAAAGCACGTTAAGGACGACGCAAAGAAAGAGTCGGAGATAAACGTTGCAAAGGAAGCACCTAAGGCTGAAAGGCCTCAGGAGCAGGTGCTTAAGGATACCGTTGAGTATGTGACCTCAGGCTCTTTTACGGTGAAGGAATACGTCAGAGTTTTGTTTTCGGATATTGTCAAGCCGGAGGAGTTCGTAACCGACCCGTCTGTCGAGCCGTCCACCGAACCGTCCACCGAACCGTCCACCGAACCGTCATCAGTGCTGTCTCCGGAGCAGTCATCAGCCGTGTCGGCGTCTTCGGAAGTGAAGCAGTCGGATAAAAAGGTGCAAAAGGAAAGGCTTGTGGATAAGTCGGGCAATGAGCTTTTTGTAAAGAGCGGAGACGAATATATCGAGGCTTTTTCGGATGATTATGACGAAGAAAAAGAGTTTTTCAGGTATACTGATGTAGTGAAGTATACGGGCTGGCAGACGATAGACGGAGACACGTATTATTTTGACAAAAACGGAAAACCCGTGACCGGAAAACAGGTTATAAACGGCGCGGCGTATACCTTCACCTCAGAGGGTAAGTTGCCGAAGGGAGCGGGAGTTCTCGGTATTGACGTTTCAAAGTATCAGGGAACTATCGACTGGACAAGGGTTAAAAATTCCGGAATAAAATTTGTTATTATAAGGTGCGGTTATCGCGGTTGGGGCTCGGGCGTTCTTGTAAGAGACCCGAACTTTGACAGTTATATCAAAGGTGCCGAGGCAGTCGGATTAGACGTCGGTATATACTTTTTCTCTCAGGCGATAAATGAGAAAGAGGCGGTTGAGGAGGCGAGCTTTATCGTCGAATGCGCCAAGGGTCACAACGTGAAGCTTCCTCTTTTCATAGATATCGAAACCTCCGGCGGAAAGGGAGACGGGCGTGCCGACAAAATAAGCTATGCGCAGAGAACCGCTGTTGCAAAGGCTTTCTGTCAAACCGTAAAGAATTCGGGCTACAGGGCCGGCGTATACGCAAACAAAAACTACCTTACGACAAAGTTTGATGCGAGCCAGCTTTCGGGATATTATATCTGGCTTGCGCACTACGTTGAAAAGACAAACTATAACGGCAAATACGATATCTGGCAGTATTCATCAAAGGGTTCCGTGCCCGGTATTTCCGGCAATGTAGACATGAACCTTGCGTATACCATTTATTAGGGTTTATTGACTTTTCAGAAAAAACAGAAATTTATTATAATAAAGAGATGAACATAAAAAATATTTGCTATTTTGTTATGTGTGGCTATGAATTTAATAAATGATGCAAAGACAAAAGTTAATTCCGGAAAAGCAGCAAATAACGGAAAAGGAAATTCCATCGGATACACAGAAAAAAAGAAGCATACCAGTATCAGGTTTTAAGATTGTATTTTTGTCGGTGCTTAATTTGATTTTTCTGATTTGACCGATGTCTTTTCAGGTATAAAAGGTATTTTGAACTATAATCAGAAGAATATTTTAATAAGTTTCAAAGGTCGAAAAAAACAGGTGCCCTCGGCACCTGTTTTTTGCTGTCGTCAATTTGGTTTTGTAAGGTCTTTATTTATTGATTCTTTTATATTTTCAACAATCTGAGATGTTTTTTCGGAGCTTCGCTCGGTTTTTCCCTCGTTTACAAGCTTGCCTGCCTTATTGGTAACGTCCGCAGGTACGGTAAAGTTTATGTCGTCTATGATTCTGTCTCCGGAGATATAATCACAGTATAGGAAAAGTCTGTCCTCCTTAGGACTGTTTATGTGGTCAAAGGGGTAGCAGGTGTAGAAGATAGCCTGTTTTATAGGCTCACGTATAACCGCAAAGTCGAAATCATCCTTGTTGATAACCTTGATTTCCGAAATACGGTATGTGTAGTCGCCGTAAGGCATCTGAAGGGTTATCGTCATACCTATCTCGGCCTTTTCAAAGCCTTTAAAGACCGTCAGACAGTGGCCTGCTATTATAGGAGGGGTTGAGTAACCGGGTATGCTGCTCGTTCTGTGAAGTCCCGCGCCAATGTTCAGGCATTCCTCCGTCGTTCCGAAAACAAGGCTGCAATTTATACCCATGTCATCCGAAACAACTCGGCCGATTATCTGTTTTATGCGGAAGTTCGTGTCGATATCCGAAAGAACAACGTAGGGGGAGGTCGTTGACACAGGAAGAGTTGAAGTCTTTGTCGCAGGCTCCGGCTCGGGTTTTTTCTGTGTGCTTTTCTTTATGAGCACCGCACCGGTAACGGCAACGGCAATAACCATAATTGCGATGACCGTGCCGATTATTATTTTTCTGACTTTGCTTTTATTTTCAGCCATATGCGTTCTCCGCTTTCATGAAAAATTCATCTATAAAATTTTACAGGATAAGTTTTACGTTGTCAATTTTTATGATATAGTATTTTTAGTTATTTTTAATTCGGCAATAAACCCAGCAGTAAATTCGGCTATAAACTCAGTAATAAACCCAGCAATAAATTCAGTAATAAACCAAGCAATAAACTCAGTAATAAAATCGGCTATAAACCCGATAATAAACACGGCAATAAATTCAGTAATTAACAAACTGAAAAACAGTAAAATAAAGAGGAACGGTTGCGGATGAAAAAGGAAAACCTGTATATTTCGACAATGGCGTCGGACGCAAAGGAAACTGCGGAAAGATACGGACTCGGAATAGAACTTGCCCAGTTTTGTACTGCGTGGAATATGGACCTTAAGTTTAAATACATCGACCCGCTTGTAAAAGAAACCGTGAAAAACGTTGACCGCATAATTCTTCATGCGCCCTTCAACGAGTTGAGCCCTGTGGCTATCGACCCCCTGATTCTTGAAGTGACGGAGAAAAGAATAAGGCAGGCGGCAGAGCTTTGTGTACGTTACGGTGCGAAGAAAATGGTCTTTCATTCCGGATACACAAGTCATATGTACTATAAGATATGGTACGAGCCACAGGCGGTTAAGTTTTTTAAGAGGGTTATGCCTACGCTGCCGGGGGATTTTACAGTTGTGCTTGAAAATGTATTTGAGGACGAGCCGGATCTCCTTATGAATGTCATAAAAGAGGTAGACAGCGAGAGGTTAAAGCTTTGTGTGGACGTCGGACACGTGAACGCCTCCCTAGGCTTTGCCCACAGGATAAAAACGAACAGAATAGGAGAGGATATCTCCTCCGGGTGCAGGGATGTGTACGAATGGATTGAGAGAAGCGCGCCGTATATCTCACATTATCATATACATAACAATTACGGAGAAAGGGATACGCACAATGTACTCGCGGACGGAACTATAGACATGAAGCGTTTGTTTTCGCTTATAGACACTCTTACTCCGGACGCCACTTGTACCCTTGAGTTGTCAGATGCCGGGGAATCCGTGAAGCTGCTTATGACGGAAGGATTTCTTCAAGGCAGTTGAAATTCTGAGTGATTAAACTTTTAAGCAATTATGTATTTTAAGCAGGTAAGCTTTAAAATAAGAGGGTAATGAGAAAATGATTAAGAATGAAAGTGAACTGAAAAGGGTAATAGCCTCTGTGGGAGGCCTTGACAGGGAAGCAATGGATGAGGCTGAAAAGCGTCAGGCAAGACTTGCGAAGCCGCCGGGCGCACTCGGACGACTGGAGGATTTGTCCGTTCAGCTTGCCGGAATTACCGGTAAGGTTCATAACAGTATGGACAAGCGTGTGCTGCTGGTTTTTGCCGCTGACAACGGAGTGGTTGAGGAGGGTGTTTCCTGCTGTCCTCAGCTTATAACCTTACAGCAGACGATAAATCTCACAAGAGCAAAAACCGGTGCGGCAACGCTTTGCAAGCACTTCGGTGTGGAGATACACGTCTGTGACGTCGGCGTATACACCGACATAAAGGATCCTGCGGTTATAAACAGGAAGATAGCGTACGGAACAAACAATATGGTAAAGGGTCCTGCCATGACACGGGAGCAGGCGATTGAAGCTCTTATGACAGGAGTTGAGATGGCAGAGACCTATGCAAAGGATGCGGACGCTATAGGTATAGGTGAGATGGGTATAGGAAACACCACTACATCCTCGGCAATTCTTGCGTTTCTTACGGATTCGGACGTTGAGGACGTCACCGGAAAGGGCGGCGGCGTGACGGACGAAAGCTTCAGACGAAAAAAGGAGGTCATAAAGACTGCCATTGAAATAAACAAGCCCGACAAAGGAGATGTCATTGACGTTATTTCTAAGATAGGCGGCTTGGATATCGCCGCAATGACAGGTGCGTTTATTGCCGCCGCTGCAAACAGAGTCCCCGTTGTCATAGACGGATTTATCTCGGTTGTTGCGGCCCTCTGTGCCGTGCGTATGTGTCCGGCGGTAAGGGATTACCTTGTACCCTCACATGCATCATTTGAGATAGGCTACAGGATTGCGATTGAGGAGTTGGGACTTTCTCCCATGCTTCTTCTTGACATGAGACTCGGGGAAGGCAGCGGCTGTCCTCTTGCCATGGAGGTGCTGGGTGCCGCGTGTGCAATAATAAACGACATGGCAGACTTTGACCATGCCGGAATTGACGATGAATTCCTTGACGAGATACGTGAGGGAGACAAATATACTGTTGAGGGAAAAAGCTGATGAGAGTTTTTATTTCCGGGGGCTGTAAAAACGGCAAATCCATGCTCGCCCAACGTGTTGCGGTAAAGCAGGGCGCCCCTCTTTATTACATCGCCACCATGATTCCCTATGACGACGAGGACCGTGCGAGGATACGCAGGCACCTGAAGGAACGCGAGGGCTGGGGCTTTGAAACCATCGAGTGCGGAAAGAATATTCTGAACGCACTTGACGGCTTGCCGAGGAATAAAAACGGCAGGACAGAGGGCTCGTTTCTTCTTGACAGCGTGACGGCACTTCTTTTAAACGAGATGTTTTCTGAAGGTGTTGCAAAAGAGGGGGACATCTCTGCCGGAGAACGCTGTGCAAAAGAGCTTTGTGAGCTTGCGGACAGGGTGGAAAATATCGTTTTTGTCAGTGACTTTATGTACTCGGATGCAGCCCTCTATGACGGATACACCGAGAACTACAGGATGGCACTCGCCGCAGTTGACAGGGCACTTGCAGAGCGCTGCGAATCGGTTGTAGAGGTGTGTGTCGGAAATAAGATTTACTATAAGGGGCGTGAGTGGGAATGAATAAACTGAAAAAAATTCTCAGGGCGTGCGGTATGTCGATGACCATGTTCTGCGCTATTCCGATGCCGTTTCATTCGTGGGATGATGAGTTACGCCCTCTGATGACTGCCTGTCTGCCTGTTGTGGGTCTTGAAATCGGCGCAGTTTGGGCACTTCTCTGTTATATACTTCAAAGGCTGACGGCGCTGAGTATCCTTCCACACGCGTTGGCGGCGGGAAGCTTTGCCGTCTATCCTTTCCTTGTTACGGGATTCATGCATCTCGACGGATTTATGGACGTTACGGATGCCGTGAAATCCTGCCGTGACCTTGAAAGAAGGCGAGAAATCCTCAAGGACTCAAGCGTCGGCGCATTTGCGGTCATATCAGTTGCGATAGTTCTTGTCATGAGCCTTGCCGCTTCGATGAGTCTTTCGTTTAAAGAAAATATCCCCATTCTTATCTTTATTCCCATACTTTCAAGGTGCTGCTCGGCTCTTGCGGTCACGGTTCTCCCCACCATGGAAACGAGTCAGTTCTCCGGCAGGTACAGGGAGGGGATAAAGAAGAGCCACGTGGTAAACCTGTGTGTGACAGTTGTTGTCGTGTGTGTGCTTGCGGCTGTAATTTGCAAGGTATATGCCACAGTTCTTGCAGCTGTGCTTTTGGGTTACGCGGCGGCACTTGGAAGAGCATATAAAAATCTTGGGGGAATGAACGGAGATATCGCCGGATATTCGCTCACAATTTCCGAGTTGTGCGGAGTTTGCGCATATGCGCTCGTAACTCCTGTCATGAATTTTTTGGGGTGATTATATGAATTTTATCATAGGCGGAGCTTACCAAGGAAAGCTTGAACTTGCGCAAAAAAATTTCGGTATAACGGATGATGAGATTTTTATTTGTACATATAACCCGGAAAACGACCCGAAAAACCGTGATGGCGCCGAAAAAAACAGCACGGCGGTGGGGATAGACTTTTCACGGCGATGTATATGCCATGTAGAACGTTTTGCTCTCTCCTGCGTAAAAAACGGTATTGAAGCAAGGGAATATTTTGATGAGCATAGGCTTGAATGGGCGGATTCCGTGATTATTTGCGATGACATTTTCTGCGGCGTTGTTCCGATAGATGCGGATATGCGAGCGTGGCGTGAGATGTGCGGAAGACTTTGTACATATCTCACAAAGGAAGCGGATACGGTTACACGTGTTTTCTGCGGATTGGAGCAAAAACTGAAATGAAGCGAATTCTTTTACTGAGACATGGCTCAACAGAGGCAAACGAAAGGTTTCTCTACTGTGGGCGAAGTGACTTATGCCTCACAGATAAAGGAAAAAACTATCTTCGAAGCAGGGCATTAAGCTATCAAAAAAAGCTCAATACGGATGAAAAAGAGAACTCTGTAATTGTAAAATACTTTACAAGTGGCATGAAACGTACCGACGAAACTCTTGAAATACTGTTTGATACACGCAGCTACGAGCGTTTGATGGATTTTAAGGAGATGGATTTCGGTATTTATGAAATGAAATCTTATGATGAGCTTAAAGACCGGCCCGACTACAGGGAATGGATAAGCGGTGACTTTTATTCCAATATTCCCGTCGGCGGTGAAAGCGGAAATCAAATGAAGAAGAGAGTCCTGACAGCGTTTGATAAGCTTATGGCGAAGCTCAGGGACGAGCCGGAGGATGCGGTTTATGTTCTTGTGTGTCACGGCGGTGTTATAGCCGCGATAATGGAATATCTTTTTGTAAATGAAGGCAGAAATCTTTACGAATGGCAGCCGAAGCCGGGATGCGGCTATCTTCTCTTTATGGATGAAGCAGAAAAAAGTGACGCGGGTTTTTCCCGCTTCACGGAATTTTCATAAGCGTGTTTTTAAACAGCGGTACTCGTCTTGTTTTTTTAATACGAAGTGCAAAGATAATAAAATAAAATTCATCTTATCCCGTGAGATTCAGTATATCGCCGATTGAAAATTCCGGAAACAGGCATGTGTTTATTGCAAGTGAGATGAGCTTTGCGGCGCGGGACACGAGAAGATCGATATCCTTAGGTGTTACTATAAGACCGGAAAAGCTTTCTTCTCGTGTGATTTCAGCTTGTCGGTCGGTATATTGTTCAGTGTGCAATTCGGATTGTTGTTCAGTTCGAAGTTTAGACTGCTGTTCAGTATGCAATTCGGATTGTTGTTCATAAGGCTTTGCCTGTGAGAAAGTGCTTTCAAGAAGGCTTTCAACTGAAATCACAGTTGGCACGCCTATGGATATGACGGGGATACCCATGGTATCCCTGCTTATTTGCGGCCTTTGGTTGCCGATGCCGGAGCCGGGTGCAACCCCGGCATCGGTTATTTGTACCGTACAGCCGAGGCGTGACAATTCCCGCGCCGCAAGAGCATCCACGGATATGATTGCGGAAGGAGATACAAGCTTTGATACGGACTTTATGACGTCGCTGATTTCAATTCCGGTTTGACCGAGGACACCCGGCGCAATGGCACTTACACTTCTAAGCCCGGAAAGACCGATATCCTCAGTGATACGTGAGTTAAGATGTCTCGTTGCAAGAATTTGTGAGGTGACGAGCGGTCCCAAAGCGTCCGCTGTTATGTCTCTGTTGCCAAGACCGGCAACAAGTATATCTCCGTCATCGGGTAAAAGTTTTTTTAACTCGTCGCAGAGAGAAAAAAGACGGTCGTCAGTTACTTCACCGTCCTTTCCGAACGGGGGAACCTCTACGGTGACGTATCTCCCTTTCGGTTTTTCGAAAAGCTTTTCGCCTTTTTCATTCAATATATCTATGACGGTGACAACGGATGCTTCATTTTCCTTAATCTCTGTTTTATAACCGTCATTTTCGGTTTTTGACGCGGTGATATCCTGTAAATTTTCAACTGCCAGGTCTGTTCTCGTTACGCGGTTTTCGGCGTTTTTTTCATACATTTCTCCGTGCCCTCCTTCAGATAAAAAAGTTATTGCATTTTAAAGAATTTAGTGTTAATATATTAGACTGTAACGACTAAGGGGAGGTGTAATTATGCCTAACATCAAATCAGCAAAAAAGCGTGTAATCGTAAATGCATCTAAAGCTCGGAGAAATAAGTCAGCAAGTACAGCACTTAAGACTGCTATCAAAAAAGCAAATGCCGCTATTGAAGCAAATGCAGAAAATAAGGACGAGCTTGTAAAGGCAGCTATCAAGAAGATTGACCAGGCTCAGGCAAAGGGTATTCTTCACAAGAACAACGCTGCTCGTAAAAAGTCAGCTCTTGTAATAAAGGCTGCAAAGTAATTTCATATGCAGAGTGTAAAACGACGTCTTTTTGGACGTCGTTTTTTTATTACCAGTACTTCTTATTGAACTTTTATGATTTCTATTTTTAAAATCAGTTCTTTTTGATTTTGTAAATTCTGTTATGCCTTTTAAGTATTACTTCGTATTGATTTTTATATACTTATTATGTTTTTTGAAGAATACTTCGTGTCAATTCTTTACTTCCATTCGTTTTTTTATATCACTTCTTGCTGCTTTTTATAGTTCCCTTTTTCTAAAAAAATACTTTTTGTTTTTTTAAAAACTATTTTGATTTGGATTTTGCAAAAAGCGAAATAATGAGTCCGAAAACAAATGCCGCCGTTATGCCGACCGAGCCGGAGGACAGAGGGCCGTAAAATATTCCGAGAAAGCCTTTTTCTTTTACTGCATTTTTTGTACCCTGTGCGAGAAGATTTCCGAAGCCTGTAAGAGGCACGTTTGCACCGCTTCCCGCAAATTCGGCAAACGGCTCATAAAGTCCGACTGCCCCGAGCACCACTCCAAGTACCACAAACAATACAAGTATCTTTGCAGGGGTGAGTCCCGTAAGGTCTATGAGAAGCTGGCCTATAACACAAATCAGACCTCCGAAGATAAAAGCTTTTATAAAAATCATATCTCTTTCCTCTTTCCCTTTTTTGTTTCCTTCTGTTTTTCCTATCGAAAATAAATTCGGAAAAATCATCCCTCCAGCAAAACCGTGTGAGCAATCCCCGGGACCGTATTTCCCTGAAGAGGCGAAACTGTTGAAATGAGTGCGCCTGTACCGACAAACAGAACTTTTTTCAGGGAGCCTTCGTTCAAAAGGCGCAGGATATACGTCGAAACGACAACGGCACTGCATCCGCAGCCAGAGCCTCCGGCGTGAACATCCTGCTCCTTGTTATCAAAGATAAGGACGCCGCAGTCTTCGTGTATATCCGAGATATCACAGCCCTTTTCTTCCTGTAACAGCTTTATGAGCAGCGCACTTCCCGTGTGTCCGAGGTCTCCTGTCAGTATCATGTCGTAGTCCTTTGGTGATGTGCCGGTATCCCTTAAAAAGTTATATATGCTGTCTGCCGCTGCCGGAGCCATTGCGGCTCCCATGTTATTTTCGTCCGTTACGCCGTAGTCGATTATTTTACCGAGTCTGAAAGCGGTTATACGCGGTCCCTGTCCGTGACCTGAAACCACGAGCGCACCGGCTCCGGTCACTGTCCTCTGAGCTGTCGGAGGTCTTTGACCTCCGTATTCAAGCGGCTGGCGAAATTGCTTTTCTGCCGAGCAGAAATGCGACGAGGTCGCACAAACCGTATTTTCCGCACATCCGCTGTCCACCAGTACGGCTGACAGCCCGAGAGCCAGGGCAAATGTAGAGCATGCGCCGTACAGTCCGCAAAAAGGTATCTTCATGTCCTTTATGCTGAAGCTTGAACTCATACATTGATTCAAAAGATCACCGGAAAGAATAACATCAATATCACCTTCGGCTTTGCCGCTTTTTTTAAGAACCGTTTCAACGGCTTTTTTGTGGAAAGCGCTTTCTGCACTTTCCCAGTTGTCTTTTTCCATATCTTCTTTAAGAACATAATCAAATTCGGACCGAAGCGGTCCCTCTCCTTCCGTCTTTCCCGCAACACCCGCGCCTGCCGTAGCCACGGGCGGCTTTTTAAAAATAAATGTTTCACCTTTTCTTTCAGCCATCTGAAATCATCCGTTTCGTTTATTTATTTAAAGATATAAAGCAGCAGTCCGTAAAG
>ULPT01038171.1_pt1 | contig 11844 bp, 8 predicted proteins | sample 1953751 | NCBI WGS metagenome assembly ULPT01 (sample SAMEA4835636, study PRJEB28245) | human gut metagenome | biome: gut microbiome; material: fecal sample | place: Denmark | collected 2008
GCCCTCCTTGATTTCGGCATCGGTAAAGGGGTGAGCCCCGAAGCGGCATTCATTTCCGCGATTGTCATCGTACCACTCCTCGTCAGCGCCAAGCACGAACTCCTTCGTGTATACATTGGTGGTTTTTTCCGCTTCCGAAAGCAGCGCAACGGCATCCAGTTCGCCATCGATATCCTCGGGGTCGTAGTCGCAACGGGCGACCGATACCCATACCTTGAGAATATCATCGGCATCACCATTAACGATGCAGTCGCAGCAGTTGTTGATGTCGTAAGCCTCAAGTGCAGCCAGCGCTTCGACTTCAGTCTCGTAGACTTCTGTCGGGTAGGTGGTGTCGAGGCACTGACCTTCGTAATTGATAGTTTGCGATGAAAAGTTACACGCTTCATAATAAAAAAGCCACATCAAAGGATGCGATGAAACTCCGATATGACAGGGTTTGAGTGCTCGTCTTCTTTTGTAATCCGCCTGGCGCAGATAATACGCGCAGTATCCCATTAAGGGTAACTTGGGGCCCGCCATTGGAAGACCAAGCTTGTCTCGGCATTTCATAATGATTTGAAGAGTTTCCCAATCTACTTTGATGTGGCATATATAGCTATGCGATGCGTCAATTATCACTCTCTCGACACGACATCACGCCTCTGCGGAGCCGCCGGACCCACCTTAATAATACAGCTGGAATCCCGCCGATTGTTTTATGCAAATTTACATCATAATCTCTGTTCATCCAAATTTTTTGCCGTTTTTTTGCACATGTTTTTTGACCGACAAGCCGTAAATGCTGGCTACCAACCACTTTGATAAGCCATTCACATTTTAGTTTCTCTAAAAGCTAATGTGATGTTACAGATTATATAACCAAACTTGGATTTGCAATTTGGATGCCTTAGATAGCGTAGTTCTCGCGATTATTTATTACTTTTGCAGAAAATCACTGCCGACATCGGACAATAAAAAAAACCTAAAACGCTATAAAAATATATGGATCAACAAGAACGAATACAACTCGATGGTGCTGCCAACAACCTTCGCGTGCTGATAGCATCCATGGTCGAGAATGCCAAATCGGGTCACCCGGGCGGTGCCATGGGGGCTTCCGATTTCATAAATACACTTTTCGCAAAATTCCTTGTCTATGACCCGGAAGATCCCCAATGGATTGCTCGCGACCGCTTTTTCCTTGACCCGGGACACATGTCCACGATGCTTTACGGCGTACTGGCCTTTACCGGCAAATTCACGCCCGAGGAGCTGGCTCAGTTCCGTCAATGGGGCAGCGTGACTCCGGGGCATCCAGAGCTTGATGTAAATCGCGGCATCGAGAACAGCTCCGGCCCCTTAGGTCAGGGGCACGCCATGGCCGTGGGCTGCGCCATAGCCGAGCGTTTTCTTGTGGCACGCTTCGGCGAGGCTGCCTGCGGACACAAGACCTACGCCTTTATCAGCGACGGCGGAATACAGGAGGAAATCAGCCAGGGCGCCGGGCGACTTGCCGGACACTTAGGGCTGAATAACCTTATAATGTTCTATGACTCGAACAAGGTGCAACTATCCACCACCACAGATGCTGTGACTGATGAAGACACCGCGGCCAAATATCGTGCTTGGGGCTGGAACGTAATCGACATCGATGGCAGCGATTGCGCAGCCATAGCCGCCGCCATAGAGACGGCTCGCGAGGAGGAACACCGCCCTACCCTAATCATCGGACATACAATTATGGCCAAAGGCGCTGTACGCCCCGATGGTACAAGCCTCGAAGGAGCTGTATCCACACATGGCCAACCACTAACGGGCGCCGGAGCAGACTTGGATGCCACCATACGAGGCCTCGGCGGTGATCCGTCCAAGCCCTTTGAAATACGCAAATCCACATGCGAACTCTATGCGGCACGCGCCGACCAGCTGCGCAAGATCGTGGCCGAACGCCAGGCTGCCGCCAAAGCATGGACCGAAGCCAACCCCGAAGCTGCAAAGACCTTACAAGACTACATCGATGGCAAGTTGCCGCATATCGAATACGATGGTATCGAATTCAAAGCTAATGAGGCTTCGCGCAACGCCTCGGCCAAGGTTCTGGGACTGCTTGCACAGACCGTAGATAATATGATTGTATCGTCGGCCGACCTTGCCAATTCGGACAAAACCGATGGATACCTGAAGCAGACTCGTGCCTTTACTCGCGGCGATTTCGGCGGCAAATTCCTGCAATCCGGCGTGGCCGAATTGACTATGGCCGCCGCTATCAACGGCATCGCCCTGCATGGCGGATGTATTGGTGCCTGCGGCACATTCTTCGTATTCAGCGATTACATCAAACCGGCTTTGCGCATGTCAGCACTTATGGAACTGCCCGTGAAGTACATATTCACACACGATGCTTTCCGTGTAGGCGAGGACGGTCCCACTCACCAGCCGGTAGAGCAGGAAGCGCAAATACGCCTTATGGAGCTTCTTGACAACTTCGGAGGTCGCCAAAGCACTTTGGTTTTGCGCCCCGCCGACAGTGCCGAGACCGCCGTGGCATGGAAAATGGCCATGGACAATAAGGAATGCCCGACGGTGCTGATACTTTCACGCCAAAATCTCGAAGACCTGCCTGCCGCTGACGGCAACCGACGCAAAGCCGCATACGGCGCGCAGCGTGGCGGATACACCGTCATCGAGGCCGAAAATCCCGAGCTGATACTCGTAGCTAACGGCAGTGAGGTCGCTTTGGCCGTACATGCCGCCGAAGCCCTGGCCGAAGAAGGCCGCAGCGTACGCGTGGTTTCCGTCCCATCCGTAGGCCTATTCCTGCGTCAGGACAAGGAATACCGCGACAGTGTACTCACACCCGGCATTCCGCGCTATGGCATCACCGCCGGGCTGCCTGCGGCATTGTATCCGCTGATGCGCGGTACCGCCAAATGGGATGTCTTCGGACTCGAGCACTTCGGCGCATCCGCGCCCTACAAGGTCCTGGACGAGAAATTCGGTTTCAACGATGCCAATGTCCTGACAAACATCATTGAATTCATAGAGGGCTGAACAACAGACCTTTTAAGCAAATAATTCAGGGCGGCAGACAATCCGATGTCTGCCGCCCTGTTTTTGTGTATTGTGTATAGGCGCGTTGCGCCGCATTACCTCGCCTTATGCCTGCGTGTAAGCTCGCATGCGGCGCATACCCTCGGCCAAAAGTGCTCGGGTGGTAGCAAGGTTGATACGCACAAATCCATCGCCCTCAACGCCATAGGCTGCACCGGGCTGCACCCATACGCCGGTGTCTCGTCTGAGCGCCTCCGCGAACTCAGCTACTGTCTGCCCACGTCCTTCGAGCATCTCCCGACAGTCTGCCCATGCGAGATAGGTGCCTTCGAGGGGCAATATGCGCATTCCGGAGATGCTTCTGGAGACGTAATCGCGCACACTCTCGTAATTGGCATGTACGTATCTGAGCATAGCCTGTAGCCAAGCTTCGCCTTCGTTATATGCCTTCTGCAAAGCGATGATTGCAAAGGGACTGATGTCGCATGTCTCATTGTCGTTGATTGCGCGATTGATAAGGCGGCGCAAGTGTGCATCCTTAACTACAATATTGGCTACCTGCAAGCCGGCAAGGTTGAAGGCTTTGCTGGGCGAAATCATTGTAATGCAGTCGCCGTCACACAGCGTGGACATGGGCGTGTAGATATGTGGTGCAAAGACTATCTCACAGTGTATCTCATCGCTTATCAGGGTCACATCGTGCTTGCGGCACAATTCGTAAACGCGGCGCAAGTCCTCGGCGGACCATACGCGGCCGCCTGGATTGTGGGGATTACACAACACCATGGCCGTGCTCTTGGGATCGGCAAGGGCTTTCTCCAAAGACTCGAAGTCCATTTGGTATAGCCCGTGACTATCCAAATGTAGCGGAGCGTTCATATTGCGGCATCCGGCATTGCGTATGCTCGAAAAAAAGCAATTGTATACAGGTGTTTGTACCACCACGCCATCCCCGGGTCGGGTGACTGCACGCAGCACGGCGGCAAGGGCGGGAAGCACTCCTGTGGTCGGGATAAACAGGTGGCGGTCTATATGCCAATGGTGGCGGCGCTCAAACCACGAGGATATGGCATCATAGTACTCATCACCGGGGAAGCTGTAGCCAAAGACCCCGTGAGCAGCGCGATGCACAAGCGCTTCCACAATCTCGGGCGCCGTCTTGAAGTCCATATCGGCTACCCATAGCGGTATCAAGTCGTGTCCCGGGACATTGTATCCATCCCATTTCATGCTGTCGGTGTGCAGCCTATTGACCGGAGTGTCAAAATCGTATCTTTCCATATCCATGGCAGTGTTATGTTTTGTATGGTTGTAAGTATTTATATTCTATTGATTATTCATACCTGCTTGGCGTTAGGCTCGACAGTTCTGAAATTCGATCGACGGACCTAAGTATCGGCAGGCAAAGACTCGGCGGCAATAGCTGTGGCGTGTTTCAGCCACCGGCCACGCACAAAGAGTAGAACAAAGAGCGCACCGCGGAAGCACAATTCGATGCACATGGCCAGCCACACGCCGTACAGCCCCATTGACGGAGCAAGTATAGCGGACAACGTCAGGCGGACAGCCCAGATACTGCCGAAATTGATAAAAGCCGGTACAGTGGCATAGCGTGCGCCTATGGCGATGCCGTAGCCGACTATGGCGGCGCCAAACATCGGCTCGGCCCAAGCCTCGGTGCGCAAGGCCATGGCTCCTAATTCGCGGACAGAAACGTCTGGCGTAAAAAAGGCTATCATGTCGTAGGCGCAGAACCACATGACTACGCCAAGTACGCCCATAATGGCTATACCAAGTGTCATGGTAATACGCCCGAAGCTTACGGCAAGTGCTCGGCGCCCAGCCCCGAGGCTCTGCCCGACAAGAGTTGTAGCGGCCTCGCCGATGCCATAACCGGGCATATAGCACAGGCTTTCGGCTGTAACAGCAAAGGCGTTGGCGGCAATGGCGGTATTGCCTAACGGCGCAACAATGGCGGTTATCAGAATTTGGGCACCACACATCACTACACGCTCCAGCGCCAAGGGGCTGGCCACGGAAACGGCGTGCCGCATGACACGCCCATTGAGACGCCACCACGTCCCGACAAAGCCGCGAGCACGCGACCACGGACGCGACAGCGCCGGCGAGCGGCGCAATAGGTACCACAACAGAAATACGCAGCCCACAACTTGGGCCATGGCCGTACCGATGGCGGCGCCGGTGACGCCGAGCCCGGCACCGGGCAGTGTCAGCACGCCCCAAGGTGTCTCTATGGCATGTGCCGGGTATATCATAAAGAAGTTGAATACAACATCAAGGGTGCACATCACCACCGCTATCACACCGGGAACAAGCATATTACCGCTGCTGCGCAGCATCGCCCCGGCCATAAAGGTAAGGTATACTACCGGCATCGAGGCTCCGAAGATGGAAAAGTAGGAAGTACTCATGTCGCATACGACGCCCTTGCCGCCAAGCCAGTGCGGCAGCCCGGGAGCAATAGCCACGGCAAGCAAGGCCACCAATACACCGACAGCGGTAACAATGACCGTGCCTTGACGCACCACACTGCGAGCCTCGGCGTCTTTGCCGCCGCCCAGAAGATGGGCCACCTGCACGGAGAAGCCCATAACCGTGGCCGTACCCAAGCCCCAAAAGAGCCATGTCGTAGTTGCAATAAGTCCTATCGAAGCGGCCGGCTCGGCACCGAGGTGACCCACCATAGCAGCATCGATATACTCCATAAGCAGCGTGGACAACTGGGCCATAATGGCAGGCCAACTAAGCCGCGCCACCATGGCAAGTTTGCCGCGCAGTGTCGCCACTCGCGGCGACCGCAATTGGGCCGCGAGGTCTGATGCCGCGCCTCGGCTCATGCGTCGGCGCTGCCGGTGGTGACTATGCGGCAGTCGGCAGGCGACTGGATGTTCTCGTCAAGTATCACCTCGCCCACGCTGTCGCAATAGATGTATCCGTGGCGCGGATTCTTGATACTGGTGACATGTCCGTGCAGCCCGGCACGCACGTCCGAATCCTCGAAGGCCAAGTCGGCATCAGCGCCGAAGGTGCAGTTCTCGAGCACTAAGTCGTGGCAGTAGCACAAGGGCTGGGTGCCGGTGATATGGCAGTTGACAAGGCGCAGGCCGTGCGAATACCAACCGAGGTACTCGCCGTGCAGCTCGCTGTCGCGCACAGTGACGCCCACGGTGTTCCACAGGGCGTCTTTGCTGTAAATCTTGGCGTTACGTATCAACACGTCGTGACAGTACTGGAAGGAATAATTGCCGTGCTGCTCGTATCGGTCGATGACCACATGGTCGGTGTGCATAAACAGGTAGTCGGCATTGAACATCTTGACATCTTCGAGGGTGACGTCGCTGCAATGCCACAGGGTTTCCTGCGCATTTGGGAATTCGACACCGCTGACATACAGCCCTTTGAGTTCGCGGAACATCTTGGGCGCCTCGACACGGCAGTTGCGCATCACGCAGTCTCGGCTGTACCACAGCGCGGCACGGGCGCCCTCGGTGAAATAGCAGCCTTCGACCTCGAAGTCGCGTGCGTGCCAGAATGGGTACTTGCCGCGAAACTCGCAATGACGTGCCACGATATCACGCGATGCCTTCAAAGCGCTCTCGCCGGGAATGATGATTACGTGTTCCAGCTCCAAATCGTGAGCGGCGAACAACGGCCGTTCGCCCCCGTATTCCTTATTCTCTATCTTTGTCTTTCCCATAACCTTATATCACTGTTGCGTATTATATAGTCTTTACCGATACCGCCGATTAGAACCTGCGCAAATACTCGCAAGCATCTCTGCCTATCGCTTGCAATGCGTCAATCCATCTTTTCGGCGTATGCAAATGTACAAAGTATTTTCGAGACCGCCCCACCGCTTAACATTGCTTAATTCTTACCGATCCCCTATTGTCTACCTGTCCACATCTTTTACGCCTAAACGGTCCTTGTATTTTATCCGCGAGATTATATCAAAATCATTGACCAAGTAGGGGCGCAATACATTGCGCCCGCGCAGCAGAAGAAGTATAACTGTGTATTACATCGTATTTCCAGAGTCGATGCGGACGCAATATATTGCGTCCCTGCAATAACTGAGATGCACTATTTCGCCCCCATGACGAAAACGGGGAGCGACCGGCTATGAAGCCGCTTCGCTCCCCGCTCCATCATTCGCTTATTTGACGTCCCGAAATCGGACTAACGTCTTATCGGTGTTTGACAGCAATCCTAGTTGCTGCCATTATCTGCTTTTGGTTATGAGAGGCATGAGTTAGTATGAACAGACTGCTCGGACGGGAAGATAATTGGCTTGACTACGACTACCAAAATCATAACTCGCTATATCCTCAAAAAAGACCGCGCGGAAACCTATAGACGTATTTTTATACTTAGTAGACACCCAATAGTGATACCAATAAGACTCACCATAAGTGTGATCAGAACTTGTACATCGAAGGCTTATGCTATTACCATTGGGACTTATAAATGTAAGCCAATTATAAGTTCGATTAGTTATTATACACCGCCTTGCCAATTCACCATACTCCACTGCTGTTGGAAGACGATAAGTAGTGTTCTGTCGCCTCACAGCACTATAGGCATCAGAATATGCGCATCTGGATGACGCATCCGATTTTGCCCACATTACGCTAAGGCCCAAGTCTACTAAGTTATCTGTAGACATGTCTATTGTCAGACTATCGGCAGCTTGCACGGACAAGATATTGCCTTTCCATATATATACGGTGTTCTGCGAGTATGCTGCGAATACGCATACCAGCGTAACGATTATTGTAAGTATTTGTTTCATATCTTTATGTTATTTGGTTATGAACTTGAACGATACGCCGCCGGAAGTGCGTATGATATACACACCCGAAGACGGTATAGCCATTCGTAGTATCTCGTTGTCGGTATTTGCGCGGGCGGTGTATACGTTACGTCCGTCGGGGGTATAGGCCGTGACGGTCTCTCCGGCATTGAGGCCGGAAACCTCAACTCCGTTGTCTATGATTGTGAACAGGACGTCCGCCTTTTTATCAATGGTCGGGGATTCGACACCGCCGCCATCGACATTGCCGCTATAGATACTTGCTATCTTGCTATAGCTATATGACACAGTCGTTTTGTCCGTAACTATCTCCAAAGAGGAAGAATGCGGAAGAATTTTCGGTTTGCTCTCGAGGGTAAAACCCACGGTGGAGCCGTCTTTGAGGCGCAGGATTATTCCCGGCTGCGTCTCGGCCATAGCCGTTGCAGCAATTGCCAGCATCACGACTATGATTAAGTATTTGAGTTTTTTCATAACTTGTGTGTTGATTATTTTTGTTTGCTTACTTGCTTGATTTCTATACCAACAGATTTGCAACGCTCAAGGAACAGCGCAAATTCGGCCGGCTGGCCTTTGGTCGTCAACGGCCAGTTGGAGCATATCAGGAAGCGTTTATCATCTCCTGTCATGAGTGCGTCATCCTTTGTATAGTTTCCGAAGAAATCCACACTTCCGTATTGTTTCTTCTTGTCGACGTACACATCATAAGGCATAAATCGCCGAGCCATATTGGTCTGCACTCGGAACGTCTCGCACAACTCTTCATAAGTAACCTGCGGATGAGCCTTTATGTAGTCGGTTACAACTTGGCGAACAAGGTCGGTCTTCTTGCTGTACTCGTTGCCGTTGTACACATAGTTGCTTAGGTCGCGATTAAACTTGTACTCCTTAATTGGCGATGTATTCTCCGTGGATTGGACGCTTGTTACATTTGACAAACGAAGCAGGTCGGACATAACTTCCTCAATCGATGCCTCGCCCACCAAAGACCTGATGCAAGACAATAGGCGTGATATGCCGAAGCAACGTTTGCTAAGGTACGGATCGGACTTGCACATACGGTACAGCACCTTTTCCCAATCCTCGTCAAATTCCTCCAAATTGGAAAGTTCGTTGTCTTCCACATCGGAGAGCGCCGGCAGCTTGAGGTGCGTGGCTGTGGCATTATCCCAGTGTGTGAAGTCCGGGAAGGATATCAGGCGGCCATAGATGCCGGGATAGGCTATCTGGATGCACACTATAGCGAATTTCAGCAACTTGGCATCATGGTCGTTCACGCCATCGATGCCGTCGTTTTTCCGTGTCAAGATGGATAACAGTGACAGCGTATTGATTAGGCGCTTCAGCGAACGAGGATTTGACCCTATCGAATTGCCTATGATGTCCGCCACCTGCCTTGAAGTGTCATCATCGTACTCTTTCTCGTCAAAGAAGCCGATGGAGCACAGCGATGTCTTCATTAATCCGTCCACCGCATACGTTGCAACCGGCATCGTAAACGGCAGTTGGATAATCTTATCGAAAAACGAGCGGAATTCATGGGAATTGGCCTCGGTAAACTCGCCGAATTTCGGCTTAAGCCCCTTGACGACAACGTCGTAATCGATGGCAAGGACAAAGACGCACCCTTCTATGTCGAAGAGGTTCTTCAGCAATTCAAGTAACTCTACCGCAAGAGCCGGGTCTATGCGATCAAGGTCGTCCACAAAGACGATAAAACCTTTGACGGTTGCTTTTGTTTCATTAGGCTGATTAATCACGTCATTGACAAGAAATTGGATTTCATTCTTCAAGGCATTGATGGTCGAATCTTTGGCCCTGTCGCCTTTCAACTCGTCTATTATATCGCCATTGACTCCGGCTTTTTCCAAGGCAAACTTTGTCCCGAAGGTGACGAAGCGCTGCATTAGGCCGCCGATAGCCTTAATACGTTCCGTAAGATTGGCGGCGTCGTTGCAATCGGCAATCTGTCGGATAATACTGCAAAGTATATCGAAAACAGCCTCTTGCGGCGTCTTCATCAGTGAATAGTGCCACGTATTTATCCACACGGGCAGGAACTCCTTATTACCGGACTTATCGCCGGACTTACCATCCTTATTGCGACAAAGCATACCACGCAGGCTATTCATCAGCGAGGTCTTGCCTGACCCCCATTCGCCTTGTAATGCGATTGTCATAGGGGTCTGAGCCGACCGGATAAAATCGGCGAGCGCATCGGCATAATTTACCATTTCCAAACTGTCACCACCCATATCGGTTATCGGACGGTCAACAACGTTTGAGTATTTTGAGTTTTCCATAGCTGCAATTATTATGGATGAACAGGACGGATGGCAACGCCTTTGTAACGAGAGATTGTCCCCATCTCAACATACTCCATCTTTTGGGGGTCACCTTTTATATAGTCATAATACAACCGACACGAGCCTAAACAACACGAGGCCGTAGCCGTTCCAAGGCACAGCCAGGTATCTTTCAGGTCGCCATCCACGCGGTATCCGCTCTTGGGAATAAAGATGGTATTCCCACTCGGACCTTTGACAGTGTATCCTTTGACCCCGTTAAGTTTTGTTTCCGTCCATTCGCACTTGAAGCATAGTTCGTCCATCTCCTCCTTTGTGGGTATGCGCCATGCTTCACCGAAGGTTATGGTTGCAACGTCATCTTCCGGGTCGAGGACTGTCTTGCCATCAGTGGAATTATATTTGCCTCCGAGTTTATAGGTTGCTTCGGAATACGTATCCTTGGGCGCCGTCTCGCCCCAGGCGTAGTAATTGCCGTAACCCTCGGGCTTGTCCGTCCCCACGTTATACGTGGCCCAATCGACACTTAGGCCAAGGTCAACAAAATCCGGCTCGAGGCTTTCCTCCGGCTCTTCAGGCTCGCCGGAAGTGGTGAAATTCTTTACCTTGCCATAGAATACGACATTGCCCAAACGAACATAGGGACGGTAGTAGTACTTGGTTCCGGAAAGCAGATTCGGAAGAGTTGCCGTCCATGGCCCGGTCGCAAAGACTCCGGCCTTGACATACTTGTCTGCAGTAGTCGGCGTTGCATTATCCTTGCTGTAACACACACCGCGTGCCGTACTTGTATTAGTCATCACCAAGTCGCTGGAAATCGAGAAACGAGCCGTCATCGAGTGGTCGCCGACAGACGTAGGGTTGCCCGTGGTGAATTTGATGAGATTCTCAGGCATCGAATATGTGATACTGTCCACCGAGCTGACATCTACGCCGGTAGGGTGCGAGCCGTTATAAAAAACATACCTTTGTCCTCCGGCGCCGAGACAGAACAGCACCAACAGGGATAAAATCACTAAATGTTTTCTCATATTATATAGAGTTTACATTAAGGGCCTTCCGACTCCCTGTAAAGGCCGAGTATACACAAAAAAGCGTGGGAATCTTTATCTTGCTTATTCTATGGTAAGAGGTCTTCGCACAACCCTTCGGAATAGAACAAGCAGGATGCAGAAGCCCACGCAATTATGTATGTACACAATGGCGACACACGCCTCCCGTCGAGCGGAATGGCGCACGTCTACACATGGTAGATACAAACCACGGGCGTCTTATTGCTGCCTTGTCCCTGACTCCGATATAGAAATGTGCGAAGTTTCTTACCATCAAGAACAAGCGTCAATAAACGCTCTGAATAAGAATATCAGTTTTTGCACGGCACTCTTGCCGCGATGTCAAAAAGACCCGTTCCCACCTCACCCACTTGCGTGGGCTTCGTGCGTGCGAGTATTTTGCGCAAATTTAATATATTTTTTTGAAACACAGCACCCGTACGCCTAATATTTCGACATAATATTTCGAGCATCATTGCACAATTCTACCGCCATGACATCTCTCGGCTTCGCACAGAATTTATCCGGGCGGCGTCGGCACGAGCAAATGCTCGTCACGACGGATCATCCGTTTCTCGAGCAATATTGTCCTAAATAAATTTAGGCGACAGCGTAACGA
>ULPT01041257.1_pt1 | contig 11813 bp, 9 predicted proteins | sample 1953751 | NCBI WGS metagenome assembly ULPT01 (sample SAMEA4835636, study PRJEB28245) | human gut metagenome | biome: gut microbiome; material: fecal sample | place: Denmark | collected 2008
AACAGCATGGAGGCCAGGATTGCGATGATGGCAATCACCACAAGCAACTCGATGAGGGTAAAGGATTTCTTCATTTTGACAAATGTCTCCAATGGAAGTGAATCAATGACTTTTCTGGGGAAACAACTTGAAAAACCTGGAAATGCAATGGCGAAAAGGGGCGGTCACCAAATCAGCCGTATTTCCATTATCTGCAAAGATTCATGGGAAAACAAGCCCTTCTGGAAAAAAAAGCGGTTTTTCGTGGATTTCGGGGGAAAGGCAACGAAATCTGGTGGCCTGCACCATGGCATCGCCTTGAAACAGATTGGAGGTTTCCTCCCCGTGTTATTAAATTAGGGGTGGTTGTACCGCAACTCGCGGCTTGTCGCGTTTGTCTCCGCCCACACCTGGCTTGTTTCTGCCCTTGCATCTATGGAATTACTCAGGCGTTCTGCACCACTTGCCCGTCCCGTCAAGGTCCTCCAGTTTGGCGAGGGGAATTTCATCCGTGCCTTTCTTGACTGGCTGGTCGAGCGCATGAACCGCGTCTCGGGCTTTGACGGTGCGGTTCAGATTGTCAAGCCCCGCGGCGGCATTGAGACCTGCCGCCGGGTCAACGACCAGGATGGCTTGTACCACATTGTCCAGCGTGGCGTCCTCGACGGGAAGCCTATGGAGTCCATTGAATTGGTGGAGTGCGTGAAGGGGTGCCTGGACCCCGTCGCAGACTGGGAGTCCGTCCTGGCGACTGCGCGTCTTCCCGAATTGCGCTTTGTCTTCTCCAACACCACGGAGGCTGGCATCGAGTATCGTGCGGGGGAGGACACCTTTCCTTCCAAGGTGGCGAGGTTGCTGGCGGCGCGTTGCGAGGCTGGCCTTCCCGGCCTGGTCTTCCTGCCCTGCGAACTCATCGAGGCAAACGGCGACAGACTCCGCGAATGCGTGTTGAAGTATCTTTCTGGGGAGCCCTCCGTGGCGGAATATGTGGAACGCGAATGCGTATTCTGCAATACCCTTGTGGACAGGATTGTCTCGGGATTCCCCCAGAAGGATTGCGGGCGTTATTTCCAGCAGCTTGGGACTGAGGACCGGCTTATGGTCTGCGGCGAACCCTTCTTTTTTCTGGCAATCCAGGGTCCGGAGTGGCTGTCGAAGGAGCTGCCCTTTGAGAAGACGGGGCTGGATGTCCGCCTGGTCAAGGACCTGGCTCCCTATCGCACCCGGAAGGTGCGGTTCCTGAACGGCGCACATACCTCAAGCGTCCTGGGGGCACATCTGGCAGGGCTGACATACGTGGACGAGATGGTCCGGGACGAGAAGTTCGGTGCATTCCTGCGCCGGGTTCTCTTCGAGGAGGTGATGCCGACCGTGCGTCTGCCCGAAGATGAGAAGAAATCCTACGCCCAGGCGGTGCTGGAACGCTTCGCAAACCCGTTCGCGGAACACCGGCTTCTCTCAATCGCCCTGAACTCCGTCTCAAAGTGGCGCGTGAGAGTCCTGCCGACTCTCCTGGACTATACGGCGCTCTTCGGAAAGCTGCCCCCATGCCTGACAAAGTCAATGTCATATCTCATAGACTTCTACCGCACATGCCCATTCCAGGATACGCCACAGGTGGCGGCCTTCTTTGAGAGACGCCCGGGCACTGCGGAAATCCTCGGAAACACGGAGTTCTGGGGCATGAACCTGAATGGCATCCCCGGCTTCACACAGGCAGTAGCGGAGGGGCTGGAACACTCATGATCATCCATCCAAAGGACAATGTGGAAGTCGGGGAGGACGGACACAAGTATGCGCGATGCCCGATTGCCCAGGGCGACGACATCGTGAAATACGGCATGCCAATCGGACACGCCACAGCCCCCATCGCCCAGGGGGAGCATGTCCACTGCAACAACGTGGCGACCAACCTGAAGGGGGAATTGGAATACGAATACCACCCGGATTTCACCCCCGTGGAAGTCCATTGCACCCGCACATTTCAGGGATACCGGCGCAAGGACGGGCAGGTCGGCGTGCGCAACGACCTCTGGGTCATCCCGACAGTGGGATGCGTCAACGCCCTGGCACGGCAGCTGGCTGCGGAAGTCGGTGGAGTCGCACTCTGCCACCCATACGGTTGCTCCCAGCTGGGGAGGGACCACGAGATGACGGCAGACCTGCTGGCGTCGCTTGTGCGCCATCCAAATGCCGGCGGCGTGCTGGTGCTGGGGCTTGGCTGCGAAAACAATACGATGGAGAGCTTTCGGCGGCGCCTGGGGGATGTCTCCGACTTGAATGTCCGCTTTCTCGTGGCGCAGGATGTCCAGGACGAGGTCGCGGAGGGGCGGCGGTTGCTGGCGGAGCTCCAGGCTGAGAGGCCAACCAGACGCACGGAAATACCCGTTTCACAACTGCGCGTCGGACTGAAGTGCGGAGGATCCGACGGCTTTTCCGGACTGACCGCAAATCCCCTCGTGGGACGGTTCTCCGACTGGCTCGTCGCCCAGGGGGGTACCACGGTGCTGACGGAGGTGCCGGAAATGTTCGGCGCGGAAACGCTCCTCATGAACAGGTGCATTGACCGACGAGTATTCGAAAAGTGCGCGGCCATGGTCAATGGCTTCAAAAGCTACTTCCTGAAACACGGCGAGCCCGTGGGGGAAAACCCCTCCCCCGGAAACAAGGCGGGAGGAATCACCACGCTCGAGGAAAAGTCGCTGGGATGCGTCCAGAAGGGCGGCTTCTCGCCAGTGGTGGATGTGCTGGAATACGCCCGGAGGATAGAGACCAATGGACTGAATCTCCTCTGCGCCCCGGGAAACGACCTGGTCTCGTCCACGGCATTGGCCGCTGCAGGATGCCACCTCGTAATATTCACCACGGGAAGGGGGACGCCTTTCGGAACGGTCGTCCCGACTGTCAAGGTCGCAACCAATCACTCCCTCGCACAGAAAAAACCACACTGGATCGACTGGGATGCCATGGCAAACCCAAATGTCGAGGAGTTCCTGGAAACCGTCCTGACAATCGCGTCGGGAGAAACGCGCGCACGCAACGAAGTCAACCACTGCCAGGAAATCGCAATCTTCAAAGACGGCATCACGCTCTGAAGAATTGAAAAGGACGGCACGAACCACGAAAAAATGTAGATGGTGTGTTTTTTGAACCACGAAAAACACGAAACACACGAAAAAGATAGCAGGGGGAAAGTAAGAACCACGAATGGACACGAATGGACACGAAAGGGAAAAGAAGGATTTAACCACGAAAACACGAAACACACGAAAAAGATAGCGGGGGGAGAGTAAGAACCACGAATGAACACGAAAAATATGTAGATAGTGTGTTTTTTTTGGATCACGAATGCACACGAATGGACCCGAAAGAATGTAGATAGTGTATTTCGTGGCTCCACACCTGTATTTTGTGACTCAAAAACTATCCTTGCCACGGCAAACGGGAAGCCTCCTGCGAAAAGGCGAACGGAGTAGAAAAAGTGTCTTGGCATATTATATTTTTGCTATTCTCGTCGATTCTTCTCTATTTTTGACAAAATAAAACATTTTACTATGATTATTTCATTTGCCACTGAAAACCATAGTAAGATTTGCAAGAGGTCAGGGCTGCCAGCCCATAAACACAACAGGAGTATATGCTAGCATGAAGCGCAATTTCAACAAATGGTTTGGAACCTTCCGCAAGAGCATTGCAGGATATGACTACTACGTGGACTTTCCGAAGGTATTCGCGAATGTCGACGCCATACGTATCCCCCTCAATATCCTGAACTCGCTAGTTGGTTCCAGGAACATTCGAGAGGATTTCATTCACCTTGTAGAGAAGTATCCTGAAGTCCTCCGCTGCATTCCAATTCTACTGGCCGTGCGTAATTTGCACATCCACGCCATTGACGACAGGGGCACCCTCACCTACTGCTTCTCCAGACCAAGCCATTCTCCCGAGGACTACGCATACTTCATGGAGAAGACGGGGTTGTTCTCGCTCCTTTCCAGCCATATCATCCGGGATCTGACCGACTATGTCACAGGCGTGGAGGCTGGGCTTGACTCCAATGGACGCAAGAATCGTGGCGGGCATGTGATGGAAAACCTGGTGGAGATGTATATTCAAGGGTGTGGCTTTTCAAGAGATGTCTCCTACTTCAAGGAGATGTGCATTTCGAAGATCCAATCGAAGTTTGGGATAGACATGTCCCAAGTCTCCAACGATGGCAAGACTGAAAAGCGCTTCGATTTCGTGGTTAAAACCCCAAATCAACTCTATGCCATCGAGACGAATTTCTATGCCAGCAGCGGCTCCAAGTTGAATGAGACTGCAAGAAGTTACAAAACCCTTGCCACCGAGATCAAGGGCATCCCTGGAGTTACCTTCGTCTGGTTTACAGATGGAGAGGGCTGGAATTCTGCCAGGCACAACCTTGAAGAAACCTTTGACATCCTGGACACCTTGTACAACATCCAGGACTTGGAGGATGGCATCGCAAAAAAGCTTTTCATCTAGGATATAAGATGAGCACCGGCTTGGCATATCAACGACAATTAGAGTTTTATCCTGTTGCAGGAGCCATTTCCAAGGCATCCGCGACGGCAACTGGCAAGGCCAAGCCATTTGTCAAATGGGTCGGCGGCAAGAGCCAGCTGATTCCTGCATTGAGCGCCCGCATGCCAGAGGACTTGGAGGAGAGGATGACGACCTACATTGAGCCATTCATTGGCGGGGGCGCCTTCTTCTTCTGGCTTGTCGCCCATGGGCGAAGATTCAGGAGAGTTGTCATTAATGACGCCAATCCTGCCCTGGTGAATGCCTATCAGGTCATTCGCGACCAACCCGGAGAACTCATAAATCTGCTTCAGACGCTGAAAAAAGAATACATGTCCTTGGAGGACGAAGAGGCACGGAAGGCGTATTATTACACAAAAAGAGAGATGTTCAACTCAGGTCGGGACACTAGCCTGGAACATGCCGCACACTTGATTTTCCTGAATAGGACATGCTTCAATGGACTGTATCGCGTCAACTCCAAAGGACATTTCAACGTCCCGCATGGACGATATGCGAATCCCCTCGTCTGCGACCCGGAGACCATTCGCGCCGATGCCCAGGCGCTGGCGAATGTTGAAATCCACTGTGGCGACTTTGCTGATGTGCTGAAGTATGCAGACAATCGTTCCTTTGTCTATTTTGACCCCCCTTATCGCCCTTTGTCGGAAACCTCCAGCTTCTGTTCATATTGTGAGGGAGGCTTTGACGATAAGGAACAGCGCCGTCTGGCGGATTGCTGCAGATTGCTGGATGCCAAGGGTGCTCGCTGGTTGTTGAGCAACTCCGACCCAAAGGGAGTCTGTCCTGATGACGACTTTTTCGAACGCCTATATCAAGGATTCCATATCCACTCAGTCCAGGCAAGTCGGATGCTCAACTCAAACCCAAACAAACGGGGCAAGCTAAGTGAGTTGCTTATCAGCAACTATCCAGCGCGGCGACTTGATGATTGAGACGTACTTCAAAAACGAGACCTGCACCTTTGGATTGAGCCTTGGCGACTGCGTCGAGGTGATGTCCCAAATCGCGGACGCAGGATTCCATTTTGACATGGTCTTTGCCGACCCGCCATATTTCCTTTCAAATGGTGGCATCTCCGTCCAAAGTGGAAAACAGGTCTGTGTTGACAAGGGCGAGTGGGACAAATCCCAGGGAACGGAGCAGGATTTGATGTTTACTCGAAAATGGCTGAACGCTGTACGAGGCATTTTAAAGCCAAGTGGGACAATTTGGATAAGCGGCACACATCACAACATCTTCCAAATTGCTCATTGCTTGACAGAACTTGGCTACAAGATTCTCAATGTCATCACATGGCAGAAGACTAATCCACCGCCGAATCTCTCCTGCCGATATTTCACTTATTCCACCGAGTTCATTGTCTGGGCGCGTAGAGAAAAGAATTTTCCGCATCTATACAACTACGAATTAATGAAAGCAATCAACGGCGGAGAGCAAATGCGCGATGTATGGACAATGCCCGCCATTGGCCGTTGGGAGAAGCATTTTGGAAAGCATCCGACTCAAAAACCATTGCATTTGCTTTGCCGAATTCTGTTGGCGGCGACCAATGAACGCGACTGGGTGCTAGACCCGTTCACAGGCAGTTCCACGACGGGTATCGCCTGCACGCTGCTAAATCGTCGTTTCCTTGGAATTGACAGGGAGAAGGCCTTTCTTGACCTAAGCATAAAACGCCAAAAAGAGTGCCAGGATCCGGGAATAAAACAGAATTATCGTAGGCGAATCCCTGATTTGCAATGCATCAATAACTGCAACGATATGCATGAGGGTATCGAGGAGTACGGAGAGAGGCTTTTCTAAGAAAGCCCGTCCCGTTTTTTCGCATCAAACGGCGAAGACTCCAGGAGATGCATTTCATGCCCCCCATGGTTGAATGTGGAAGGCTTACCAAAGAAGGATATTAGAACCACATTTTTCGTGTATTTCGTGTATTTCGTGGTTAAAACTGCCTTTATTCGTGTCCATTCGTGGTTCAAAAAACTGCCTTTATTAGTGTCCATTCGTGTCCATTCGTGGTTCAAAAAACTGAACTCTTTTTCGTGTGTTTCGTGTGTTTCGTGGTTTAAAAACTGCCTTTATTCGTGTCCATTCGTGTCCATTCGTGGTTCAAAAAACTGACCACGTGTTTCGTGGTTCCACTCCTGTATTTCGTGGTCCGGAGACAGGACAGCGGCGCGTATCTGCCTTCCGGGCTATTCGCGGACGGCGTCCATCATTTCATTTGGCGTGGAGGCGTTTCGGATAGATTCGAGGAATCTGGGATTTGCGGCCTTTTGGCAGACCTTTCCCAGGATTTGGATATGTTCTGTGGAGTCGGGAGAGCATATCAGGAAGAAAATGTCCGTCGGGACGCCGTTAGGCTCTCCGAAGAAGACTGGCGTTTGGCTTTTTGCGATAGCGACGAATGGTTCCACGCAGGTATACTCGTCTCGTTTTTGCGGGTGGACGAGTGCGATTCCCTCTGCCATTGCCGTCGACGACACCTCCTCCCGTTCCCTGATATTTTCGAGGAACTCCTCCGGGTCGTATAGCATTCCTGCGTTTTCCGCGAGTTTAGCGAGTGATCGCAGGATTGCGGGTTTTGTCTTTCCCTGGAGGCATGGTTCCATGAGTTCTGGCCTGCAGTATTTTTCCAGACTCATCTCCTCCGGGACCATCTTTGCGTACTCCTGGTGTTTGACGGGCTGGTGTGTGACCAGCCGGTTTGAGTACCAGGTATCCAGTTCCCCGTGTTCGAAGAGCATCCTGCTGCCCTGGTAGATGCATGGGATTTCCCCAGAAGTCGCCAAGGCGCGGAGCTCCTTTGGCTCCATCATCAGGAAGGCGGCGGCCTCCTCAAGACTCATCAACTTGACAGGCATGGTTCGTCAAATCCCCTTCTTCAGTCCGTATTGGAGCGCAAACCGCATCAGCCGGCTGGTGAGCTCTTCGGCGCGGGCATCCAGCCCGGGGTCGCTCACGAATGGCCTTGGGGGCATGAGCGACGGCTCCTCCATCGAGAATCTCCTGACGACCAGGAGATTCTCACGGCATTCCTCCGGGATGTCGGCGCGGAGGAACTTGTTGACTGGGCGGTATGTGCCGTCAACGCCCTCCTCCCAATCCTGCGAGATGACGCAATCGGAGTAGAACCGGAGCTCCTTGAATGCGGGGCGGTGCGAATGTCCGGTGGAGGGGGCGACCCACTGCCTCCAGTGTCCGTGTTTGAACTCCAGGTTAAGGTGGAAGTGTCCCCCCAGCGCCAGGAACGCCTGCGGCGTGCGGTCCATCAGCGAGGCCACCTTTGGCGCGTCGAGAGTCGACGGAGGCTCAATTGGTTCGTGCTGGACGAAGACCACCGGGCGGTTTCCTGCGGTGGCGAACTGGCGGTTGAGCCACGCAAGGGTCTCCGGAGAATAGATTGAACAGCCGTTTGTGCGGCCCGCCGCGTCCTGCGACGCGCAGATGAACCTGACTCCCCCGAGGGTGAAGGCGAACTTAGTGGAGCCGAAGACCTGGTCGTATCCCTGGGGCCAATTGTCCCCGGGAAGGACAATCGAGGGGATATCTTCGCCAAGAGTCGTCGACAGAAGCGACTTCAGGACATTGAGTCGCTGGACGGGATTGTTCCCAAGGCCGATGTTGTCACCTGTGACCAGCACTGCCGTCGGGTGGACATCCTGCCGTATCTGCGCAAGGAGGCGCCGATGATATTCAAGGCGCTCCTGGCTGTCGATGTGCAAGTCCGAGAGCCAGGCGAGGCGGAAGAGGGGGCGGTCGCGGCGAAGCGCCCAGACGGGGGGCTCGTCAGTCGCCTTCACCTCGTAGCGTTTTGCCATCTCGAAAAATGCGGCGCGGTTCGCCCCCAGTTCCTGGGCCGGGGCGAGGCAGGCCGAGGCGAGGAGCATCGCAATAGCAACGGCAATATGGACAATCTTCATAAGTTATTTATTTCCAAGTAGTTATACATCAACGAGAAAGTGCTTCCTCTAACTTCGGGTCTTCCTGCACTCCATTTTCGACGGCCTTCCTATACCAGTCAAGCCCCTCCTTTCGCATGGAGGAGGCAAGATGATCGAGTGCTCCTCTGAATGCGGGTTCCCTTCGTGCCTGGAAATCCAGTTCCGAGGAGCGCGTGAGTGCTAGCATTGCCAGATTGAATGCGGCCTCCCCGTCTTTCCCGTCAAGTTCCAGCGCCTTCTTCAGCTGGATCATAGCCGCCTCGCGCCACTCCAGGACTCCCAGGGCGACTCCCAGCAGCCGCGCCGTCTTGGGGTCCTGGGGTTTGAGTGCGCTGGCGCGGGTGAGATTTGCCAGTGCCCATTCGGGTTGCTTAAGCTGGAGTTGTGCGAATCCCAGTGCGATTAGCACCTCCGTGTCATCTGGATTCACCCTTGTGGCGGCGGAGAGATACCTTGCGGCCTCGCCATCGTTTCCAGCGCCCGAGGCAATGATTCCAAGCCGTTTCATGGCGAGGAAATTATCTGGCTGGAGGGAGAGTGCCTGCTGGTAATTCCACTGGGCCGCCTCCAGCTTCCCGGCGCGTTCCGCGTCAACCCCCTGCCTCAGGAACCCCTTGAGGATGACCTGGTCAGGCGCGGAAAGACCGCTTTCCCGGGAGACGCCCTCCTCGGGACGCGGCAGTGCCACTGGCACCTCCAGGCCGACGGGGCGCGATGCCGTCGTCATGGATGGGAGCGGGACTCCCGCCCCCTGGCCTTTCAGCTCGTCCAATTCCCTGGCGAGGCTCTGCTTTTCCTGGTCGCGGCGAACCAGGGCGCCTTCAAGTTCGCTCTGGCGCTGCTCCATCCTCTCAATCTGCCGCTGAAGCTCCTCGGAACGCTCCTGCCAGATTCGCGCGGACGCGTCGTCTGCCTTGGCATTCAGCGAAGCGACCTGTTCCCGCGCCTGTCGGCTCGCGGCCTGTTCGCGGGAAAGCTCCTCCCGCACCCCGGTGAGCTCCACTTCCAGTTCGGCTACCTTCCTGGAGAGGCGCTCCCGTTCCGTCTCCGCCTCCACTGCGGTTTCGACAATCCCGTCGGACGCCTGGTTGGCGGAGAGGATGAGCTTCTGCTTCTCCTCGGCAATTTGGAGATCGGCCTGGGTCGCCTCCAGCTGCGTCTGCAGCGAAGCCACCTGCGACTTGAGGGCATTTGCCTCGGCGGCCATCTCAGCCATCTTCGCCTCGTTCTCGGAGGCCTTCCTCTCCATCGACGAGAGCATCTCCCGCATTGCCGAAATCGACCGTTCCTGGCGGGTCGCCTGGTCGCGAAGCTCCGCATTCTCCTGGTGCAAAGCCCCTGCGGACCTCAACTGCTCCGAGACGGCATCCGCATTCGTCGACGAACGAATGCGCTCCTCCGAGAGCTCCTCGGAGAGCCTGGTGACCGACATCTCCGCCAGCTTGAGCTTCCGTTCGGCATTGAGCAACTCCATCCGCGCAGACTGGAGCTTTTCGTCAGTCGTAGCCAACTGGCTCCGCAACGCCGCGGCCTCCTGTTCGGAGAGGGTGGCGTCAACGGGCTTCTCGCTTTGCAGGCGTTGCATCTCCTCCTGCAAGGACTTGACAGAAAGGCGGCTCTTCTGCAATTCAAGCTCGGCTTTCTCGCGGAGGCCGCGCTCGTTCTCAAGCAGACGCTGCAGCTCCGACTTCTCGGATTCGAGCTGGGTGCGCTGGCGTCCGTCCCTCTGGTTCTGCGCAAGGAGGTCGTCGCGCATCTTGGCAGTCTGTTCGAGGGTGCGCCCCGTGCGCGCCAGTTCAGCCTGGGAGCGCTTCAGCTGCTCCGTAAGTTCATCCACCTGCAACACCCTGGGGTCGGGAGTCTGGGCGCGCTTGAGCTCCTCCTTCTGGGAGTTGAGCTGCCCTGTCAACGTCCGCACCTGGCCTTTCAGGACCTCCCTGTCCCTCTTCAGGATTTCAATATTCTCCTCGTTGGCGGCAAGGGACGCGGCCTCGGCGCGGGTGCGTTCCAAAGACTGCCTGAGGCGTTCCAACTCCTGCGCCGAGGAGGAGAGTCGCTCCTTGAGGGACTGCACCTCCTGTGCCTGGGTCGAAATGCGCGAAAACAGCTCGTCCTTCGTCAAATACTCGAGATTCTGGCTGTTCGCCTCCTTGATTTCCGCGATTTTCCTGCGGCAGTATTCGATTCGGTATGTAATCAGGGAGACATTCCAGCCCGGATACTTGTTCTGGACATCCTGGAAGACCTGCAACGCCTTCTCGTAGCCATGTAGCGCGGCAAGGTCCGCATTCTCCGTGAGCGACTTGTCCGCCTTTGTCATTGCCTCGTATCCGTTCATCCAGAGGCGTCTGGCGGGGTCGTTCCCCGCGGCGCGAAGCGTGAACGCGCCGAGAAACAGGATGAGGACGAGGAGGAATTTGCAGGCGCGGCTGGTCATGTGGGTTCCTGGGTTGGCGGTTCTCTGCGCAAAAACGCCTTCAGCGGCGACGAGCGGGTCGCGTTCAGCTTGATATTCCGGCATAGCACTTCGTCGGCGTCGGACTCCGGAAGGATGTTTTCGGCATATCCTTCGGAGGCGCGGCGGACTTCGAGGATTGCGCGGCGCAGCCCCTGTCGCAGCTGCCCTGAGCAGAAGACCCCAGTCTCGCGCATCTCGTCACGCGTAAAGGAGCGAGGGAATCCCGGAAGGAGCTGGACCCCCGCCAGGACGAGCGCCGAGACATGGCATCCAAGTGCGTGGGAGAGAATTACATGGAGCACCAGGTCGTGCCCCAGGAAATCCGCGCCGATGGCTCGGCTTCTGGCGGCCTCGGCTGAGGTCGGCAGGTGGAATCCCGGGATGCCGTGGTAGATGCAGAGTCTGGGTGGCTCCCCGAAATCCGCCATTGCATTGAGGATTTCGGAATTCTGGCTCTGGTCGATGGTATGCGCCAGGTCGGGAAATGGCTTGTCAAGCATTCCATGAAGCCCTTCCAGGGGCGAGAATGCAAAGTCGCTCACGAAGTCCGCAAGCATTCCCCAGCGTCCCGCCTTGAACTCCGACACGAGACTGATTGCCGTGTCAAGGAAGATGTGGTTTTTGACTCCCATGATGGAGGCGAGGGCGGTCGGGAAAAGTGCCGCCAGTGCGCCATGTCCGTCCGCAACCCGACGGGCTCCTGCGGAGGCCAGGACGGGCACCCCCTCGATGCGCCCTGCAAGAAGCCGTGCCTCCTCGCCGTCGAGGGTCCTGGCGCGGGGCAGGGACGGCGAAAGTTCGTGGAGGGGGATTTCCGCTGGCGGCGCGTCGAAGAATCCAGCCAGGTCGTATTCCGCCCCAAG
>ULPT01062959.1_pt1 | contig 11768 bp, 11 predicted proteins | sample 1953751 | NCBI WGS metagenome assembly ULPT01 (sample SAMEA4835636, study PRJEB28245) | human gut metagenome | biome: gut microbiome; material: fecal sample | place: Denmark | collected 2008
CCTTCCAGAAGCTGTCTTTCTCCTGCTTTTTTCTTTCTGGATCCTCCCATGACAAGAAGGAAATTAATCATCAGGGCAAGAATCACCGCAAGGAACAGGTTGCTGACATACTTCATGGGCCTTGCAATCTTCTGTCCCTTTAAAAGGGTCAACGCCTGGTCAAAGGCCGTATAGCTGCAGATGTAATATTCCCGATCGGAAGCATATTTGTATACGTTATCCGTAATGGTATCCGCATAGGCAGTTGTAATAGTCTTATAGATCGCTCCATTGCTGTGGATCCAGATATTCCGGTTATCCATATCGATCAAAAAGACGATCGCGCTGTTTGATCCGAATTGTTCCTCGTAATATTGCCTGATATAGTTTTCCGTTGTTGTGCTGTTATAATCGATGGACTTAAATGCCGCATTTCCGTATGCGGTGATCTGATCCATCAGATCCATCAATGCCTCTTCTTCGTCCTGGTCAAGCAGATCTGCGTCATCCTGCATGACCACATAGTATCCGTTTCCAAGGCTGCCCTGCCTGGTTCTTGCCTGTGCCGGTAGCGCCCAAAGCTGACTGAACACGATCGTTCCAAGCAGAAGCAAAACGCCTCCCTTAAGAAGGTGCAAAAACGATCTTTTCCTTTTACGCACGGTCATCACCTCCCTGCCTGTCAAACTGCGGAAGCCTTCGCATGGCAATTCTGTTATAATTCCTGATCACTTCCACAAATCTGTACAGGATCACTCCGAAAATAGCTACGGTACAGCCATAATAGTAAAGGTCTGAAACCGGATGGAAAAAGGTGATGGCCACAGCCGCAAGTGCGCAAAGCACACAGGCGGCCCGCGCCAGGGGCTGCTGTTTCCCCTTTTCTCCTTCCTGATCTTCGTCAAAAAACCGGATAATTTCGATAACGCCTATTCCAAGGGTCGATCCATACACGAAAAACCCTGAAATCATCCCTTTCACAGAAGAAAAAAAGTTTATAATCATAGGGATCCAGACAAGAACCCAGAAAATCGTAGGTATAACACTTCCTTTGCCGCTTTTCTTCTTTTTCGTTTCTTTCTTTTCTTTCTGAGCTTCCTTTTCCTTCTGATCTGCGCAGGACGGCTCCTTCCATTTCTGATGCTCCATTCCCCTGTCGCCCTCATGGCGCTCCATTTTGCGTATGATCCGAAGCTCTCTTACACAGATCAGCGCCACCAGAAAGCTTAAAAGGCATCCAATCCCCAGCAGAACAGGCGGCCTCAAGGTGAAAAACAGATTAAGCAGCAAAAACAGCGGAAACGCCAGGAGCAAAGAACCAAGCAGATACCTTTTGGGATCCACCGGCAGATCTGCCACCACCTTGCCTGTCTGTCCATTTACCGCCACATAGGCCACTCTGTCCTGATTTCGATAGGAAAGAAACCAGACCGGATACATGGTGCTGTCTATGTCCCTGATCCTGGTGTGCAGCGTTTCTGTCAGTCCCACCTCCTTCTCCGGGGCATAGGAGGAAAATTCCTTTTCGTTCCACAGACATTTGTAGGTATGCTCATTGGCCTGCTTCTTAGCATCCTCCTCATACACTCTGGAATCCACATCTGCTGTATCTGCGTAAAAGCCGCTGAGAAAGGCCGGTGTAAATTTTACAAGCTCCTTAGCGTCATAAGGGGCCAGATTTTCACTGATGTCATCATAAAAGGATGAGGAAGCGTCACAGGAATATCCCAGATAATAGCTGTCCAGGTCTCCCTGCAGATCATAATGGGAGGTGCAGATATAATTTCCTTCTCTTTTGGTTCTTTCTCCTTTCAGGGTTACCCCGCCCTCTTGCACTACCTGGTAAGTCCAGTAGGGCATATAAATCCCCCGGAAGCCGTCTATGTATTTGGGATCCTTCAGTTCCCCGGGGGCAAAGAAAGCCCGCCGCATTCTTTTCTCATAGGAATGCTTGCAGTCCTCCTTGGTTTTTTGGAAGGGAATGATATATTTAGGGCGCTGCATCCTTTCCAGTCTTGTTGATAAAATGGTTGCGGCTCCGCAAAAGCTGCAAAAGGAAGTGGCGTCCTGATCTGTGCTGTAAAGCTCTCCGCCGCACTGGGGGCAGGTAAATACCGTTGTCTCAAAGTCCTTTTCTTCTTTTGCATCTGTCTCCTTGTTCAGAGAATAGGGATCAAAATGCCCGCCGCAATAAGCACATCCCATTTGCTGGGATGCAATGTCAAATTTTAAGTTTCCTCCACAATTTGGACATTCGTACATGTCATCCTTACCTTTCAGCCCGAAGCCTTGCTTTTTCTCTGTACAAGGCCTGATCTGCCTGTGCGATCAGTTCTTCGGGATCTCTTGTTTTTTTATCCCAGGTGCTGTAGCCTACGGAGGCCGTCACCAGATAGGGAAGCTCCTTTTCTTCGCATTTCATTTTCAGAAGCTTACAAAAGCTTTCTACGATCTTTTCCGGCTCATTGGAGACTTCGCCATAATCTACAATGGTAAATTCATCCCCTCCATATCTGGAAACAAATAAATGGTAGTCCCTGGCAAGGATCATCAGGCTTTCCGCCACGGCCATAAGCGCATGGTCGCCCTCCGCATGACCATAATTATCATTGATCAGCTTAAAGGAATTGACGTCAAGCATATAGACAGTTAAAGGATGATCCTCCTGCTGGGTCTTTTTCCCGCCCTGCGTATCTTTGCCATGGCAAACAAAAACCAGTAATAAGCGGTCAGCGTCATACAGATCAAAGAAAGGGCATTGGTCAGCCATGCAGCAACCGGCATTCTATTGGGTTCTATGGAAATGCTATCCTCTTTAGGAAATTCCATGTCTTATCCTTCCAATTCCTTTTGATCCCTTGTAATGTTTTTCATCCATTTATGCTTAAAATAATGGATAAAAATGAAAGGCATCTTTTCAAGCTCATCCAGGGTCATCACAAAATAAACCCAGATAGGAGGCAGCTTCAGCACATAGGCGGCAACAGCCATCAAAGGAACCGCCACTCCCCACATAAATATGGTATCCAGGATCATTCCAAATTTAGAATCCCCGCCGCCTCTGAAGCATCCACAGATCAGGCAGGTATTTACAGCCTCCCCAACAAGCCTCCAGGTGGTCATAATCATCAGGATCCCCAAATAGGAAAGAGCCGTAGGCGTCAGCTTATCACTGTAAAACCGAAGCATCAGCGGCCGGATCGCCAGGATCACCCCACAGCCCAGAAGACTGACCACAAAGGTAAGCCGGAGCATCCTGCTGGCATACACTTTTGTATCCTCCATCCGGTTTTCTCCAAGGGTCTGACTGACAATGATGGTCGTGGCATTGGCAAAACCGCGGCACACAATGGCTCCCATATTCACCACCATAACAGCTACCGCATTGGCTGCCACCATATCATCTCCGATATGCCCCAGGATCGCCGTAAAGGTAGAGGCTGCCACTCCCCACACCAGATCATTGATCACCGCAGGGGCGCTGATCTTTATGAAATCCTTGAAAAGAACTCCTGACGACCGGAACAGATTTTCCAATTTAATTTTCACATCCCTGCTGACAGCAGAATATACAATGCACATGACCGCTTCGACCACTCTGGCACTTACCGTTCCAAGTGCCACGCCGATGACCCCTAATTTCGGCAGTCCGAACAGTCCAAAAATAAAGGTAGCGTTTAAAAGCACATTGACCAGAAGGGAGACCACATAAATAACCGAGGGGAACACCACCTTCCCCACACTGCGGAGCGCACTGACAAAGATCTGGGAAAAGCCCATAAAAATAAAAGAAAATGACAGTACCCTTAGATACCTTATACCCTCATGAATGGTCTCTGGGCTGCTGGTGAACAGCCTCATAATCGCCCCGGGAAAGAAAAAGGATATGGAAAAGAAAATAAGTGAGATCAGGATCACCACTCTGGAAGCCAGACCAAGGATCCTCTCCACCGTCTGCTTATCTCCCTTTCCCCAATACTGTGCGCACAATACGCTTGTGCCCGCTGACAGTCCGTAATAAAAGCAAAACAGCACAAAGGTATACTGGTTTGCCAGGGAAGAAGCTGCCATTGCCGTCTGGCTTACATAGCCAAGCATGATCGTATCCGCAGAATTTACCAGCGTACTGATCAGATTTTGTATCATAATGGGAAAAGCTAACTGTATTGCATACAGCAGGAATTGTTTTTTGTCTAATCGTGTTTTCATTTTTCAATCTTATCCTCATTCCAAAAATATTGTACTTTCCCTATCTTCTCTTATCTCTCACCACTTTGCAAGGGAAAAAGAACGGTCTGTCATGAATTTTTACGCAGGTTCTTCAGTCCAAACTCATAGGTCACAAACAGCAGCATCGTCACCGTTACAAGCTGTGCCCGATATGTGAAAAAGTAGTGCAGATACGCATGATTTTCCAACACCGCATACCGCAGATAGGGAACCGTTCCAACCAACAGGCAAAGTACCACGGTGCGTCCATCAAAGTTCTTGCTGCGGAACAGATACACAATGGCAAAGCACAGAAACAGCATGCCCATAAAGCTCAGTGCGGCTGCCCCGGTTCCCATGGAATCCCGGAATGGAAACAAACTTCCCTGATTTCGGAAAATAGCCCCGAAGAACCGCTGCACGCCGGAAGCTTCTGGGTCTGCCGTAGTGTTGCCAAGATACACGGTTCCTCCGATCCTCTCCCCGGCGGACTCCATCGCCTGCATAAAGGCCTGTCTGCCAAGCACCATCACAGCAAGCAGCCATTTTGTTACAAAGGTTACGGCATAGGAAATCCCCCAACAAAGCAGACATCCCATCCCCCGTCTGCACTCCTGCCACAGTCCATCCAGTTCCCCTTTCTGATACCGCAATACCAGAAGAAACAGAATCGGCATTGTGACAGTCAGTGTTTCCGTCGTAAGAAAATCAAAAAAGCAGGTCCACACACCGGCTACGCACAGCATCCCATATACATGCCGGTACAGGCTTTCCGTGTCCTTCCTCTTTGGAAAACAGACAAGCAGTGCGATCAACACGGCATTCATCAGCAGAAAAGTCGTAATATATTCGATACAGAAAGCACACATCCATGCCTGCACGATCAGATTTCCGAGAACGTAGCAGACTGCTAACCCCTTCGTTTTCTGTCTCCACAAGAGAAACACCGTCAGACCGGTCAGTATCAGAAGCAGCACTCCCAGCACAGCTCTTGCCCCCTGAATCCCGGTAAATACAAAAAGGGGACGAAGAAGAACCATTCCTCCGTGCCAGTATCGAAAATAATCTACGTTGGGTATCTGCTCCGCCTGCATACTTTCCGTCAGGCTGACTTCTACAGTTTCCATCTCCGGATTGTAATAAGAAGCCTTGATCAGGGACGCAGACAGATCTTTTCCGTCAATATGATACAGAATATTGACCAGAATACAGTCTGCGTAATTGTCCTGTCTGGTATTGAACTGTCCCTCCACCAGATATGGGAACAGTTCATGCTCCTGAAAATACACACTGCTTTCCCTGCAGGAATCTTCTATCATGCTCCTGGGAATCAGCCCTGTTATCAGCAAAAGCAGCATCCCGCAAAAAATGCTGAGCACCACAATCCCCAGCATCTGGATCCATGTTTTCTTACACTGTTTCTTCACGTTTCCCCTGTCCTCCGTCCCAGCCAAAGACTCACGATCAACAGCAGATGTCTCATTCCGTCCCGCACCGTGCGAAGGTGCGACCGGTGTCCTCTCCCGTCCTTATAAAACCGAACCGGCACCTGACTGATCCTCTGCTTCTTCATGGCTGCCCTTGCGATCATCTCCGTGGCAAATTCCATTCCTTCACACTGACACTGCAAAGCAGAAAAGCTCTCCCTGCAAACGCCCCGCAGTCCACAATGAAAATCCCTCACTCCGTTATGAAAGCAGCACCGACCCAGAAACGATAACACCGGGACTCCCAGATACCGGTGGGAAAATGACATGGCGCCCTTTTCCATCGGACGGGCAAAGCGGTTGCCGATCACCATATCCGCTCCACCCCTGAGATCCTCCACAAAAGGCTGCAAATCCTCAAAAGAATAGCTGCAATCACAGTCTGCCATGATCACATATGTACCCGCAGCCTGCTCAATTCCAAACCGCAGCGCATTTCCGTATCCTCTTCCGGCACAGGAAACCATGCGTGCGCCAGCCGACACTGCCCGTTCCCGGGAAGCATCCGTGCTTCCATTATCCACTACCAGTACTTCTCCCTTAATCTGTGCCCTGTCCAGAAAAGCTTCAGCCTGCTTTACACAGGCCGCAACCGTATTCTCTTCATTCAGACATGGCATCAGAATTGTCAACTCTGCCTTGTTCATTCCTTTCCTCTTTTACACCCTGACTACACTTCCAGTTAATCGTACCATCTTCCGTAATATCATGCAATAAAGACACACGAAATCTCCCTTACAAAACAGGCCCCCGCCACTTTCGCAGCAGAGACCTGTGATACAATGCCTTAATTAAAAATATAATTGTCTGCCTATGATACCGGCTCTATCTTTGCTCCTGTCTGTTGTGCAAAATAGAAATAACCATAAAAAGCATCCTCATCGGAAAGCAGTGCAGAGTAATCGCAGCCTGCCGGGATTGTCATCTTATAAGCAGTTCCCTGATAGACAAAGAAAACCTCCAATGTAACATCACTTCTCACCGCCAGACATTCCAGCATCTTATCGGAAAACGTATACAGACTGCCGCTGTCGTAGGAAACCGTTCCGTCAGCAGGAGCATTTCTGATCATATCATAGAATTCCCGAAGGATGACCTGGCTTGCGGAAATAACCGTTGTGTCCTGTACCAGTCCGCATGAGCACCTGTTCTCCTGTATTCCATCCTGCTCTGCCGTTGCCTCCTGCGTGGTCACCCAGGAAAAGGTGTGCACATGGCTTTTCCAATACTCGTTCCCAGTATCGTCGCTCCCGCTTTCGGTGCTTGCATTTCCGGTGCTTTCGTTGCTTGTATTTCCAGAACTTTCGGTGCTTGTATTTCCGGTGCTGCCGGATGGGATGGCAGGAACGGTACTTAATATTACACTATATTCTCCATGTTGATATGCTTTATATTCATTGACCAGATATTGGTGTCCTGCCGGCAATGCAACATATATGCAGCCTCCTCCATTTGTATCTGTTTGTGGTGTCTGCTCATGATTATCAATCTTAACTATCAGGCTTCCACTGCTAATTTTGATAGTATCACCACCTTCCAGCTTCTTCCCTTTCTCCAAGCCTACCGGAGTTCCAACATAATTCAAACTCAAACGGTACTCATTACCTGCAAATACCGTCATGCTTGACCCAAACATCATCATAAAGGCAAGCAGCAGTGCCAACAGTCCTTTTCCTCTTTGTTTCAATTCCTTCTTATTCATCGTTCTCCTCGTATTATAAAGTAGTAGTGTTTATAGACCCTCTCCAAGGTCTGTATGCTATACTATTGGAGATACTGTGGATTGTTTGCGTTCTCCTACCACTTGATGGTTTTAGAAAGGCTACAACCACAGTCTCTTTGTACATTTGTTAATCAGTTAGATACCGCATGACGGTTTATTTAGAACGAGGTTACAATCGCAAGGAGTACCAGTGGTTCTAAACAGTATCGAATACATTTCAAAGGAGTTTTTATTATGATATACGTTGGAATTGATGTTGCCAAAGACAAACACGACTGCTTTATTACTAATTCGGATGGTGAAGTGTTATTCAAATCTTTTACCATTCCTAACAACCGTGAGGGTTTTAAAACCTTATTTCAGAAAGTGCAATCTGTATCAGATGATTTAACCAAAGTAAAAGTAGGACTGGAAGCCACTGGACACTATAGTTACAATCTTCTGGGATTTCTTCTTGATAAAGGTTTGCCGACCTACGTTATCAACCCGTTACATACCAATCTTTACAGAAAAAGTCTAAGCCTTAGAAAGACGAAAACGGATAAAGTGGATGCCCATACCATCGCTTCTATGATTATGTCTGACGTGAACCTGAAGTCCTACTCAGACACATCTTATCATAATGAGGAGTTAAAGTCACTCACTCGTTATCGTTTTGACAAAATAAAAGAACGTGCGAAATTAAAATCTTCCGTTTCCAGACTTGTGTGTATTCTTTTCCCCGAACTGGAAAAACTTGTGCCTCAACTTCATATGGCATCTGTGTATGCTTTATTATCTGAATTTCCATCTGCTCATGCCGTTGCATCTGCACATCTTACCAGACTTGCAAATCTGCTTTCTGAAAGTTCACATGGCAGATATGGCAAAGATACCGCAGTAATATTTCGTGAAGCTGCCAGGAACTCTATCGGTTCCAATATGCCTGCAAAATCACTGGAATTGAAGCATACCATCAAGCTCATTCGGGAACTCACATCTGAGATTGATGAAATTGAAAATGAAATCAAAATCATCATGGATGAAATCCATTCTCCTATTCTCAGCATCCCAGGAATCAACTATCGTATGGGAGCTATGATTCTTGCAGAAATTGGTGATTTCAGCCGTTTTGACTCTCCTGATAAGATACTTGCTTATGCGGGAATGTCTCCGTCCACTTACCAATCGGGGCAATTAGATAACTGTTACTCCCATATGGAAAAACGTGGTTCTCGCTATCTTCGATATGCCCTTTACAATGCAACGAAATATGTGTGTCATTGGGATGAATCCTTTGGAGCATATCTTGCCAAGAAACGAACAGAGGGCAAGCATTATAATGTCGCTTTATCCCATGCCGCCAAGAAACTTGTCAGAACCATTTATGCAATGGAAAAATCAGGACGGGTATACAACAAAGCTGCTTAATTCTTTTCTGTAAAATCTCCTAGATGAGTGCCTTTGATGGCACTCTATTTGTCATGCAGTTTTCAAGGTACAAATATATCTGAAATGCATTTCTGCAATTCATTCAAAATCTTTTCATTTTAGACTTGACTTTTAATAGTTAGTCTTTCCATATTGATTATCAGGCGTTTTACAAACGCAGCAAGCCCTTGATTTTACCCGGGTTTGCTACCGCTTCCATTCTTCAGAAGCTCTTTTCCCTTCCTACAGTTTCCCTTCTTCTGCTTTTTGATTTATACAGAGAATAAGATAGTTCTGCGTACTCTTTAGAATTATGAAATGCAATTCACTCGCATTTTCTTTAAGCATTTTAGCATCTTTATGTATGAAATGCAATCTATTTTTTGCAAAAAGTTACGTTTTCAATTTTTGTACCCGCTATTGCTAATTTCATTGAATAAAGTGCAGTTTTATATAGTACTTCATCACATCTATTGTATTTCATACAAATATATCGTATAATCAGCATATACCATTTAAAAAGGAATGGGGAATTGGATTCATGAAAAACATTGACCGTTATTTAAAAAAACATCACATTGATCCGGTGCACGTTCTTTCTGTCCATCGTGAGGGAAGAAATACCATGATCAGTCTGGATTCCGGGGAGGACGTATCCACTACGCTCAGCATGTATGAGGTGTCAGGCTTTTTGCCGGAGGATGCGTTTGTTCCCATCTGCCGGGGGATTCTTGTGCGCAGGGATGCCATTCTTGCCATCAGCGATGACGGTGTCTACACCACAATTGACGGAAAGACCTTTCAGGGAAGGAAACGCTATCTGAGCGAACACAAGAAGCTCCGAAAGGAGCTTGGACTGACTGCTTCTTCCGCACAGGAAAAGAGTCTTTTCAGCAAACCCGACGTTCCCCTAAGTCTTCTTGAAAAGTGCAGCCTTTTGGACGATATGCCAATGGCGTACTGCGTGATTGAGTTAGTGTTTGATGAGGGCGGTCACGGAATTGATTTCATTTTCCGCTACTGCAATAAATATATGGAAATCGTGGAAGGAGTCCCTGTGGAAGCCATGATAAATCATTCCTTCTATGAAGTGTTTCAGAACGGTGACCGGAAATGGCTGGTCGCTTACGCAGATGTGGCCCTAAATGGGGTACAGCATATCCTGCATGATTACAGTCCCGAAATTGACAAGCATCTGACCATCTACTGCTATCAGCCGGAACCTGGATACTGCGCCTGCATATTGGTGGCAGAAGGAGAATAATGTTTCCCCAAAAGCAGCACCCGTGCGGAAATGCCGGGTGCTGCCACATCAAACGAAAGACCGCCTCGCATAACACACTGTCTGAGGAACAGTAAGCTCCGGTTGATATGAATAGTATGGTTCCGATCCTGAATAATAGCTTTCCATTGCTGAATGCTGTAATTTCGTTTTGACTTGTTTTTTCTCTTCATGTACATGTCTATATTATTTTATTCTCAATAAAATTTGCAATACCCTCTTCATCATTTGATCCAATTATAATATCTGCTCTCTCTTTTACCTCATCAATCGCATTCCCCATTGCGACACCTGTTCCACATAGTTCCAGCATTCCTATATCTGCATAATCATCTCCGAATGCAATAATTGAATCTGCACTAAATCCACATACTTCCGTAATCTTCATAATTGCATTTTCTTTTGTCACATTCTTTTTCGTAAACTTGTACCAAAATCCATCAGAGAAACGAATACAATCACAATCAGAGAGCCTTTGAGCTAACTTATCTGCTTTATCCTGTTCAAAAATCTCAACACACATTTTCAATGAACACTCGGCAAAATCCGAAAAATCTGTATAAATGCTATCGCCCCAGCTCTTATCTATTTTCTTTGGATCTATTTTATAATTCCAATAATGTGCATCTATCGTGTCTATCGTAATTTCGCAGTCATTTCCACAAATATTTCTTGTCATATCAATCATAGCCTTTGTTTCTTCTACAGAAAATTCCGCCTTATAAATATATTCTGTTTTGTATTTTACTAATGCACCTCCGCTTGATATTAAAATGTCAGGCATCAATTCATTTAAATACGCTAAAGAATTCTGTTCACTCCTGGATGTAGAAACGCCTATCAAAATATTATTTTCCCTGCATTTTCTAAGAACTGACAATGTTCTGCTTGATATTGTTTTGTCACTTTGTAATAGGGTACCATCTAAATCAAATAAAAGCAGTTTACACTTCTTCATGTCACTTTTTCCTTTCTATTTCCTGGATTTCTCTATAATTGGTTTTACAGATATTACTCTTCACACAAACAGAGCCAAGCCAAAGTTATTTGATAAAGCAAATGCCGGAAACCCGCGTAAATACAGGTTTTCGGCATTCCTATTCGTTATTCAAACTCGGCAAATTGTTGCCATGAGGGTATTATAACACGACCGGTAATTAAATCAATCCGCATTTCAGCAAAATCACACCCTATAATTGAAATTTTACAAAGCATTTGTTTTAGTACAATTTGCTGTTAACTTTGAAAGCAAATCTCCCATCTTTATTGGGAACAAGTAGCAGCCAAATGTTTGCATTTTCTGATTAAGACTGTGACATATGATAAACCTCTTTGAATTTATATGCTTTGCAAGTCCATAACCAACTTTTTCGGGCAATGCCTTGAACTCATCAGGAACAGGAAGAGGTGACGCTGATTCTGTTCTAGTAAGAGGTGGATGCATAATATGAAATGTAATATTATCCTTTGCATACTCAATTCTCAAACATTTCGCTAACGCTTCTAATGCACCCTTTGTAGAACTGTAAGGCGAAATATTTATAAATCCTGTCACACCTACACCTGAGCTTGTAAAAATCACGCGTCCTTTTTTCTGTACTGACATATAAGGAATAACGCATTTTACCAAACGTAATGCACCGAAATAATTAACATCAAAAACATCCTTATATGTATC
>ULPT01009918.1_pt1 | contig 11764 bp, 14 predicted proteins | sample 1953751 | NCBI WGS metagenome assembly ULPT01 (sample SAMEA4835636, study PRJEB28245) | human gut metagenome | biome: gut microbiome; material: fecal sample | place: Denmark | collected 2008
AGGGAATTGTAGAAATTGATAATCAATTAAAAATAATATTTGGGCCTAATGCTAAGGCATTAAAAAAATACATAAGTGAAATGAAATAACTTATGTATTTTTTTAGTTAAAAACAAATCCTTCATTATTAATGGTTAATGCAGATGCTACTGAGTAAACTTTAGCATAAATATTTCCATCATCACCGTTTATATTACATGATATTGGGGTATTTTGAGGAAGATATCTTAATACTAATAAGGCGTAATTGACAACCATAGTTGTACCGTTTTCACCTTTTACTTCTTCATTAAAGGCATCTATCCATCTATAATCTGGAGTATTTGTTAAGAATTCATCATAATCCATGCCATACTCAGAAGAAATTTGCATTAATTTTTCTTTTGTAGCAGTTGGTCCCCAGTTATATGCAAATAAGGCAGCTACTATATTTCCTTTAAACTCATTTAAGCAATTATGAAAGATAATATTACTTGCAAAAATATTTTCTTCTTCATTATAAATGGTTTCGTCAAATAAGAAGTTTTTCCATTTATTTTCAGAAAAATCATAGTAGTCTTCACTTACATAATAATTACCTTGAGAGTCTTTTTTTAGCCAGATATCTGGGTTTATTTGACATATGCCTACATCACCATATGGATCTCTAATTGGTTCATGATAACCTTTTTCTTGAGTTGCTAAAGCCATCATAATAGCACTACTATTGCCAGTTATTTTGGCGTATTTTTCAAAAGTACTTCCATAATTTTTTTTGACAAAAGCAAGCTTGTCAGTCCACGAAGCATCTTGAAGACCTGGTATATTAACATATGATACTCCCCCATCTATAACTTTAGGAATGTATGGAGTTGGAGTTACTTCCTCTACTTGAGGTGTAGATGGGGCTGGCGTTACTTCGGAAGCCTCCGGAACATTTTGATTGGTATTTGGATCGTAAGGAGCAGCAGTTGGCTCTACATATTCATAAGGATTATAAGATGTATTTCCGTTATAATAAGGTTCTAAATCTGATGGTAAACTTGCGCGGTTATCTATAATAACATTAGGAGTTACATTAGGGGTTGCTTCTACGTAGCCAATATTAGGTGTTTCTAATACGGGTGTAATTATAGGAATGGGCGTAATTAAATCTTCTTTGGAAATATTATTACTTGCGTTGATACTCTTATAAATAGCAAAAGCAAATATACCTATTCCAAGGACGACTGCCCCAATTTTAATAACATTTCCATTAATAGATTTTTCACGATTTACAGAAATTTTAATATTATAATCACTTACTAACTGATGATTTTTCTTTTTTAATATAGCAGTTAATTCTTTAATCTTTTTAATGTTACCATTATTTAAAGCTCTTTTTAAATCAGTAGTTATAATTTCAATCATTTCTTTTTCATCAGTATTTAAGGAAGCTTTTTTGCTGACTTCTGATACAGTTTTAGGAAGAATATTTAAAATGCGATAGGCAGCTAAATAGCTGTTAAATTGTTCTAAAACTTTTTTATTTACAGATATTTCTACTGTGTCAATTAAATATTTAATAGTAGTTTCATTTTCTTCTAAAAGTTCTTTATTTTCAGCATACTTAGCAATATTGCTCATAAAGCGATTTATTTTTTCTAAGTCAGTAGTTGGAGATTCTAAGTTTCCACCTGATAAAATAATTTTATTTTCTTCATTTATATTTAAATAATATTTTGTCATAGACACCTCTAATATGTACTTTCTAATTCTTTTTCAAGGGGTTTTGTAACGGTATAAAAATCAGTACTTGAACTACCTAAATAATTAATTGATCTCATGCTTAATATTTGTTTAGCTGGTAAATAACTAGCAATTTTACCAAAGTAAGAATCATCATTTTGAAACGCTACACTGTACCATTCATAATTGTCTTTATTAGAAATGATATCAGCATAACTTAAAACAGTGTTTTTAGCATAAGCCATTATTTTTTCTTGTAATTTTGTAGGAGTATATTTTCCTAATTCACTGCTTTCTAAAGCGATAACTAAGTTATGACTATTGTCTCGGTATGCCATTTGAATTAAAGCACAACCGATTTTTATATTCTGGTAGTTGTCTTTTAATTTTTCTTGATTTACAACAATTGTATCCCAAGTTTTTTGTTTATAATTATAAACTCTAAATGAGCGTCCTTCTAAATTATAATAAGAAATGTTCATAGGGCCTATTTTGCCGCTAGAGTTAGCAATGCCATCTTTATTTTCAAGATTAGATGCACAAATGGCTGTTAATAATGATTGATCAACCCCATAAGTTTCGGCAAGTTCAGGAATAATATCTTTATATTTTTCTTCGGCTATTAAGTAAGCATTTGCTTTTTCTTCAGTTGAAGTAATGGGTATATTTATATTATGGATAACTATATCATCAACAGAAGATGAATAATTTTGATCATTAACCATAGCTATTTCAGTTCGAGGTCTGTTACTTTCTGCGGCATGATTAATTTTAGAAATTACTTCTTTATAGCCTAAAAAATATAGGGAGGCTGCTAGAGAGACACATACTACAACCGTACCTGCCACCGTGGCAATACGATTAACTTTGTCTATTTTGCGGTGTCTTAATTCGGCTTTTTTCTCTCTATTATATCTTTTTAGTTTGGCTTTTCTTTCTTCCTCTTCTTTTTTAGTAGCATCTTCTAGAGCTGTTTTTTGTCGTTCTTCTTCTCTTAATCTTAGATTTTCTTGACGTTTTTCTTTTTTTAGAGTTTCTTCTTCACGTTTTTTAGCTTCTAGAACTTTTTTACTTTCAGCTTTTTCGTAGTCTTTAATTAAGTTTGCACGAGCTTTTTCCTTAGCAATTATCTCAGCTTCTTCTTTTTTAGCTTCTTCTTTTTGAGATTGTAATAAAGCTTTGGCAGCTTTTTCTTCTGCTTTTCTTTTTTCAATTTCCGCTCTTTTTTGTTTCGCTAATAACTTTGTTTTAGCATCAGTATAAGATTTAGGAAAGTATTTGGTTAGTAGTTCATCATATTTTTCTAGATTATGAAATTCTATAATTCCGTCATAAAGTTCGGCTATAAATGTATCATTTTTTATTACACCATTTTTCATCACTTTATCATATGAACTTAGCTTTTCCATATTATAAGTAAAATCACTATTTGATGCTCTTTTAACTAACTTGTCATCACGATACATTAAAACATAATAGCCGTTTTCTTCGCTATATTTTAATTCAATTTTCGTCATCGCTATGTAAATACTCTTCTAACTTTTTATCTACAAAGTCCCAGTCTTCATTTTCAGTAATCTTTTCTAATGTTATTTGGCCTTCATTATTTTTTATAAGAGAGGCACTTATTTCGCCATCTGGGCATTCATAAACAACAAAGTCTCTTTCCTTATAGTTAAATAGAAATAACACTTCTAATTTTTTTCCGTCTACTTCCAAATAATTATCTAACATATACTAATCACCTATGGTAATTATAGCATAAATAAAAGTTTTTATATAGAAAAATTGTGGTTTATTATGCCACAATTTATTTTCTTATAATTCTAATAATTGTTTTCTTACCTTTATGTAATACAAAATCAGATTTTTCGCAGACATAATTAGGATCAACGATTTTATCATCATTTATACTTATACCACCTTGAGTAACTAATCTTCTTGCTTCACTTTTAGATGGCGCTAGTTTACTTTCTACTAAAACATCTAAGATATTATTACTTGTTACTTCTACTTTAGGCATTTCATCAGTTACTTCACCATTAAAGATTTTGTCGCTTGTTTCTTTTGCTTTGTCTGCTTCACCTTCACCATGTAAGTCTTTAACAACTTCATAGGCAAGAGTTTTTTGAGCTAATCTTTCTTCAGGGTGTTTTTTAAATTCGGCTTCAATTCTTTCAATTTCTTCTTTGGTTAAAAAGGTAAATACTTTTAAGTATTCAATAACTTTTGAATCATCAGAATTAATTAAGTATTGATATATTTTAAATGGTGATGTTTTTTCTTTATCAAGCCATAGAGCATTTCCTTCGCTTTTACCAAATTTCTTGCCGGTAGCGTCTAAAATTAATGGCATTGTAAAACCATATGCTTCTTTATTTTCAATTTTTCTTATAAGTTCAATACCAGTTGTAATGTTTCCCCACTGATCTGATCCAGCGGCTTGAAGAGTGCAGTTATAATTATTAAATAAATGAAGAAAATCAAATCCTTGTAATAAGGTGTATGAAAATTCCGCATAAGTGATGCCCGTTTCTAGTCTTCTAGAAATAATATCTTTTCCAAGCATATAATTAACATTGATATATTTTCCAATATCTCTTAAGAAATCTAAGAAAGTAACATCCTTAGTCCAGTCATAATTATTAACTATTTGAGCTTTACCTTCTAAAAGCATATTAACTTGTTTTTTTAAGCCTTCAATGTTTTTAGCAACTGTTTCCTTAGAGATTATTTCTCTTTCAGCAGTTGGTCTAGGATCACCAATTAAGCCAGTGGCACCACCAACTAAAATAATAGGATGATGACCATGACGAGCTAATCTTTTGGCAGTAACAAATGATGCATAATGGCCAATATGTAAAGAGTCAGCAGTAGGATCAGTTCCTAGATAAAATGTTAAAGACTCATTATTTAATTTATTTTCAAGTTCGGGAGAACTGATGTCTTTTACGACGCCTCTCCATTTTAATTCTTCAAAAAATGTCATATTATTTTTCCTCCTTATTAGTAGAACCTATTCCACCAGTTCTAACATTTGTTATTTCATCTTCGTCATCGACGGTTAAGTATTTCATGAAAATACCTTGTGCAATACGGTCGCCAGCTTTTACTTCTAAATCTTTTTCACCATGATTAATTATTTTTACTCTAAAGTGTCCTTCATTGTCATCATTATTATAAAAATCAGAATCGATGACACCAACACTGTTAGCAAGAGTAGCACAATATTTATAGCCAAAAGAACTTCTAGTGTATAAATATAGTACTTCATCAGGATTCATAGCGACTTTTAAACCGGTTACAAAGGCTTTAGCTTCATGAGGTTTAATAGTATAATCTTCTAAGCTACAAATATCATAGCCGGCGGAATGTTTAGTACTTCTTTTAGGTAAGCTAAAAGTTTCGTATAAACTCTTATCATCTTTAACATCCTTTTTAAATTGTTCAAAACTTATTTTTTCAAATTTTCTCATAAATACTCCTTTACAAAATAAAAAAATCATTAATCTAAGGACGACTAATGCCGCGGTACCACCTTATTTCATGATTTTCATGCGCTTTAATATCTTAACGTGATATACGATTTAACTCTGGAAGTTGTAAGTTTCCGTCTTCATTAACGAGATAAGTATAACAAATGCTTAAAAGATAGTCAAGAAAAAAACTAGTTAGCTTTTTTTAAGTTTTTACTAGTTTTTTCTAATGATTTAGCAGTGCTACTTAATAATTCAGCAGCTTTGTCTTTTACTTCTTTAGCAGCTTTTTCTAAAACTGGAGAACTTTTTTCAACAGCTAAGTTATATAAATCTTCAGCTTTATCTTTAATTACTAAAGCTTTTTCCTTAGCGATGCTAGCAACTTTTTCTTTGTCTAGATCAGCTAATTCTTTTTTTAATTCTTTAATTTTAACTTCAAGAGTACTTTTTACTTCATCGTAATCTAACTCTTTAACTTTTCCCCATAATTCATCTAATTTTTTAGAAATGTCTTTTCTAGTTTCAGTTCCTTTCTTTGGAGCAAATAGAATTCCTAATCCTGCTCCTACTGCTAAACCAGTAAATAATGCACAACCTTTTTTACTCATAATCTTCCTCTTCTTCCTTTCCTTTTTTATTAAATAGTGGGATTTTCCCAATTAGAGTCATAATCCAATCACTTATTTTTGTTGTAACTAAATTAAATTTATTATTGGCCATATTGATTATTTTGAAAAATCCATCTAATGACTCAACTTTTTCGGTAATATCATCAACTACATAATTAACTTTATCTATAGTTATTATAAGTTTTATTCCTAAAATAATTCCAATTACTAGTAAAATAATTAATAAAATATAAATAATTATTGGTAATACTTCTGCCATAAATTCCATTTTTTATTCCTCCTCTTCTTTTTCTTCATACATTGAATCTATTAAATTAAATAAATCATCTTCTAGAGTTGTTTCTTTTTTTTCATCAGCATATGGTTCATCAGGAAGACTATCATCTTCTAATTTAATATTTTCAGTTTCGGCTTTAGAAACAAGCATACTTTCTTTTTTAACAATTGGTAATTCTTCTTCTTCTTTTTCTTCTTTTTTTACTTCCACTTTTTTATCTTTAGCAATTAATATTTCATCTAAAGTTTTTAGTGGTGGTTCTTCAAAATTTTCATCGAAGATTTTTTCTTCTTTCTTTTTAATGCCATGAGCCTTTTTTAAAGCATCATCTAAAGTAGGATTTTTAATACCAACATCAGTTTTAATAATAACATCGTCTTTAGTATAATTTTGATCTAATATTCCATAAACTGGTGATATAACGGGTGATGGCTTGAATGCTTCTTTTTTAGTTTCTCTAGTTAGTATTTTTGAATAATCAGGAGCATCTTTTCTTTTAGGTGCTGGTTCATCATATCTTCTTGGTTCTCTATAATCTCTTAAAGGTTCTTTGTATGATGCTGGTTTAACATCAAAATCATCATCAAATAAATAATCTTTTTTAGCAGTTCTAGATGGCACAGGCTCATCAAAATCAATTGGGAAGTTAAAACTTTCTTTCCGAGGCTCTTTCACTTCTGGAGCACTGTAGTCTTCTTTAGGTATCTTTATTTCCTTAATAGGATTTTCTTCTTTGACCTCTTCTTTTTTAGGTGTTTTTTGAATAACAGGTAATTCATCATCTTCGACATCAAATAAGACGTCTTTTAATTTTTTAAATACTCCCATTAAAATCTCTCCTTAATTTACTAAATCATAATCCGGGATATCATCGCCTTCATATGTATCAAATTCTTTTTCTATTTCTAGGAAATTACTTGTACTTGAGTTAGTTTCAAATATATTAAATTCTTCTTCACTAAAACTAAGAACGTTTTTTCCTAGCATATTTTCAATGATATCTTTATTAAATTTGATGGAACTAATAACGATTAATGAATTAGATATAGCTTCATTAATTTTATCTTTATCTACCATCACTTCTATTTTAGCATAATTATACATTATTTCAATTAGATATTTGTCGTTTTTTTGATTTATTTCTAAATATCCAGATGCTTTGTCATCTTTTAGATTTAAACTTTTATAGCTAGTCTTATTTTCCTTATAATCAAAGCTAGTTTTATTATAAAAACTAATCATATCAGCGTATAAATAGTAATTATAGTTTCCATCAGTTAATACTTCATTGGCTTTATCAGATGATAAAACATTCATATTGACAGGTAAATAATAAGTAAAGCCATTACGGTATTCATTTGTTAAGGATAACTTACTTTGCTTTATAGTACTAACAAGATTTTCTATGCTAGTACTATTTATATTTACACAGCCAGTTAGAGATATTAATAAAATAGTTAATAATATTATTTTCTTCATATTTTCTCCTAGAGTAATTATACCATTTATAAAATTGATTGTAAAATTATTTTATGGCATCTAAATAGTTGATAGTTTCGCCACTATCTCTAAATTTCATTTCGTACTCAGTGGGAACTGACTCAATTAAGGGAAAATCTAAAGAGACACGATTAAAATGAAAACCAGCATTATTTAATGTTTCAAGGGAATACGCAAATAAGCCTTTGTTATCAGTTTTCATAATAATATGAGTTTTACCACTAGAAATTTTATCGTAAAGGTCTAAAAAGATGGGACTAGTTAGTCTTCTTTTAGCGTGTCTAGTTTTAGGCCACGGGTCAGAAAAATTTAAATAAATAGTGTCGACATTTTTAGAAAATATCGAATCTATATTTCCCGCATCAAAACACATAAATCTTAGGTTACTAGGAATGTCCTCTACTTTTTCTAAGGCTCTAACTAGAACTGATTCATATTTTTCAATACCAATAAAATTAATATCAGGGTTTCTTTTAGCCATTTCAATAATAAATGAGCCTTTTCCACAGCCAATTTCAATATGTAGTTTTTTAGAATTATCAAATATATTTTCCTTAATTATTAAGGGATGATTTGATACTATTTCTCTTGCATTTTTAACATTTCTTAATCTCATAGTTACTCCTTTATAAACTTTTTTCTTATATTCACATATATTATGGTAGAGGTGAAATATGAAAAAAGATCGTAATTCTTTCTTTTCTGAATATGGGTTTAATCAGTCGACTGGATACATACCGAATATGAACATGAACCAAATGGGAATGGTTCCAAATCAAACTGTTAGTGCAAATTCCCAATTTTATGCAGGGCCTTCTTTAAATAATAATAACGCTTACATGAATCAAAACATGTATAGTGATATTGATGCTAGAATGGCGAAAATTGAAAGAGAAATTAATAGGCTGGAATCACGCGTATCTAGACTTGAAGAAGGCGGAAAATCATCTGGTGATGAAGTAAATTATAATACAAATATGTATATGGTTTAATTTATTTTTTTCCTTTTAGTTGAAACTTACCACGGGTGAGTTTTTTTAATAGTTTATTAATGGCATCTATTCCAAATATATGGTCTAAAATACCTAGTTTATAGCTTATATAGATAAATATAATACCACCAATAATGGCGTTTATAATAATTGTTAGAAGAGCTCCACCTTTTTGATAGACATTAAATGGTAATATTTTATTTAGTGGTAAAAGAACGATAACCATGAAAGAAGCTGGCACTAAGGATTTACCTATCCATATAAATGTATCTTTGTAGTTTAAGCTAAATTCATTATTACCAACTAGTTTTAAACCTAGGGTAATAGAAATAATAAAGCCGATGGTCGAAGAAATTATAGCGCCGTAATAAGCACCGATTCCAATTCTATGACATAAAAGCATTAAAGGAACGTCTAATAAAGCATTAGTAAGAAGACCAATTATGTTAGTTAGATATACAGCTTTAAAACGGTTACAGCTTTGTAAAGTAGCACTTACAATCATAGAGATATTGCCAATTAAGGCATTAAAGATTATAACTTTTAAGATAGCTCCACCATAAGCATTGGTATTATAAAATATAGTCCAGATAGGTGTTGCCAAGATGGAAATACCAATCGCAAGTGGTAGTGAGGTGTAAGTCACGATTTGAAGTGCTTTATTTAAGTTGTGATTTAAACTTTGATGATCTTTTTTGGTAAATGATTCAACAATAGTTGGTATTAAGGTTACAGTCATCCCCATCGCGATAGAATTTACAACCATGGCAATTTTACCACTCCATGTGGAGATAACACTAGTAATAAATTCGACATCGCTAGCGCTAAAACCTAATTTATTTAAAGTTCTTAAAACTAAAACCATATCGGTAAAACTATAGATGTTATTAACGATATTAATAATAATAAATGGTATGGCATATTTAGCAATTTTTTTAACTATTTCTTTATTGGTAACATTATCTTTTTGGTATTCTTTATCTAGATTTAAATCGCTTTTATATTTATTCATGTTTCTTTTTAAATATAAATAAGCAACAAGGCCGCCAAAAAATGCGCCAGAAACAGCAATACCAACTGCTAAGGTTAGACTAGAATTAAAGACTTTGTAGGCTAAAAAGGAGCCAGCTAAAATCACAAATATTCTTACAACTTGTTCAATTAAATTACTTACTGAAGAAGGAGTAAAATATTTATGTCCTTGAAAGTAGCCTTTGGTAACACTTAAATGAGGGATTATTAAAACGGCAAATGATACACATCTTATAACAAAACAGACATCTTCAATAGTATTACCACCTGTTAAATCGCCAATTATTAAAGTGGCAAATTCTTCGGCAAAAACAAATAATAAAATAAACATAATAATGGATATAAAACCAATAATCTTTTTGCCTAAGAAAAATACTCTTGTTTTAGCTTCGAGGTAACCTAAGGCATTATATTCACTAATGATTTTACTAATAGCACTAGGAATGCCGGCAGAAGAGATACCTAAAAAGATAAGGTAGACATTGTAAGCGTAACTATATAATGCGCCACCTTTAGAGCCGACGATATGATAAAAAGGAATAACGTAAAGCATTCCTAGGATTTTTACAAAGATAACTGAGACGGTAGATATAAAGGTACCTACCATAAAACTATTTTTTTTCAATTACTCATCACTTACATTTCTATATATTATCATGGCTGTGAAACAATAGATTTGCTCTTCTCCGCAAGCGGTGATGGCAACACTATATTTGATATCTATTAAATCATCAACAGTCATTAAAAATGAGTTTACACTTCTTTCTAAATCTTTTTCGTGTGATTCATCAAATACTTTAACTAACATATTCCCTCCTTTTTATTTATTTTATAATTTAAAAACTGAGGAAATTGTCGAATTAAAATATATGTATATTATACAGGATATTTACTTATTTAAATAATTTTTAGCACTTACTTAACATTCGTCTGACAAAAACTCTTTGATTATATGATATATTTCTTCACTTATTTCGTTGCGGTCACGAATTTTATCTTCTTTAACGCAGTTTATAATAGCAAAGTTATATCTTTCGGCTAAAAGTCCATAAACACTTTCGGTATTTTTTAAATGTTTATTGTCATCACATTGATCGGTGCGATATTCATATGGTAAATATAAACAAACTACTTTATCAGGTCTAGGTAAATCTAATAAGTTAAATTCTAATTGTTCCATCCATAAAAGCATATTGATGCGATCTTTTAAATCATCAAATTTAGCAGCTTGATAAGCCATATTTGACTCAACATACCTATCTAAAATAATATTGGTGCCTGATTCTAATAGCTTATTTATTTTATCTATATTATAAGCACGATCAGCAGCATAATATAAGGCGGCAACTTTAGGAGGAATTTCATTGATTCCTTCTTTAAAAAATGATTCACTGTGTTTACCTAAAATGCACTCACCAATAATTTTACCAGTAGGACTTTCATAGTCGGGAAAACGCATTTTGATGGCCGGAATACCCTCTTCTTTTAATTTAGCAACTAATAAATTACTTTGGGTTTCTTTACCAGAAGAATTGGTTCCTTCAATTACTATTAATTTACCTTTTTTCATTTAATCTTTTCCTTAAACATCTAGGGCATAAAGCAAGATAATTATCATTTCCGACTAAAATATCGCCGGTCTTTTTTCCATCATAATAAGTATAAAAGGCATCACGATTACAGTCATTACATGAAGCATGCATTATAACAATTTCATCGGCGATAGCAAGTATTTCTGGCATTAAACCAAAGGGTTGCTGCTCACTAGTCATGTTTAAACCAGCTAAAAAGATATCTAAATCTTCATTAATAGATAATTCAGTTAAAATGTTAACGTCGCCTTTTAAAAAATTTGCTTCATCGATAAAAATGGTTGTTATTTTATCGGTTATATGTTTTTTTATATCTTTAATGTCCTTAATTAAAATAGCTGATATTTCTTTACCGTTACGAGTTTTAACTACTCCGTAATCACGAGTATCAATTTGGGGTTTAAATAAAAGTATTTTACTTTTATGATATTTACGATCATATTCCTTTAATAATTCATCTGATTTACCACTAAACATGGGTCCTGTAAAAACTTTTATCATATTACCACCTAATTTAATATTATACTTAATTTTGTTTTTAGTCAATAAGAGGTAT
>ULPT01022579.1_pt1 | contig 11745 bp, 11 predicted proteins | sample 1953751 | NCBI WGS metagenome assembly ULPT01 (sample SAMEA4835636, study PRJEB28245) | human gut metagenome | biome: gut microbiome; material: fecal sample | place: Denmark | collected 2008
TTCAAAGTCACTCTTAAGGCATAGGTTGTCATACTGAGTTTTACCATCGCATACAATAAATAATCTATTTTTTAAATGCTTTCTTTGTTGTTGTGATTGATTTTTGTATAGCCATCTTATCATAGAGTTTTTACCATTTCGAGTTTTTAAATCATACGGATGATTAGATAAAGCATTAGGATAAACTGATACTTTAACATCAAAAGGAATATTTTCTATGTAAATATCAACTTCTCTATTCTTATAATCTTTTTCCTTTACAGCACCCAATTCGACAAATAGTTGTTCACAATAAATCGAAGTATGAAAATTATACCATCTATGTAATGCATATTCAGTTGAAATACCTCTATATTCGGCACTTTTTATCACTTCATCAACTGTTTTAGCATAATATATAAAATTACTTCTAAAATCGCCGAAATTGTTTTGCATTTTCCATTCTGGTTTAATAAGAGTAAGAGCTTTTTTTAATTCATTCTCTAACTCATTATTCATCTTCTTTGTCCTTTTCTACCAAATGTTTACGAAACTCAATCGGATCATACCAGAAGCATCCCTCACATCCTGTATCTGAACCATCGTGATTCTCATCACCTTTATACCAAGACATAGGATATCCCAAAGTCATTGCATCATATCTTTTTCTGGTTGCCTCACATTCTTTACAAAACTGTCTTTTTGCATCATTAGCTGCTTTGCTTAAAGGTTGGAAATCTTCAAGTTTTTGTGTAGATATAGTCATTACTCTAGAATTATTCTTAAAACCATTTTTATGATCAACTTCAGGATTTGATGTTCCTAACACAACACATCTTTTAGTTTTATAGTAATTCTTAATATCTGCACGAATAGTTTGACTACCCATACGATCTTCTTCTTTTTTATATCCATTTAATCTAATTCTATCAACACCATTTCCTGGTGTAACAGATTTATCAAATTCAACATAATAATACCTAGCAATAGTAGATTCTGCTCTACACCAACTTGCACCATTTTGAAACATTAAAGGAGCATACTCATCAACAAATTCTGATTTAGAAACCCATCTACTTACTCCATTTTCATCAGGTTGTGATAATTTAACAAATAAATAAGGCATTGTTCCAACTTTAAATACTGGTTTTTCCATATTTTCCTCCTTATAATTCTTCTAGTAATTTACTTAAGGTAATATTTAAACCATTACAAATTTTTTTTAAATTACCAATAGTGATATTATGTTTTCCATTTTCAACTCCAGAATAATAAGTTCTATCCATTCCTATATTTAAAGCAAATGTTTCTTGACTCACTCCTTGCTTTTCTCTTAAACTTCTAATTTTTTCACCTAATTTTTTATAATCCATAATCATCACCTAATGATATATTACATTTTTTATGTATTTTTAACAACGGGATATTTGCAACATAAGCATTGATTACATAGATTTCCAATAAACATATATTTAAATTCTTTTTAATTCAGATATATTAGAAGATTTTAAGCCGTAGCCATGTTCTTTTAATTCTTGGTCTAATAGCATAACTATACATTCCCAATCAACAGAATCATTATGAAATTTAATATATTTTTTGGCTAATTTTGGTATTAAAGTATATAGCGATTCTTCCTGGTATTTTTTTATATTTTTAATAATGTCATTCGCAATTATATATGTTGCTTCAAATAAATCTTCATTATACATTTCTTTTTTGCCATATATAACTCTAAGATGATGATCTATAGTTTGTTTGTAATCGATTTTATCATTTAGATAATCTTTACCTTCTTTTTTCATAATACATAATCCAGCTAACATTAAATGAAAATCAACTTCAAAATCCTTATATTTTTTATTTAAATTGTCATGTAATAATTCAGTAGAACAATTTAACAAATCATTATCATCATAACATATTGGAACAATCCTTTTAGCTTCATCGTATAATTCATCCCTGAATATTTTTAATAACTCATATTTCAATTACATCACACCATTTCTAGATTATTATATCATAAATTTATAGTTTCCTTTCGTATTAACAACAAAAAAGAAGATATTGAATAATCTTCTTTTGACTATATTACTTGAGAATAATATTTTCTTCTTGTGCCATATTAATTAAAGCATCTTCCCATACATTTAATATTGCAGCATATTGTCTATCTTTTCTTTCTTCTTCTGGATATTTTTCTAAATTATTTTTTATCATTTTATCCAAGTATGGTTTAAACTTATCATAAATAGATATATCTACATTTAAACCATTACCGAATCCCATATATAAATGTTTATATTTACCCTTATAATCTTCATTAGTTCCGTTTTCCCATGCTTTATACCACTCAGGAAATTGTTTTCTAGCTTCATCCAAAGTGATATTGTCCTTTTCTTTAGATCCATACATCCAGCCACTAACTCTATATGAAATATATTCATTATCATTTTTTACAACGAAAGTGATACCATCTTCATCACCCATTCTTCCAGGATTAGTAATGAACATAATACTTTCTTCTTCTAATTTTAAAAAGTCTGGTTTTAAAATCTTATTATTTTTTAAACTATGCATTTTTTACACCAACTTTCTCATTAAATCTCATATAAATATCTAATAAATAGTCATCTAAAAACTTCATAGCATGACTGCATAAATCATCTGGTATTCCATAATATGCAGATGCTATACTTCCTGTTATCGCACCAATTGTGTCACTGTCCCCTCCAAGTGCAATTGCATTTCTTATTGCATCTTCAAAGTCATATGAATCAAAAAATGCACTTAAGGATTGCTTAACAGTTTCAACACAATTGATGTGGAAATATTGTGGTTTCATAGTATCAATTTTCAAATCATCCACTTTAAAATAGTTAGATTCAATATATTGTTTAATACTACCTTTGTTTTCACCATTTAATGCCATACGAATAGCAACTGATATTGCTTCTGCACCATTTATACTATCTGGATGATTATGAGATACATTAGTAATTATTGCAGATACTTCTTTTATCTTATCAATACTATTAATGGCTACACCTACTGGACTTATTCTCATTGCAGCACCATTACCAAAGCTTCCATATGGTTTATGTTCTTCAGAAATAATCCATTGATAAAAACTTGGGCCATAACCACAATCTGGATATTTTCTTCCCAATTCAGTCATTGATTTAATGGTTTTATCCTCAATATCATTAAAATTATCATTTGAATCAAGCAATGCTTTTGCCACAGCTAATGTCATTACTGAATCATCAGTATATCTACAATTCCTATGAAGTAGTTCAAAATTTTTACCATTTTTATTATTTACAAGTTCAAATCTTGATCCTGAAATATCACCAATAATCGTACCTAAAATAACATCTCTTTTTAAAATAGATGATTTTTGTTCAAACTCTATTGCCAAATTGATTAAATAATCCTTTTTAGCTAATACTTTTAACCAATCTTCTGGAATATTATTATATCCATAAATTATTCCTGCCATTGATCCAGTAATAGCACCAACAGTATCAGTATCATCACCAAGATTGATTGCACCAATTATAGCTTCTTTAAAACTTTTACATTGTAAAATTACCCAAATAGATGCTTCTAATGTATCTACAATATAACCAGATGACTTAATCTCATTTACCGATAATTTAGATAAGTCATCTTCTAATACTCGTTTATATGCTTCAATTGATTCATTAGAATAAAAATCATAGTTAAGTTTTTTCAATTCATTGTATGCATCAAATTTATCTAATCCAGATAATAAGAGCATAACATACCTTACATATATATAACATCCAAGCTTGCTTATTTCATGCCCATGAGTTAATGATGAAATATCATTAGTTAATTTAACTATTTCACTATCTTTTAAAGCTTTGCTATAAGAATATAATGCAACAGGTAATATTCTCATTAATGAACCATTACCATTAGAATATAAATCTTTTTGACCACATTCATCAAGTTCATATCCTTTTGAAAAATTTATAATAGATTGAATACAAGTATGTCCTGCATCAAATACTACTCCAGTTGGCGTAAATCTATTTTCTTTTAACCAATAATAAAAGTTCATCATTATATCTTTACAATCGAAGTTTCCTTTATTAATAAATGAGTCTATTGTTGCTATTTCCATTGATGTATCATCAGACCAAGTTCCAGCTGGAACATCGTGTGAACCATATCCAACCATTTTTGTAATTGGATGTTCTAATAATTTATTTCTAGGTTCAAATTCAATTGGTACACCCATAGCATCACCAATTGCATGACCTATTATACTATCAACATATTTGGACATACTAACCTCCTTCTAAAAAAATTTTCTTAAATCTATTTCAGTTGAAACTCTTTTCCATATTCTAATATTTCTATTTTTTGATTGTTCTTCATCCAATTCAAAAATACCTTTAAATTTATAAATCATTGTTCCAGTTTCATCTTTATATTTTGTAAATATATATCTGATAGGTTTTTCTTGAATAACACTTTCTAAATATCCATCTTTTCTTTCTTTTTGGTTTTCAAATATATATAACCCATCATCACTAATTTCATTTTCCCAAGAGTTATCATTACATTCATCACCATTAATCTTAACAGTTGGACACCAAAAATATTCATTATTTCTTATGTTTATATATCCATGCAACTTTTGATTAAATGGAACTTTATCAAAATTAAATAATTTACCAATATCATCTATTGTTCTAAATTTTGCATTATCTTGTACTGAAATAATTCCTTTTTTAATAAATTCAACTGGCGAACTATTTACTTTATCCCAAGGAATAAAATCCTGACCTAATTTTTCTATTCTACTTTTTATTTCATTTACAATTTCATCTATCTGATTGTTAATATCTTCTAAACTTCTATTATAAACAACAATTCTAAATGGTTCTTCTAATTCAACATTGATTACTTCCTCTAAAGCATCATATTTCTTTTTAGCCTCTGATGACACTTTGTTTTCTTCTATGACTTCATTAGTTCTTCTTAAATCTGATTCTACTTGATCAAAATGATGACTTTCATCTATTTCTACCCATACATTAACCTGAGGTAAATATAAATCTGCTAATGCTATTTTTTTACCTCTTCTCTTAAACAATTGTTGAGTTACAATCTTTACATCATTTCTATTAATTAACGAATAAATACGATTTACACAATAGTTTTCATATTTCTTTCCAAAAGTTTTTTTCATTTGATTTGTTATATAATCTATTTTTTCAGTATTAGAATCATTTTTATTATATTCCATAAGAACCTCCAACTCTTTAATCCATTATACCATAGAAAAAGAGAATTTTTACATTCTCTTAATATCTTAATCTTCCGATCATTCTAGAATAATGATATTTGTTCATTATCCTTTATTTCTTTTTTATATGCTTTAATAATATCTTTCATATCATAAAGTATTCCATATTTGTCACATTCAGTAGTAAACACTTTATATAATCTTTTATGATTAGGAACAGCACAATTATATCTTTCTCCATAATAATTAATATATTTGCCTTTTAATCCCTTAAAATGTTTATCCAATTGCTCAAAATAATAATCTCTTTGATTTTCTCTTAAAGTCATTCCCATATATGTTTGAATAAATTTAGCTCCACTTTCATGTGCTAGTGCAACTAACTTTATAATATCTTTTTCATTATCAGTAATAAATGGTAATACTGGATTCATCATTATCCCTGTAAATATTCCATTATCTTTTAAAGTTTTAATTGCTTCAAATCTTTTTGATGAAACACATACACGAGGTTCTATTATTTTTGATAATTCATCATCAGGAGTTGTTATTGTAAATTTAATTATTACATTATTCTTTGAATTGATTTCTTTAAGTATATCTAAATCTCTTAATATTAAATCACTTTTTGTATCAATAGAAACTCCAAAATTATATTTAGATAATAGTTTTAATGCACCTCTTGTTTGTTCATATTGATTTTCAAAAGGATTATAAGTATCAGACATTGATCCAATACCTACAACACCTTTTTCCTTTTTTTTAGATAATTCATTTTCCAATATTGCTAGTGCATTTTCTTTTTCTTTAGGAACATCAAAATTATCTATATGATAGCAATTACTTCTACTATCACAATATATGCATCCATGAGAGCAACCTCTATAAAGATTCATATTATAATCTATACCATACCAATCAGCACCATATTTAACTTTTGATAGTATAGTTTTTGCTTTTACAAATTCCATACTATTTAATTAGTTTCTCAAATGCATTTGCATTTAATATTGTATTAGATACAAATTTTCCTTTATAGAAATTAGCCCAGTTATTAAATATACATGGAGCATTTTTTGCTTTCTCTAATGAATCAATTTTTATGAAGTTTAATTTAATACCTTTATCTTTAGCAAAATCTGATAACTCTTTAACCTCATATTCTACATAAGGACATTCATTAGAATAATAAATAGTAAAGTCTTGGCTATCTATTTCCATCTTTCTAGCACTATCACTAAATTTAGGTGTTTCTTTATCATCAAACTGTAATGCCATTAATTCATAGTCATTAATTGTATCTACTACTTTAAATCCATAATGTTCAAAGAATTTCTTATCTCCGATAAATGGTTTTTTCTTTTGTGATACTAATGTGCATACACCACTCATTTTTTTATTTTTTGCATCTTCTATAGCATACTCTAATAATTCTTTACCAATACCTTTACCTTTAAAACTTCCAGCAACCCATAGACAATAAATATGCATATAGTTTTTACCATTGATAGGAACCCATGCTGTTTCAATTGGTTCATATTCAATAAATACTTTTCCTCTTGCATTTAGTTTTCTAAATACATGTCCATCTTTTAATTTGCTTTTAATCCATTCTTTTTTAGCATCAACACCAACTTGGTGTTTAGGATCACCTATTGCACAACAAATATGTTCTTCTTCAATATTCTTTTCATCTAAATTAATATACTCATTCATTTTATTTAACTCCTTCTAAAGATTTTATTCCATTTATAATAATGTCTAATGATAAATCAAAGCTCTCTTTAATTGAGATAGGATTACCAAAAGCATTATTATTAACCAACAAAGAAAAACCTTCTAAAAAACTTCTTAAAGTTCTTATGATATGTTCTACATTATCACTACTAATATTTAATGGTTCTAATATCTTATGTAATATTCCGAATAATTTTGTTGTTGCATTTGCCATTTCATCACTTTTAAACTTGTTATACCAAAGCATAGCTTGAAATACACCTTTATTATTTGTAGTGTAATCATAGAAAGCATAACACATTTTTCTTAATGCATCATAACCTGATACACCGACAGCAGAATCAATTGCATATTCTCCTAATTGTTTCCAACCATAGATCATTAATTTTTCTTTAACATCATCTAAACTGGAAATATGATTATACAAAGATGGTGATTTAATATCTAATTCTTCAGCAATCATTTTTAAAGAAAGATTATCTAATCCCACTTTATTTGAAAGTCTAGCAGAGGTTTCAACAATTAGTTCATCACTAATACTATATCTTGCCATCATATCCTCCTAACTAATTACATTATTATTATAACTAATCTAATTAGTTTAGTCAATAAACCATAAAAAATAGGTATAAAAATTTATACCAATAAGGAACGGAATATTACTAAAGTCCGATTTATCATTTTTTTATTTTATTACATTAAAAAAATCGTCCCTATACTAGCAGACGATCTACTACTTGTTGTTAGATATTTACTACCATACTTCCATACTACATTACTGCATTACTTCTACTACAATACTACTAAAGTTTACTACATAAAAATTACTTCTTACTTCATACTACTTTATCTAACAACAATTTAATTATAAAATATTTGTCGTAAATTGTCAATCACAACTTTTCGAATAAATTTGACATAAAAAAAGAGGTAGTCATTAGAGACTACCCTTCTACTTTAAAATAATTAAATTGAGTTGTTTTTTCATAATTATATGCATTCCACATAATAGTTTGATTAGATCCAGGATCAACCATTATAACACTATTCCCATCCACTTTAGTAACTGCTACCCAGTGTTGGCTTCCTTTAGTAGCTCCCTTAACTTCTGCAGTTAAATAATATCCAGAATCTAAATATTGTTTAATAATAGATAATTTTTCTTCTTTAGATTTTCCTCTTAAATTTTGATTACCTACATATTTAAATGCAGGTACTGCCTTAGTAACTGCAGCATACTGTAAATTACCATATCCATCAAATCCATTATTCTTATTTAATGCTTCCAAAAATGTTCCAGGATTAAAATGTTTAATCATAGTATTGCAACCAGATTTTTCTATCAAGATTGAAATAGAAGTTATAAGGCAACCTATACTTCCTAATGTTCCTGAAGACTTTCCTACCTTTATATTAGACCAGCTTGAATCATATTGTCTCCAATTAACATACTCTCCTGAGTCTACAGAACCAAATATAGCATTATTCCATAAACTTGCATATTTATTATTTGACAACTCATTAAATTGCCTTAGCTGTGCAGGATTGAAACTATATTTAGTTTTCATTTCATCAGCTGTTTTACTTTTTATATAAATATGTAATACTCTTTTTTGAGTTTCTGGCTCTATATCAGTGGTATTAATAGATGAACTTTTAACAATTTCTGTTTTTACTTCAGATGATATTTCATTCATATCCCAGAAAATCTGCTTAATTAATGCTTTCTTTGTATTATCTATAGTTATTACTTCTTGTTGATTTATTCCATTTGATTGTTTAACTGTATATACAAGTAATATATCCTTCCATGAAGCCATGTTTCCTTCTAAAATATATTCATCATGGGGATTTTGATTTTGAATAGTTTCTAATTTATTTCCAAACTCTTGATTACACTCTGATACAACTTCTTTCATAGTAATACCATTTTTGGAAGTTTTTTCACTAGAAAAAAATATTCCAAATATAGAAGTTACTAATAATCCAACTAAACATATAATCACAATTGCAATTGCAGCAACCGAACCACCAGCAACTAATATACCTATTAATGATTTAACTCCTGCAATAATTGCTTTAATTGCAGATATACTAGCCTTAATTGCTACTTTTACACCCTTTGCAGTTGCTTTGGCACTTTTAATAGCAAGTTTTCTTCCTTGTTCCAATGCTCGTTTACTTACTTTTGCAGTTTCTTTGGCTATTTTTTCTGTATTTTTTATTGTATTTTTAGTTGTTTTTATTCCTTTTTGTGTCTTTTCGATTGTTCCTTTAACATTTTTATTTTTGCCTTTAATAAGTTTATTTTTTTGATATTTTGATTTAGCATATTTTACAGCTTTATCTTTCGCATGAGTTCCAGCCTTCTTACCTGCATATATAGCTTCATCCTTTGCCCTATTAGATACATATTTAATTTTATCTTCCCCATAATCTAAAACATCTACTTGTCCATCTGTCGTATCTTTAGCCTTTTCATTTGCATACACTATTGGATCTTTTATTCTTTCAGTCCATGCAACAGCTTTATCTATTGTTTTAACTGTCTTAGGTTTCACATCTTTAGTTTTAATATTAGACATATTTCACCTTCTTTCATAATAAAAAAAGATGAATTTACTCATCTTTCTTTTTAACTGTTTTAGCAAAATCTATATTAATATGGTGTGTATAATTAATAATATCATAATCCAAATACTTCTTTTCTCTTAATCCTGCTAAAGTTTCTATTTTGGTTAGATATTCATACCCTATTTTCCCATATTCAAAAGGCAAGCCTTGTTGTTCAAGTAAAGTTTCTAGTCCTAAAATCAATTTTAAAACTGGTTCTTCTATATTATATGTTCTTGAAACAACTTCTTTCTTTTTTAAAGGATTTTTTCTCAATTCTTTCACCTCTATAAATATATTATACCATATTTCCTTTCGTGTTTCTTACAAAATTATTCACCTGGTTTAGTAGTCATTAACTTATATAATTTAGTATCTGTAGGAAATTTATTTATAAATGGAACTAAGGAAGAACCAACTTTTAATAATCCTTGTCCTGCCCCAACATTTGTTATATAACTCATCTGTGTATCACTTATTGATAATAATTTAGCTAATTCTGTTCTATCAGTTGCAGCTTGATTAAGCATTACAATAAATTCAGAGTTTGCAAGCATTGTTCTTGCTGTATGTGATTGTAATAAATCATCAACATTTTGTGTTATTCCAGTACAGTATGCACCATATTTACGAACCCTTTTCCATAAAGTAAATAAGAAATTAGCAGAATATTCATGTTGAAACAATAAATAAATTTCATCAATAAATATATATGTATTTCTTCCTTTTGCTCTATTTGCAGTTATTCTATTTAAAATTGAATCTAACACAACTAACATTCCTATTGGTAATAATTGTTTACCTAAATCCAAAATGTCATAACAAATTATTCTACTATTTGTATCTACATTAGTATTTTTGGCAAAAGTATTTAAAGAGCCATCAGTAAATAACTCTATAGCAAGTGCTATTTGCTTTGCTTCAGGTTCAGGTTGTCTTAACAATTCTTCTCTAAAATCTTGAAGTGTAGGAGCTACTCCTTGATAATTTCCTTGTTGGTATACTCTATAAACTTTTGCTGTACATCTATCAATAATAGATTTTTCTTTTGGGCCTAGATTACCACTCCCCATTAAATGCTCGCACAGTGAAAGAATAAACTCAGATTTTAGAATTACTGGATTAGCACCATCATCATAGTCTGCATTCATATCCATAGCATTAATATGATTCTTACTTGTTGCAGAAATATGTATATCTTGTCCTCCTAGAGTTTCAATTAATTTAGGATATTCTCGCTCTGGATCGATTATAATTATATCAGCATTCGGATTTCTTAAAGCAATAGAAACTATTTCATTTTTTGCAGTAAATGATTTACCACTACCAGATACTCCTAAAATAAAAGAATTTCCATTAAGCAATTCTCTCCTATCAGCTATTATCATATTTTTAGAAATAACATTATCTCCATAATATATTCCATTTTCGTGATTAATTTCTTGAACTCTAAATGGCATAAATACTGCTAATGATTCAGTAGTTAATGTTCTCAATGCATTGATTTTTCTTACACCATGAGGCATAGCTGTATTCAATCCATCTTTTTGTTGCCATTTTAAAATTGCTAACTGGCATAAATGTTTTCTTCCAGTAGCTAAAAGACTCTCTGTATCAAGATCTAATTGTTCTTTATTATCTGCTAATAATACCATAGTAAGTACACATACAAACATTCTTTGATCTCTTGTAGTTAAATCATCCAAAAATTCTTTTGATTCTTTCCTTTGTTGTTCCATATCGTAAGGAATAACTGCAGAAAAGTTATTATTATTATTTTGTCTTCTTTGCCAATTAGTAATATTAGTTTCAACACCTAATCTTCTATTTTCAACTTCTCTAATAGCTTCATCCATAGGAATAGGTATTATATCAATAGATAACATTAAATTTCTATTTAAATCAGTTAATTCTGCAACCATATCATCTTTAATATATGATGCATAATCTTTTAAGAAAAAGACTCTCCCAAATTTATTTCCCATTTCAAAATAATCTTTTTCAAATTTAAAAGAATCTGGTGAAATATAATCTTTAAAAGAGTGTCCTTTTCTCATATTATCGAGCATATCCCATGTAAAAATATTTTCTTCACCAACTCTATAAAAATCATGTGCAAGTCTTAATCTATC
>ULPT01052634.1_pt1 | contig 11712 bp, 11 predicted proteins | sample 1953751 | NCBI WGS metagenome assembly ULPT01 (sample SAMEA4835636, study PRJEB28245) | human gut metagenome | biome: gut microbiome; material: fecal sample | place: Denmark | collected 2008
CGGAGTTGGCGGACAGCCAGCGCAAGGCGCGGGAGGCAGCCCTCTATCGCGACGCCCTCCGCCGCCAGCTGACGGAGCAGGAGCTGTCCGCGCCCCCTGTGCCGGACACACCCCTTCCCACCCAATCTTATGAGCAGGCCGCCGCGGAGCTTGCACAGGTGCAGTCACTGCTGACGCAGGAGCGCACCCGCTTCGATATGCTGACCGGGCGCATCCGCTCGCTGGATCGCAGCAGCGATCTGGAATCCCAACTGACCCAGAAGCAGGAGCAGCTCCAAGCCCTCCAAGATGAATACGATGCCATCGCGCTGGCGATGGACGCGCTGACGCAGGCAAACACCGTTCTGCAAAACCGTTTCTCCCCCGCCTTAGGGGCGCGGGCGGCGGAGATATTCTCCGCCATCACCGGCGGGCGGTACGACAAGGTGCTGTTGAGCCGGGATTTCTCCCTGTCCGCCGAGATGGTGGGCGACCCGGTGAGCTGCAGCGTCCGGCTGCTGAGTCAGGGCGCGGCGGATCAGCTGTACCTCGCCGTGCGCCTTGCCATCTGCGACATGGTGCTGCCCGGCGACAAGCGGGTGCCGCTGATCCTCGACGACGCACTGGTGACCTTCGACGATGACCGGCTCCGCGCCGCGCTGGACTATCTCCTTGCGGAGAGCCACCGCCGCCAGATCCTGCTGTTCACCTGCCAGAAGCGGGAGGCGGACTACCTGCAAGGCAGGGAAAATGTCACCGTCACCCGCCTGTGACCTTGCAAAACCCGCAGGAACGTGGTATACCATATAATAGATTGCGTGAAAGGAGCTGCCTATGCCCGATTTTAACTGTCTTCGCTGCGGCACGCCTATGCGCTTCGCCGGACAGAACAAGCTTCAGTTGGGAAAAACCAGCTGGCTTTTCGGCGACCTGCCCAACCTGATGGCAGGAGCACTGGAGGTGTCCATCATGGCGTGTCCCGCCTGCGGAAAGCTGGAATTTTTCACCGGCGGCGCAGTGCGCCACGACGGTAATGACCCCGATCTGCACCAGCGAACGTGCCCCGACTGTGGCTTCCGCCACGACTTCGACTACCCCAAATGCCCCCTCTGCGGTCACACCTATACCGGGGCGGATGAATTGTAAAATTGTAAGTTATATATAACGCAAAAGGAGAACCAACTATGAGCGAATGTACCCATGATTGCAGCAGCTGCGGCGAAAGCTGCAGCGAGCGCAAGGAAGCCAGCGTATTCGAGAAAAAGCCCCTCCGCCCCGGCTGCCGCGTCGGCAAGGTCTACGGCGTGGTGTCCGGCAAGGGCGGCGTGGGCAAGTCCATGGTCACGTGCCAGCTGGCGGTGTCGCTGCGGCGCGAGGGCTACCGCACCGCTATTCTGGACGCGGACGTCACCGGCCCCTCCATCCCCAAGGCGTTCGGCATCCATGGCCGCGCCGTGGCGCAGGGCGACGCCATCGTTCCCGTCACCACCGCCACCGGCATCCAGCTGATGTCTGTGAACCTGCTGCTGGAGCACGAGACAGACCCCGTCATCTGGCGCGGTCCCGTTATCGGCGGCGTGGTGCAGCAGTTCTGGGGCGATACCCTGTGGAACGACGTGGACTATATGTTCGTGGATATGCCTCCCGGCACCGGCGACGTGGCGTTGAATGTGTTCCAGTCCCTGCCGGTGGACGGTGTCATCATCGTGGCGTCCCCGCAGGAGCTGGTGTCCATGGTGGTGCAGAAAGCGGTAAAGATGGCGCAGATGATGAACATTCCCATCGTCGGTCTCGTGGAGAACATGAGCTACGTCCAGTGCCCCGACTGCGGCAAAAAGCTCTACATCTTCGGCGAGGGCAAGACCGAGGACGCCGCCAGGGAGTATCGCATCCCCCTGCTGGCGAAAATGCCCATCGACCCGGCACTGGCAAAGCTGGCGGACGACGGCTGCATCGAGCAGTTCGATGGTCACTGGCTGGACGGCGTAACGGAGACGCTCCTCCGGAAATAAGCAAAAAAAGAAACGGCTTGCGCCGTTTCTTTTTTGCTTATTTCAGCAGCTCCTGCACCAGCGTCACCAGTCCGCTGACGCCCACGCCGATATACACCACCCGGCGCGCCACGTCTCCGGACATCCTCCGGCTGAGCAGCGTGCCCAGCCACAGCCCCACCATAATGCACACCACGCCGACGCCCGCCACCGGCAGCAGCTCCGCGGAGAAATACCCCCGCACCACCCGCATGGTGAAGTTGATAAGGTTCGTGGTCAGAAACAGAAACTGCATATTCCCCACGTAGGCGTTCTTGTCCCGGGCGATCTCCACGAAGTACAACGCCATCATGGGGCCGCCGATGGTGAACGCCCCGGCGCAGCACCCGGAGAACGCGCTGCACACCAGTCCCGCGCCCAAGCCGGGCTTCTCCAGCCGCACTCTCCGCGCAAAGAACAGAAAATACACCGCCAGAGCCATCAAAAACGCCCCGAACAACGCCGTCAGCACGTGCAAATCGAACCGCCCCAGCAGGTTGATGATCACAAGGCTGCACACGGTATACAGCCCGATGGGCAGGGCGACCTGCTTCAAGTCGATGTGCTTGCGGTACATCCACGCCATGGTGGCGGACTGCGCCATGCAGACCAACGCCACCACCGTGGGCGCGACGGTCATGTCGTAAAATGCGCTGGCGGCCACCATCATCACCACCGCCGCGCCGAAGCCCGTCAGCGGCTGGATGATACCGCCTGCCAGCGATGCCAGCCCCATCATCACATATTCCACCGCGCCCACCGCCTTTTTCCGTCAATTCACAGGGCATTATAACAGGCTTCGCCGGAAAAGGCAACGAAACGTGTCGATAAACCCCTGCCGTGCGTGCAGTCTTTCCTCCTCACAGGGGGAGCTCAAGGGGGCGAAGCCCGCCTCGAATCGGATCAAATGCCGCGCTAAGCCTTGCTCTGCAAGGCGTGCGTAGAGCGAAGCGAGTATTTTCGTGCCGCTTCGCGGCACGAAAATACCGGCATTATTGCAGGCTGTCGAGAAAAGCCAGCGGCTTTCTCGACAGCCTAAAAAGAACCGCCATCGGCGGTTCTTTTTTATTCAGCCTTTCCGCTTGCCCAGATACGCTTCCTTGATGGACTCATCCGCCAGCAGCTCCGCACCGGTGCCGCTCTTGGTGATGTTGCCCGTCTCCAAAACGTAGGCGTAGTCCGCGATCTTCAACGCCATGTTGGCGTTCTGCTCAATGAGAAGCACGGTCACCCCCTGCTCGTTGACGGTGCGGATAATGTCGAAAATGCCCTGCACCACCAGCGGTGCCAGACCCAGCGACGGCTCATCCAGCATCAACAGCTTGGGGCGGCTCATCAGTGCGCGACCCACCGCCAGCATCTGCTGCTCACCGCCGGACAGCGTACCGGCAAGCTGCCAGTCCCGTTCCTCCAGCCGGGGGAACAGCTCATACACCCACCGGAGATCCTTCTCGATCCCCGCCTTGTCTTTCCGCAGGTACGCGCCCGCCTTCAAGTTTTCCAGCACCGTCAGATTGGCGAACACCCGCCGCCCCTCCGGGGACTGGGCGATACCCGCCTCCAGCACCTTGTTGATGGGCTTGCCCAGCAGCTCCTCGCCGTCGTAGGTAATGGAGCCGCTGTCCGCCTTCACCAAACCGGAGATCGTCCGCAGCGTGGTGGACTTACCGGCGCCGTTGGCACCGATCAGCGTGACGATCTTCCCGTCGGGCACCTCTAAGCTGACGCCCCGGAGGGCTTTGATGCCGCCGTAGGAGACACACAAATTCTCGATCTTAAGCATCCTCTGCCACCCCCAAATAAGCGTCGATGACGCGCTCGTTGTTCTGTATCTCCTCTGGTGTGCCCTGTGCAATGAGCTTGCCGAAATCCAGCACGTAAATGCGGTCGGCGATGCCCATGACCAGATCCATGTGGTGCTCAATGAGCAGTATGGTCTTGTGGAACTGATCCCGGATCTCCTTGATGAACTCCGCCAGCTCCAGCGTCTCCTGGGGGTTCATACCGGCGGCAGGCTCATCCAGCAGCAGCAGCGACGGGTCGGTGGCAAGGGCGCGCGCGATCTCCAGCCGCCGCTGCTTGCCGTAGGGCAGGCTGGTGGCAAGCTCATTCTGCACGTCCTCCAGACCCACCACCCGCAGCAGCTCCAGCACCTCCGCCCGCTGCCGCGCCTCCTCCTTGCTGTTGGCGTGGAACGCGGCGGAGAACATATTGCTGGTGCGCCTCATGTGCTTGGCGATGAGCACGTTGTCGAACACCGTCTGTGTTTTCCACAGCCGGATGTTCTGGAACGTCCGCGCCATGCCCAACGCCGTGATCTTGTCCGGCGTCGGTGCCAGCACGTGCTCATGGCTGTACATCTCGGCGTTTTCGCCCTTGTACATCTTCCTCATCTTCCCGGTGGGGTGATTCCGCACGATGCACTCCTCACCGAAGGACACCCGCCCGTTGGTGGGTGCGTATACGCCGGTAATGACGTTGAACGCCGTTGTCTTTCCCGCGCCGTTGGGGCCGATGAGAGCCACGATCTCGCCCTCGTTGACCTCCAGACTCAGATTGTCCACGGCCACCACGCCGCCGAACTGCATGGTGACATTCTCAACGGAAAGAACACTCTTACTCATGGGACGTCACCTCCTGCTTCGCGGCTTTTCTGGCCTGTATCTTCCGTTTCCAGCCGCCTATCACCTGCGGCAGCTCTCTGTCGCCCATGATACCCTTCCGGAAGAACAGCACCACCACCATGATAACGATGGAGAACACCACCAGCCGGAAGCCGTTCCGGAACACGCCGGGAGCATCGATACCGAGGAACTTGCCAGAGTCCAGACCGCGCAGCCACCACTCGGACGCCGCCACAAACAGCAGCGAGCCGATAACGGAGCCGGAGATGGAGCCGATACCGCCCAGCACCACCATCAGCAGGATCTCATACGTCATGGCGACCTTATAGTTGTTCGCCTGAGCGATAGACAGCACCATCGCCATGGTGGCACCGGACACACCGGCGAAGAAGGAGCTGACCACGAAGGAGATCATCTTGTGCTTCGCCAGATTGATGCCCATGGCCTCTGCCGCCACCTCGTCGTCGCGGATGGCCTTGAACGCCCGCCCGTAGGTGGAGTTCACCAGCATGACGATCAGAATAATGGATACCGTGGCGATCAGCACCGGCACAAAGGTGGACAGGCTGAACGTCCCGATCTTGAAGTTGCTGATACGGGTAAAGCTCTTGAGCAGGTTGGAGCCGTTGGTCACGGGGCCCAGCTTGCTCCACTGGAACACGGCGCGGATGATCTCCGCGAAGCCCAGCGTGGCGATGGCGAGATAGTCGCTCTTCAGCCGCAGCACCGGCAGCCCGATGAGATAGGCAAAAAGCGATGCCATCAGTCCCGCCAAGATCACGCAGATGATCACGCCCAGCACCGTGCCGAAGCCGCCCATGGCGTTGCCCAGCACCTCCGGGAAGGAGATACGCACCGCCGCGTCATAGTATTGGTACACCGTGTCGCGGGAGGCGGCGGGAATGGAGAATATGGCGTATGTATACGCGCCGATCAGCATAAACCCGGCGTGTCCCAGAGAGAACAGCCCGGTAAAGCCGTTCAGCAGGTTCATGGACACCGCCGCCAGTGCGTACACAGAGCCCTTCTGCAGCACCGTCAGCAGCATGTACATCTTATTGCTGGGCTTGATGACCTGATCCAGCACCATGACCAGTCCCAGAAACAGCACCACCGCCACCAGCGAAATAAACGTCCCGCGGACGTCCTTCTTCTTTTCCAACATCATGTCCGCACCCCCTTACACCTTATCGGTGGTCTTTTCACCGAACAGGCCGGTGGGCTTAAACACCAGAATGACGATCAGCAGCACGAAGGTAAAGGCGTCGGAGAACGTGGCGAAGCCCACCTGCTCCGTAATGGCGCCGTTCGCCATCAGGATGGTATCCAGACCCTTGATAATGGACTCGCAGATACCGATGATGAACGCGCCCACCACCGCGCCGGGCACGGAGCCGATACCGCCGAACACCGCCGCCACGAACGCCTTCAGTCCGGGCATTGCGCCGGACGTGGGCACCACGCCGGGGAAGTTGGTGAAAAACAGCACCGAGCCGATAGCCGCCAGAAACGTACCGATGATAAACGTGGCGGAGATAACGTTGTTGATCTTAATGCCCATGAGCTGCGCCGTCTCAAAGTCCACGGACACAGCGCGCATCGCCATACCGATCTTGGTGTGGTTAATGAGCATCACCAGCGCGATCACCAGCGCGATGGTCAAAAACGGCGTGATGACCGTCACGCGGGACGTCTCCATGCCGAACAGCCGCACCGGATCGGAGATCCACGGGATCGCGGGATAGTTCTTATTCAGACCGCCGGTCACATACAACGCCAGATTCTGGATCAGATAGCTGACGCCGATGGCGGAGATCATTACCGACATGCGGGGCGCGGTACGCAGGGGCTTGTACGCCACTCGCTCGATCAAAAAGCCCAGTAGCACCGTCAGCGCGATCATCAGCGGTATTGCCAGATACAGCGGCATCCACGTGGAAAAATAGACCATCATCAGTCCTGCCACCATGAACACATCGCCGTGGGCGAAGTTGATGAGCCGCAGTATGCCGTACACCATGGTGTAGCCAATGGCGATCAGCGCATATTGCCCGCCCACCGATATGCCGGATATTACATACGGCAGCGCGGTTTTCAAAACTTCCATGCGGGGTTCCTCCCTATGTTATTCTTTCTTCCTTTGCAGACAGCCGTCCCACCGGCCGCCGCGAGACCGTCTCGCCTCAGCGGGACGCCCTCGCCGCCTCCGGTATAGTACAGCAGCTGGCGGGAGCCTCCGCTCCCGCCAGCCCTGTGTACCTCACTTGGCTGTGGTATGTATTCCCTTTTCTCAGTCCACCTTGGCAACGGTGACGAAGTCCCAGTCACCGGTCTCGGTGTTGCACTTCTTGACCACGGCACTGTCGCGGTTAGCGTCGCCGATGTCGTTGAAGGAGATGGCGCCGGTGATGCCCTCAAAGGTCACGCCGGGCAGCGCAGCCAGCACAGCGGCGGGATCGGCGGAGTCGGCGGCCTTGATCGCCTCCAGAGCCACGCAGTAGACGTCATAGCCCATGACGGTCACGGCGGACAGCTTGTTGTCGCCGCCGTTGTTGGTCTTGGCGGTAGCGTCGCTGTCGATCCACTCCTTGATGGCGGCGTCGAACTCAGCGTTCACGCCCTCCTGATAGAAGGTGGTCACGCAGATGTCCAGCTTCGTGCCCTTAGCGGCCTCCAGCACCACGTTGGAGTCCCAGGTGTCGCCCGCCAGGATGGGCATACCCAGATTCTGGGTCTCCGCCTTGGCAATGATCTGGGCGGCAGCCTCCAGAGACACGGGGGAGAAGAACACGTCGCAGCCCTGCTGCTGGGCGTTGGTGATGTAGGTGGAGAAGTCAGAGGTGCCCTCGGGGAACTGCTCGTACACGCAGTTCTCCTCGCCGAACGCCTTGATGAAGTAGTTGGCAAGACCGCCGGAGTAGTCGTCACCCTGCTTGGCAAGGCAGTACGCCTTGGTGGCCTTCAGCTCGCTCTTGGCATAGTTCGCCAGAACGGTGCCCTGGAAGGGATCCAGGAAGCAGATGCGGAAGTACACGTCGCAGTCGGAAGTCACCTGGGGATTGGTGCAGGTCACGCCGATGGCGGGCACCTGCGCGGCGGAGAACGTGTCACCGGCAGCAATGGACACGCCGGAGCCGTAGGAGCCCAGCACCACGGACACACCCTGAGAAATCAGGGTCTGGGCGGCGGTGGGAGCCTTGTCGTTGGAAGAGGCGTTGTCGGCATAGACCAGCTCTACCTGATACTCCTCGCCGCCGACGGTGACGGTGGGGAACATCTTGTTGGCGTACTGCATACCCAGGAGCTCCTGCTTACCGCCGGCGCCGTTATCGCCGGACTGCGGCTCAAAAACGCCGATTTTGATAACTTTTTTGCCGGAATTGTCGCCGCTCTGGTCGCCGCCCTGCTCACCGCAGGCCACCAGAGAGAGTGCCATGACCAATGCCAGCACCATTGCTAAGAACTTTTTCATGGTATTTCCTCCTAAATTTCCCTTGCAGCGATCCGGTGGATCGCTTACAGAATATGAGTATTTTAACGGAAATATGTGGCAAAAACAATTGTAACTACCTCTAAAAATGAGGGCTTCGCGGGCGCGCGAAAATCCTGCCGCGGGACGGTTTTTGCAACTTTTGTCCCCCGGTGACGGACAGTCGCTTTATGTGTACGCACTTTTGCCCGGTATTGTCTTTCAGCGGCGGACGCGTGTATTCGTCATTGTGCATAAAACACCGGGGCTTTCCTACACAAAAAACCGACAGCCGCGTGTGCGGCTGCCGGTTTTTTGAGGGGTTGACAGGGGGTCAATGTCCACTATATGTCCAGTTGAAATCATTATTGTACAAACAGTGGGTGTACGGTCAAGTGTCACTGTTCCCGCCGGGAGTAAAGTAGCTGTTGAATCGCTCCGCGTCCATTGTCTCGTTTTCCAGAAGATATTCCGCTATTTCCGTAAGCTGTTTCTTATATTTCGCCAGTATCTCCCGGCACTTCCCATACGCCTCGTCGATGATGGCGCGGATCTCCGCGTCCATCTCCGCCGCCGTCTGCTCGGAGTAGGGGCGGGTGTGTCCCATGGACTTGCCGATGAACACCTCGTCCGTGCCCGCGTCGAAGGCGACACTGCCCAGCTTGGCGGACATACCGTAGGTGCCCACCATCTTGCGGGCGATGGCGGTGGCGCGCTTGATGTCGCTGGAGGCACCGGTGGAGATGTCGCCCAGCATCAGCTCCTCGGCGGCGCGGCCGCCCAGCAGCCCCGCCACCTGCTCCAGCATATAGGTGCGGGACAGGTAGGAGCGATCCTCCTCCGGGAGATAGATGGTCATGCCGCCCGCCTGTCCCCGGGGGACAATGGTGATCTGGTGCACCGGGTCCAGATCGGGCAGGGAGTGGATGACCACGGCGTGTCCCGCCTCGTGATAGGCGGTGAGCCTGCGCTCCGACTCCGGCACCACGCGGCTGTGCTTTTCGGGGCCGGCGATGACCTTGATAACGGACTGGTGGATGGATTCCTCGGTGATGAGCTTCCGCCCCAGCCGTCCGGTGAGCAACGCCGCCTCGTTCAGCAGGTTCTCCAGATCGGCACCGGTGAAGCCGGAGGTGGCGCGCGCCACACGCGCCAGATCCACATCCTCCGCCAGCGGCTTGCCGCGGGCGTGGATCTTCAAAATTTCCTCACGTCCCTTGATGTCGGGCAGACCCACGAACACCTGACGGTCAAACCGTCCGGGACGGAGGAGGGCGGGGTCGAGAATGTCCACGCGGTTGGTGGCCGCCAGCACCACCACGCCCTCGTTGGCGGCAAAGCCGTCCATCTCCACCAGCAGCTGGTTCAGCGTCTGCTCGCGCTCGTCATGGCCGCCGCCCAGACCGCTGCCGCGCTGCCGTCCCACCGCGTCGATCTCGTCGATAAAGACGATGGCGGGGGACTGCTTCTTCGCCTGCTCGAACAGGTCGCGGACGCGGCTGGCACCCACGCCCACGTACATCTCCACAAAGTCGGAGCCGGAGATGGAGAGGAAGGCGGTGTCCGCCTCGCCCGCCACCGCCTTTGCCAGCAGCGTTTTACCGGTGCCCGGAGGCCCCACCAGAAGGACGCCCTTGGGGATGTGCGCGCCCAGCTCCGTGTACCGCTGGGGATCCCGGAGGAACTGGACGATCTCCTCCAGCTCCTCTTTCTCCTCGTCGGCTCCCGCCACGTCCTTGAAGGTGACCTTCTTCCCCTGATCGGGGATGTCCTGAATACGCGCCTCGCCGAAGCGCGCCATCTTGTCGTTGACGCCGCTGTTCATGCCGCCGGTGCGGGCAATAAGGTTCATCAGCAGGATGAACGCCATCGCCGCCAGCACGTAGGGCAGCAGCGCGGAGAGCCAGTTGGTGCGCCCCTCGGCGGCGTAGTTATAGTCGGTGATGATGCCCTTTTCGCTCTGGGACACCACCAAGTCGTTCAAGTCGTTATAAAATGTGTTGAAGCTTTGCAGCGGGCAGCTGACGGCGGTATCGTCCGCCAGCTTCGCCGTCAGCCGCCTGTCGGTGGCGGTGAAGCTCCGCACCTTTTCTTCCGTGAAGTATTCCCGCATTTCCCCGTAGCTGACATCGCTGCTGCGGGTCATGTTTCCGGCAAGCTGCGCTACCAGCACCACCGCTAGCAGGAGAAGGATAAATACTGCGCCGGTTCTTTTTTTCTCACCCAATCGTTACGCCTCCCTTTCAACCGATCCAGCGGACACCCTGCCAGCTCTGCTCTCTGCCGACGGAGATCGCCACCAGCATACGTCCCTGCACGTTGTGGACAGGGATGTACGGCTCGCTGAGAAACCGGCTGTCGTTGGAGCCGGTGCGGTTGTCGCCCATGACGAAAATGCAGCCCTCCGGCACCTCAAAGACCCGCTCGGCGGTGGTGATGCCCTGGGCGGGCAGGTAGCTCTCGTCCAGCTTCTCCCCATTGATATAGGTGTAGCCGCCCTTGAAGGTGATCTTCTCACCGGGCAGACCCACCACGCGCTTCACCAGCACCTTCTCCAGCTCACCGTCCCAGAAGGTAACGATGTCGCCGCGCTCGGGCACCGGGTCATCAACGGCATAGGGCAGCCGCCAGCCGATCAGCAGCGTTTTGGTGGGGATGGTGGTCTCCATGGAGCCGCTGGGGACATACGCCAGCTGCAAAATGACCTTGAAGAGCACGAACACCGCCGCCAGCGTGATCAGCAGGTAGCCGTAGTCGTTCCACAGCTTACGTCCGCGGGAGACGGGCTTCTCCGCCGGGGCGGCGGCTCCCTCCGGGGCGGAGGGAGGCACGGTCGTTACCGGCGGCTTTTGTGCCCCGCCGGTGGGGGCAAGGCGTTTTCCGCCTTTCTTTTCCATTCTGCTTCACTTCCTATTCTCAGACGCTTAGATAGTGCTTGCGGGGACGGGGGTCACTTGGTGTAGACCTCGGGCTTGAGGACGCCGATGTAGGGGATGTTCCGGTACTGCTGGGCGTAGTCAAGGCCGTAGCCCACCACGAACTCGTCGGGCACCTCGAAGCCGGCATAGTCCGCCTTGATGGGCTTTTCGCGGCGGGCAGGCTTATCCAGCAGGGTGGCGATGGTCACGGAGGCGGCTCCCTTGGTTTTCAGATACTCAGTGAGAAAGTACAGCGTGTTGCCGGAGTCCAGAATGTCCTCCACCACGATGATGTCGCGCCCGCTGATGTCGCGCTGGAGATCCCGGGTGATCTGCACCACGCCGGAGGACTTGGTGGCGTTGTTGTAGGACGAGACGCCGATGAACTCCAGCTCGCTTTTCAGCTGGGTGGCGCGGACCAGATCCGCCATGAAGATGAAGCAGCCGTTCAAAACGCCCACGAACATGGGGTTCTTGTTCTGAAAGGCGTCGTAGAGCTGGTCGCCCATCTCCTGTACACGCGCCTTGATCTGCTCCTCGGTCAGAAGTACCTTCAGGATGTCCTGATCCATATTGCTCTTAGACATACGCTTTTGTTCCTCCGTTATCTGTCATTTTTATGGTGATATATATGGTGCTGCCGGGTTCCTCCGGCATGGCTTTCCGGTCAATGCCTACGCCGAAAACGGCGG
>ULPT01025673.1_pt1 | contig 11685 bp, 13 predicted proteins | sample 1953751 | NCBI WGS metagenome assembly ULPT01 (sample SAMEA4835636, study PRJEB28245) | human gut metagenome | biome: gut microbiome; material: fecal sample | place: Denmark | collected 2008
AAGGAAGGAACGCATGTTCAGGGCCGTGTGCATCTTGGCGGATGACTTCTGACGTCTGTGCTTCGACCAGCCCATGCTGAAGGCGGTCAGCTGGATGGTGGTGGATTCGACGGCGCGGATGGTCCGCGTCCTGAACCGGTGCGGGAGTCCGGGGTAGTTCCGGCTGGAGGACAGGAACTCGGAATACTGTTTCTAGAGCGATTCATAGACCTTCCAGAACAGTTCCTCGGCCATGTCCGCGTTGCGGGTCTTGTTGGCGTGCGAGAGGCCATTGCGGCTTGGAGGAGTACAGTTGCGGAGCTGCCTTCAGAGTGCCGGCATGGTTGGAAAGGGTTTCGCAGATGTCGTTCAGGCTCAGCGCGTGGGCCAGATGGGCATAGACCATGGAAATGACATGGCTTGTGGCGCTGAACGAACGGGTCTGGATCCTGTGCTTCCTGGCAAGGTTTTCGATGATTCTGTCCGGTATCCAACTTGTAATCTGGGCAAGAACGGACATTGTATGCTTTGTCGGTGTCATGTCCTTCTCCTATGGTTGCTTGGTGGCTGCCATTAAGATGTCCATGACATCGTTTTTTCAACTGCGCCGTCAAGTTATGGGACGGCTGTGGATTATTTTTACAAACGAGGTGAATACTATGATTGTCAATAGCGTAAGCGATTATTCCAATGACCAAGAAAAGTTGTACTCACTTCACAGCATTCTAAACAAGGCAGTAACATCAGGCAATCTTTTGGAGAATGAATTTAAGGATCTGCGTTCCTTCTTCATCAATTCCTCATATACGCATTTCTTGCCTACATGGCTTTGTTCTTCCCCAGATCTTGCAGCAATTAAACAAATAGCCCAGGGTATTTCGTCTCAATATAAAGGACGTCGAGAATGGTTGAATGAAGAATTATCTCCTCTGCACAAGGCCGTTCGACAGTTCACAACAGATATTTTAAATGAGAACATCTGCATTCTTGAAAGCCTAGACAGTAAGACTATTATGCTTCACTGGGACAAAATGCTTTGCCGTCTGAAACATGACCCCGAAGGAGCCGTAACTATGGCAAGAACTTTATTGGAAAGCGAACTTAAACTGATTGCCGAAAAACTTGACTTGCAACTTGGGAAAAATGAAGATGTCCCCAGTTTGTACAAAAAAATAGCGGTTGTTATGAAATTGTCTGCCGATCAACATCAAGAAAAGATGTTCAAATCCCTGCTTGGCAGTTGCTCTGGAATTGTTACAAGTATTTCGGAAATACGTAATTCATATAGTGATGCACATGGGAATACAGATAAACACTACAAAATAGACGAACGGTTGGCACGTTTTGCTGTTCATACATCTGGAAGCCTATGTCTGTTCTTATGCGAAACATTCATTGGTTTTGAGGAACGCACACGTCAGCAATAAGTTTATCCGTCACCTTGTAACAAAATGACAACCGGTAGGCACATAAAAGAAAAAGACTTGAAAGTCCTATGGGGGCTTTCGGGGGGACGTTGCGCTTTCCCAAATTATAATTGTAAGTTAGTTGCTTTTGCCAAAGGAGAAAAATGCCCAATCGGAGCAATGGCGCATATCATCAGTCATAGTCCCAATGCCACCACTCGCAATGATGATAATTTTTGGGGGCAACATCTCTGAAAAATTGTTTTTGCTTGTCCATCCTATCACCCGCTTGTAAATTAAGAAGAACTCAAGCGTAAGTTGCAGTGCGAAGTGAAATCAGGAATTAACTTTTTAGCAGACAAGATAAAAGCGGCATATTCTTCAAAGGAGTAACCAATCATGTCGAAGCCGAGAAAATACACTATCCCACGTTATCCCAACTTGATGAATCCAATACTTAGGGCGTTGAAGGAGAATGGTGGTTCTTGCACGATCGGAGAAATTCATGACAAGGTGTTGGAGCAACTAAAACTACCTAAAGAAACTGTTGAGGAGTTGCACAACAACTCAAACCAGAGCGAACTAGACTATCAATTGGCCTGGGCAAGAACATATTTGCGTAAATATGGTGCTATCGATAGTAGCTCACGTGGTGTCTGGTCCATTGTTCAAGGCTATGCTGAAACAGCAGAAGTCGACCCAAGGGAGGTTGTAAGAACTGTCCGTGGCAATAATGTGGATAATACCGCCAGCGCTACCGACAATTCGAGTAGTGATGATTCCGCGGGAGAAGGCGCTTCTGCTATTGATGGAGGCGACAATGTATTCAACTGGAAGGAACGTCTTTCAGAAATCCTCAAGAATATGGATGCCTTCGCATTTGAGCGATTATCCCAAAGGCTGCTTCGAGAGTGTGGCTTTACTGACGTGAAAGTTACGAAACGAAGCGGGGATGGTGGCATTGATGGAACGGGCAAACTGCTAATCAACGGGATTTTCAGTTTCTCCGTGGCGTTCCAGTGCAAACGCTATACTGGCACTGTAGGAGCACCTCAAATACGTGATTTTCGTGGCTCTTTAGATTCCAACATTGAGAAAGGTGTTCTAATCACAACAGGTGTCTTCTCACAGGAAGCCAAGCGGGAAGCCTGTGCACCGGGAAAAAAACAAATAGACCTTATGGACGGCGACACCTTTATGAATAAACTTGCTGAATACCAGATAGGCCTGCGAGAAAGAATCATAAAAGACTACGACATAAACCTCAAGTTCTTTGAGGAAATCTGAATAATGGACACCCTTTCTCCAGAACAACGCAGCGAGGTGATGAGCCGGATTCGGTCGAAGGACACGAAGCCGGAGATGGTCGTGCGCCGTCACCTGCATGCACTGGGGTTCCGCTACCGTCTGCATTCGTCCAAACTGCCGGGGCATCCCGACATCGTGCTTCCAAAGTGGCACACGGTCATTTTTGTCAACGGCTGCTTCTGGCATCGGCACGAAGGGTGCAAGACGGCGACAATGCCCAAATCCAACGTGGAGTTCTGGCAGGCCAAGTTCGACAGGAATGTTGCGCGGGACAAGAAGGAACACGCCGCGCTGGAGGCGGCAGGCTGGCATGTGATTGTGATTTGGGAATGCGAAGTGAAGAAGCGGTTGCCTGAACTGGCATATAGGATAGCACAAGGTGAACATAATGACAACACGTGAAGAAATCGTAGAGCTGATGGAACATCCTGAGACATTTCGGGTGGAAAAAAGCATCTCCACCACGAACATGGACAAGTTCTGCGAGGCCATCTGCGCCTTTGCCAACGATCTGCCTGACTCAAGGCAGAACGGTTATCTGCTGCTTGGCGTGACCGATGACGGAAAGCCCTCTGGACTTAAGGTGACGGACGAGCTCCAGAAGAAGATCGCCTCCATACGGGTGGACGGCAACATCCTGCCAATGCCTGTCATGAGTCTCCAAACCTTCGCGTTTGACGAAGGCGATGTGCTTGTGGTTGAGGTCCAGCCCTCCATCCTGCCGCCTGTCCGCTATCGCGGTCGCACCTTTGTCCGCATCGGTCCCCGCAAAGATCTGGCCACGAGAGAGGAAGAGGACATTCTTGCGGAACGCAGGGGAAGCCACTTCCCCACCATGGACAACACGCCTTGCCCGACTGCAACTATGGACGACATAGACGAGGAGCTTTTCAAGAACTTCTTTCTTCCCAAGGCCGTTGCGCTTGAACTACTTGAAGGGAATCCCCGTACAGTCAAGGAATGGATGGTGTCGCTGCGCCTCTACAATCGCCATTACGACTGCCCGACAAACGCCGCCCTGCTTCTCGTTGGGAAAGATCCCAGGAGGTTCATGCCAGGAGCATACGTCCAGTATGTTTCCTGGGGCGGAATGGACAATGCCTCGCAGATTCTGAACCAGCGCATCTTCGAGGGGAACCTTTGCACGCTTCTGCCTCAATTGGACACCTTTATCGACATGGCGATTGTCCAGAAGAGGCCGAGACCAGTCTCCGCGCTGCGCGAGGAGGTCATCTGCAACTATCCCAAATGGGCAATACGAGAACTGTTGATGAACGCAATCATGCATCGTGACTACAATGGCAATGCGCCTGTACGTTTCTACCAGTACCCAAATCGGATAGAGATTGTAAACCACGGCGGACTGTATGGGAAAGCCCGCCCGGAGAACTTCCCGAATGTCAATGACTACCGAAACCCCGCTGTTGCGGATGCCATGCGCATTCTGGGCTATGTCAATATGCTAAACCATGGCATTCCCGAAGTTCAGCGTGAGTTGCTTGCCAACGGGAACGGTGAAGCGGCATTCTCCATTGACAGGATTACTACCTTCGAGACAAAAATCAGCCTTTCGCAAACCTGGAGTCAAATCAACAAGGATGATCCGCCTGTAAATCCGCCTGTAAATCCGCCTGTAAATCTGCCGGATAACCTGCGCCTTGTGCTGGAAGAAATACGCAGAAATCCCCAGATAACCTATGACGGATTGGCGATGGCAACCAACAGGCATCGCGACACGATAAGAGGATATATGAAACGGCTGCGCACGGAATTCCATCTCATTGAAAGAGTCGGCTCGGATAAGAACGGGTATTGGCGCATCCTGACGGGAGAGGCTGAAGGAAAAGCCGATGGCACGGAATCAATACCCCAAAAGACTGAAGACAACCAATGAACAACACCCTTTGCAACATGTGCATGATTGAGGATTTGGCGACTGGCCGTATCCTTGTGCAGCACCGCCTTCCGAAGGCGACAAACCCGTGGTGCGGGCTGACGTTTCCCGGCGGGCATGTCGAGGCTGGCGAATCCATCACGGCCAGCACTGTGCGCGAAATCCGTGAGGAGACGGGGCTGACGGTCTCGAACCTGCGGATGTGCGGGGTGGTTGAGTGGGAGACCATCGGCGAGCGGGCAAACGGCTCCCCCGCCGAAGTCGAAGCCAACTCAAAATACATTGTCTTCATGTTCCGCACCAGCACCTTCACGGGGGAACTGAAATCCTCCACAGAGGGGTGCATGGAGTGGATGACGCTGGACGAGATGCGCAAAGGCGGTCTCGCCCCGCACATGGAGGAGTACATCCGCGTCCTGCTGGACGAAGGCGTGCCCCAGGCATACGGCATCAGCGGAAAGGAACTTTTGACAGTAATTCAATAAGAAGTCACTGACTTCGTGGATTTCGAGGCTATTGCATCTCATCCCCCCTGCCACGCCGTATGCGTCAGCGGAGGAGGTGGGTTCTTCCTCTTCACTCCATATATGGACGGCGGGGCGGGGTCCAACTCTTAGATTATGGACTTTGCCGGGATTGGAGTCGTTTTTTTGCACATGGGTCATTTTCCAGAGACAATCGAGCGTGGGAGCGACCGACTGCTCGTCTTTTTCACGGGCTGGGGGATGGATTGGCATGCGACGTGCCATCTTTCCCTGGACGGCTTCGACCTGGTTGTGCTATACGACTACACCCATCCTGTCCAGTGGTCGTTGCCATGCGGCTATTCGGAGTATCACCTTGCGGCCTGGTCCCTGGGCGTCTGGGCGGCTGCCGAGTGGTGCATGGGCTCCGGGCTGCCGGGCTTCACGTCTGCGACTGCAATCAACGGGACGCTCTCACCCATCGACCAGGAGTGCGGCATTCCCCCAAAGGTCTTCGACGGCACCATCGCCAACTGGGGGGACGCCAACGCGCGGCGCCACTTCATGATGCGTCTTGCGGGCAGCCGGCAGTCGGCGGAGTCGTATCCGCTGGGAGATCGTTCCCCTGAATCCCAGCAGGCCGAACTTCGCTCAATTGCCGACCGCGTGCGCTCTGCGCAGGGCGTTGCGCCGGCCAACGTCTTCACCCGGGCGCTTGTCTCCACACGCGACCGCATCTTCCCGCCACAATCACAGCGGGCCCACTGGAGCGCACTCGGGACTCCACTCCTGGAGCTCGACGCACCCCACTCCCCCTTCGAACTCTTCACCTCCTGGAATGAACTCCTCTCCCTCGGAGAACCAAATTGACAAGCCGCTGGTGAGGCAACGCTTCGCCAGAAGCCTCGACACATACGACGAGGCGGCATGCGTCCAGCGCGAGATGGCCCACGAACTGCTGCGGACGCTCGTCGAGGCCACGCAGGGACGACGCCAGTACCCCCGCATCGTCGAGGCGGGATGCGGCACGGGAATCCTCACCGAATGCATGGAGAAGGCACTCGAATACGAGGAACTCCGGCTGATTGACATTGTGCCGGAGTGCGGCAGATTCCACCTGAAACGCAAAAAGGCGGCATTCATCGCAGGAGACGTGGAAAACGTCGAACTGCCTGGACAAAACGACCTCTTCGCCGCAAACGCGGTCTTCCAGTGGGCGGAAAACCAGCAGGCGCTCCTCGACAAAATCAAACGCTCCCTCAATGCAGGGGGAGTCCTCGCCTTCACCACATTCGGGCCGGAAAACCTCCGCGAAATCGGAGAACTTACCGGGGGACGGCTCCACTACGCCACCATGGACGAATGGAGGAACATGCTCCAAAAGGCGGGCTTCACAATCCTGAAACTCTACGAGAAGAGACAGACGATGCTCTTCGAGACCCCGCTGGACATCCTGCGCCACCTCAAGGCCACCGGAGTCACGGGAACAGGAACGAAAGCCGCCTGGAACAGAGCGAAAATCCAGGAATTCTCAAGACAATACCAGGCGATGCACGGGCGGGGCGACGGCAGGGTCGCAGTCACCTACCACGCCATATTCGCGGTTGCGGAAGTATAGTATACTTGTGTTGTAACTTGTTGATTTTCAACATGTTACAAACTATCGAACAATTCGGACCTCCAATTCCAGCGTTGGCACCCGCCGTTGCATTTCCGCCAGGAGCATCAGTGCGTCCTCCTGGGAGGTAGGTGTTGCCGTCGGGTTCAATATCCAGTTTGCGTGTTTTTCGCTGACCACGAGTCCTCCCCTTGAGAGCCCCTTGCATCCCGCGGCCTCCAGGAGTCGTCCCGCCGATTCTCCTGGCGGGTTTTTGAAGATACTTCCCGCGGACGGGCCCTGCGGGTTGGCGGCCAGCCGCCGTTCCCTCTCCTCCGTGATTCTGCGCCTTTCCGTTTCGGGGTCTGACCCTGGCAGCTTCAGCGTAACAGAGAGTGCGATCATCCTTTGGGTGACAGGCGACTGCCTGTATGCGAATCCGCCATCGCCCTGCCTCCAGCGCCAGGGCTTTCCCGTATCAAGGTCGATCCCCTCCGCCTCCAGGAGAAAATCGGAGATCTGTGCGCCATTTGCCCCGGCGTTCATCATGACCGCGCCGCCAAGGGTTCCCGGGATTCCAGAGAGAGGCGCAAGCCCTCCCAGGCCCGCCTCCGCCGCAAGCTGTGCGGTGCGCGGAAGCATAGTCCCTGCTCCGAGGCGGAGGACGCCACCCTCCTGGAACTCCGGTTCCCGGGACGCCGAGAGCCGGACAATGGAGAGCCCGTCACGGTCGCTTCCGATAAGGTTCGTGCCGGCTCCAACCACCCCCGCCTCCGTCAAATCCAGCGAACCGGCAAGCACCGGAAGATCCTCCGCCCCGTCAATCAAATAGACATCGGCGCGGCCAAGCCCCACGTGCAGCGAGGTGATCTGGCACCAGAGACATTCGCGGAAGGCTACCGCCATTTACGCTCCCAGACAGAGAGGCACTCCTTCTTCTTGTCCGCAAAGAATGTCCTTGACGACATCTTAGCCTCGCGGACGACCCTGTAGCCCGACATGATTTCCCGCTGCCTGTCGTAGGCATTCGCCTCCACGACCGCGACGCCGGCCTCCGTGAAGCTGAACCTCGACTGCAGGGAAATCAGCAGCGTCGCGTCGAGGGACTCCTCCAGCGGCGTCCCGTCCTCGCGCCAGCGCTTCAGCGCCTCCTGGATTGCGAGGAAATCCGCCGACCCCTCGTCGATTCCGAGCATGAAGCAGATTTCCTGGGCAGTGGCCGAGAAGATGGAAGTCTTCGATCCCGCGGGATACTTGTATGAGATGCGCATAGGCGGCAGAGTGGCGATTTCACCCGTGATGACATTCGCCCAATCCGGCAGCCAGTACAGCTCCGCCTTGAACTCCATCGGGCCATTGCGGGGGAGCGTGTAGAAGCCCTCCGCCGCATAGTCGTCCACCTCGTAGCCATTGAGAGACCGGAGGTCGTCGGAGTCCACATAGTCGTTGTATGCGGCGATGAAGTCATCGATCTCAACCAGGACATCCGCGTCGTCAACGGGATTCAGCCCCTGCTTGAGAAGCGTGAGATTGTCGGCGCGTATCCCGGACTCCCCTGAATTCATGTAGACGACGCAGGAGTCCTCGTCAAAGAAATGGGGGCGTCCGTCCAGCATCCATGGGGGGAAGTCCTCTGCCGCGCGGAAGTCATCGTCCTCGGTCTGTCCCAGCGTGCGGTCCGAGAAGAGCCTCCTGTCCGTCAGATGCAGCCAGAAGGAGACCTCCGCCGCCGATTCGGCCTGGTATCGCATAAGCCCCTTCGACGACACGCTGTACGCCTCCTTCGTAATGAGTTCGGAGACAGCCATCAGATGTGCGACGAGGACGAGTGCCGTTGCCAGGACGCCCATCACCATCACCAGGGCCATTCCGCTTTCGTTGTGACTGGGCCTGGTCATTTCTGCTTATCCTCCTCCAGGGGATCCCACTGGCCGAATCTTTCGCGGTAGGAGTTACCCATTGTGCGGCGGCACCAGCTTTCGCGGTTGCCGTTCTCCCACTCCACGGTCATGATGATGGCGAGCGGCGCGTCCATCCTCTCGGAGACCTCCGTCTCCCAGTCGTCCATCCAGACGGCCCTGTCCTCCCAGTCGGAGTCTTCGTCCGCCGACCAGTCGAGATATGAGAACCGGATTTGCCGGACGCCCTCCGCCAGGAGGACTGTCTGGTCCCGTCCTCCCAGGTCGCTCCACTGGTAGAATGGCCTGTCGGAATAAGTGAGATAGAGATTTCCGTCCTGGACGAGGAACTCCGCGAAGCGGATTGCCCCCTCCGTTGCGTCATGCAGTTCGTGGAGATATGCGACCCTGAGTCGGTTCCATTCCGCCAGGATGAAGGGGAACTTTCCGCTGTCTCCGGGTGCGTCGTCGCTCGTCCAGGTGAACGGGACGGCGTTGGAGAGCGCCTTGTCGATGGCCCGGTCGAGATTCAGCAGTTCCTGGAAGCGGTTCTTCTCCTTGATGATCTTCTCCCAGCTGCGGCTGACTCCGCGGGAATATGTGTAGAGCGCCAGCGACACCGCCAGCATGATTGAAATCGCGATGCCCAGCTCCAGGAAAGTGAATTGACGGATGCGCGCTACTCTCATCTTGCCCCCATGGAGACGTATCCCACGTCCTCCTCCTTGAGAATCTTGCGCACGGACTGCTCGGCGACCAAATCCCCCTTGTCATTGAAGAGGGAGACCTGGAATTCGCACAGGCGCCACCCCTGGATGGAATCGTATGCGGCGTCGGGGAGCCCGTCCTCCACATCCACCAGGGTGCATGAGGCATTCCAGCCCTCCGGCAGAAGCGCCTCTGGGACTGAGGCCCCGGGGCCTGTCGCCAGATAGTACTCCATGACATTGAGGAGGTAGTGTTCCTTTGCCCAGCGTCGTTCCTCCCGCAGGAGCTTGCTGCGGCTGGTCCCCACAATGGACATGGTGGCCACCACGCTCAGGGTGAGCACCAGGGCGGCGATCATGACTTCCATCAATGTGAAGGGATGTCTTCGCATGCTTTTCATAACGCTCCGGAGAATGTATTATTGCATCTCCGCCTTTTCCAGAGATGGCGTGATTCTCCAGTCACTTTTTCCCGGCGGCCGCCTCCCCGTAGCTTTTTCTGAAGAACTCAATCCAGCCGCGGCGTTCAAGAGCCTGTTCCTCGGGATTTGCGAGGCGTCGCGTCGCCTGTCGTGACTCGTGATATGGGAACGGGAGCCTTGCGAAGGCGGCGCGGCGTTCCGGCGGCAGTGCCTCCATGCCCCCCTGGCGGAGAATCTCGCCCCATGCCTGGCGCAGTTCGGGGCCGCAGTCGATGAGCATGGTCTTCACCAGCACCCGTATTGCGGTGAAGAGCGAGCCCGTCCAGTCGCCGCGGTATTGGAAGGAGCTAGCCAGGAGGAGTGGCCGTTCATCCCCGAAGACCGTGTCCCTGAGCGCGTCCCCCTCGAACATGTCCCGTCTGACAGGCAGCCTATAGAGGGTGTAGTCCCGCGGCCCATCGGGGGCTCCCGCCTCCTTGCCCCAGAGCTTCTGTGCCTTTTCGGAGAGCAGGAAGTCGACATACTCCTCGGCGAGTTCGCGGTCGCGTGCGCCACGGAGGATTGCAATCGGCTCGGCGGAGACGGTGGAGGCGGCTGTAGGCGTGCGGTAGGAGATCACCTCGCGCCCAAGCTGGCTTCGGCTCCATTCGACCTGGCTCCGTCCGTAGAAGTCAATGCACATACCCGCCGCGATCTGCCCCATTGAGGCATCCACGGGCACCTTGCTGGCCGAAAAGGTGAGATACGCCGCGTTGCCGCCGAGCTGTTTCAGGAGAAGCAGCGCCTCCGACCAGGCGGCGTCCAGCTCCTCGACAGTCGGCTTGTATGTGGCGATGTCCTCCCCTGGATGAAGCGCGGAGATGTAATCCTGCATCGAGCGCTGTATAAGCATCTCGAAGCACTTTGTAATCGACCCTGACTGAGAGGGATCCGCCACCCCGACTGCGCCGTAGAGCCTGGGATCCGCCAAATCGCTCCACTTCGACCCGAAGCCGCCTATCTCCGCCTCCGAAAACCCCGCCTCCGCCAGGCGGTCGCGGTTGTAGACGATTCCGAAGGTCGCGAAGCAGAATGCGTAGTAGCAGTCCGACGGGTCATACCAGACCTCCCCGCCGCCGCCAGGCGAAAGAATCGGGGCATCGCCTGAAAACCACTCGGGATGGCGGGAGCGGACTCCGGACGGAACCAGAATCCCTGCCGCACGGAGCCCCTCGTGGTCGTATTGGCCTCCCCCTTGCAGGATATCCACGTCTATCCCCACGTCGCTCCCGCGAAACCACCTCCAGGCCTCGGCGCCAGCCGCGTCTGCGGGAGGAGTGGCGGCGAAGACCGACGAAGAGACGGATTCGTCCCAATCCCCCCTGCCCTCCTCGATCCAGGCGTGCCTTGCATTCGCGGAATAGGTGCTCTGGATGAAGCGCACGATTTCGGAGGTTCCCCCGGGAGTCCTCCAGTCGATAGTCACCTCCTCCCCGTCGTGGAGTGCCTTGTGGTGTTCGCGGAAGGCCATTTCGATTTCGTGTCGCACGGCCTCGCTGCTCGCCGTAATCACCACAAGGCTCCTGGGGGCGCGCAACGGTATGGCGTCCCTCCTCCTCAGGCACAAGGGAAGCGCGATAATCACGCCGAGAATCAGTATTGTCCAGAACAGGGAACGCATCTGTGTAGTTTCAAGCACGCGCCATGGCAAGCACGGCGGTTTCGGCGGCTCCCGCGTTGAGCAAGGCCTGGCATGCGGCCGACAGGGTGGAGCCAGTCGTGAAGACATCGTCCACCACCAAAATCCTGCGGGAGTCCACAAGGTCGGCCCTGGCGACGCGGAAGGCGTTCCTAAGGTTTTTCCTGCGGGAGGCGCCGGCCAGCCGCGCCTGGTGTCCCGTTGAGTGCACCCGCTTCAGGGCGGGCAGGCAATCGACGCCGAGCCCCTTTGCGACGCCCCGCGCCAGAATCTCCGCCTGGTTGAAGCCGCGCTGGCATAGCCGGCGCCAATGGAGTGGAATCGGGACCACG
>ULPT01054134.1_pt1 | contig 11671 bp, 10 predicted proteins | sample 1953751 | NCBI WGS metagenome assembly ULPT01 (sample SAMEA4835636, study PRJEB28245) | human gut metagenome | biome: gut microbiome; material: fecal sample | place: Denmark | collected 2008
AAACGATGGTTTATCAGGTCACCTGTGCAAACCAAGGTTTATTTTTAAATTACCAGTGGCTGATTTCCTAAACGGTCGCCTTTGTGTAAAATGAGATAAAGGTAAAAGTAGATTATATTGTTGAAGTACTTTGTCTCTGTTAGTTTCTTTGGTCTTCTAGGGAGTAGCTATTGATAAAAATTTTCCGACACCTGCATTTTCAGTGTTGATTCTGATAAATGATGTGGTATAATATCCGAGCGCTGAAAGCGCGATTGGCCCGATAGCTCAGCTGGCAGAGCACAGCACTGAAAATGCTGGTGTCGGCAGTTCAACCCTGCCTTGGGCCACCATTTAATCCTTAGACCTGGCATTTGCCAGGTTTTTTGTTAAAAATAAAAATTTTTTTGGAAAAAACGTTTTCTCCCGCCTAATGTTAAGTGAAGGGCTTAGAAAGGAGAAAATCATGCCTAGAATAAACAGTGGAATTTTAAACGAAGAAGCAAGGGTTAATGCGATTCAAAACAAAACTTTTGAACAATTGAATCGAAACCTACAATACAACAGGAGAATTCTTTTCCGTGACATAGATAATACTTCTATCTTCTCATGCGAGAAACTTGATCCTCGTGGAAAACCGGATATTCATATTCACTATAAAGATCAAGATCATTATCTTTCTTTGAAATCTGGCGCTGCGGAAACCGTTCAAGCAGAAGATATTCGAAAATTTATTTTCTTTTTGCGCAAGTATAATCCATCCGTCAAATGTCAGAAAACTATTCTTCTGTTCCAATATGGGGATAGGACACTAACGGGCACAGGAACTGAGATTCGATATAGCGAGAGGGAACTTAGGACTATTCTTAAGAAAGAAATCGAAGAATGCAATAAAGAACTAATTTCTAACTTACAGTTGATTAAAGATTTTGTTCTCTTCTGCCTCTTTGAAGGAAACTTTACTGACTTACAGAGTGCAGATTATATTTATCATGGGAATCCTGACTATGGAGTGTTATGCTCTAAAGTTCAAGTTGAAAAACATATTACTCGAAAAAGTTACTCGTATCTGAAACATCCACATATTGGTCCACTTCTTTATGGACCTCGAGCACGTTACATTGATTTCAATGATCGCTTTCCAGAAAGACGACATTTAATCGCTTTCCGTTGGCCGCGCTTAGCCCAGGATATGGATTACATATCACGAAGATACGAAGGCTGAGATGCTAAGACTCTTTTGGAAATGCTAAAATAAAATCGAAGCCCACACCTTCTTTGGACTTAACATCGATTTTAATTCCATAATTCCTACAAGTATGTTTGACAATAGATAATCCATCTTGGGACCTTGTCCTATAATTAGCGAAACCTTTAACAATCATTTTTTTGACGCAATCTGTTTCTTCTGCATACCAATAATTGAAATTACGAGCAAGTTAGTATTCGACAGACAAAATAGAAGTTTGGGTCGGGACAGTTCCTTCGTAACTAAGAAGCTTTCATCCTTTTGATTCTGCTTCTGATTTTGTATCGAAGGAAAAATAGCCCAATCCATATGTGTTCTTACTGAGAAAAGTTACCCCGTCTTCGTTAGAAGCGACTTGCTGGACCGGATTCTTTAAGACACTATCGTCTTTACTAACTTCTTTGAAATTAATTTTCTCCATGAAGCCTTCCCGAGTTCCAGAGTTTGTATCACGAGTGTAAGCAACGATATTCTGATTTGCATCAAATTCCGACTTTGCGGTTTCAGCGGTTGCTTTCCCTGAGTCTGTTTGGGTAGTTGATTCTTTTTTCACCGCATCCCATGAATTCAAGGGATAACCTTCCTAATAATCCAATCACTACTTTTCTTTTCTTAGCCATTTTTCTTTTTGGCCTCTTTCATTAACCGCCATGATTTTAGTGAACTTAGGAATTCCATCGCTACCATAAACCTGTAAAAGACTGTAAAGAAAAAGTAAATTTTGAAACCTTGCTATTCGGATCAAGAAACTGATTTTGAATGATATATAATAAAAAGGCGTGGAGAAAAAAGAAATGAAAAAGACAGGGCGTGTGGTTCTGATAACAGGAGATAGTTCTGGATTCGGTCTTCAAATAGCTAAACTCTTTTTAGCAAACGGAGATTCTGTTTGTGGATTTTCAAACCAAGATAAAGGACTTGAAGAAGTTTACCATCAGGTCGGTGATGTCTCGTCGTTCGATAGTTGCAAAGACGCGGTGGACAATGTAATCAAAAAATACGGTCATATCGATGTTTTGATCAATGATGCTGGATTTGGCATCTTTGGTCCTGTTGAGGAAACCGAACCTAATCGTGCAAGGAAACTGATAGAAGTAAATTTCAGGGGCTATTTTTATAGGGCTAAAGCTTGTCTTCCTTATAGGCGCGAAAACGGCGGTGGAAGAATCATTAACATTTCGTCCATCGCTGCAGTAGTTCCTCTCCCTTTTCAAGCCTTTTATTCAGCTGGTAAGGCTGCAAGGGAAAGCCTCTTCGATTCGCTTCGCCCGGAAGTTCGTCCCTATAATATCTTGATCAGTCATATCCGTCCTGGAGATGCGAAAACTGGATTTACCGCAAATCGAATTAAAGAAGCCAGGGACAAAAATTCACCGTACTGCGCTGCCTTCTGCAAATGCCTCAAACAGGTTGAAAAGGATGAAACCACTGGAGTTGAGGCAATATTTATTGCACGTGCGGCCTTTAAGACTGCAAATAAGAAACATCCTCGTTTTGTTGTAAGTGTAGGTAGGAAGGATCGATTCCTCTCTGGACTTTATCACAGTCTTCCAAGACGCAGGCGAAATTATCTGTTATATAAGGTTTACGCGGAGAAATAATTGAATCATGGAACAAGTAAAATTAATTGATAATCCGAACAAGGATTTTCCCCAGTATTCTCAGCAGCTTACCCAATATGCGACTGAGCTTTTTGAACAGCTTGCAAAGGATAGTAAAATCGATGCCGGACAAAACAAAGCAACCTGCAGCGAGTACTATAAGGCAAAATCTCAGCAAGACAAATACAAAAAATCCATTTCAACTTCCCGCGTTCTGTTAATTGTTAGGTGTGTGCTATGTGTTTTTGTAGCTTTTATTTGCTTTTTTGCAGCCGTTATTTTCAGTGGTGCTGGAAGAATTGTCAGCATCATTTTGATTATTGGTTCTTTAGGCGGATTAATCGGGTACCTAATTTATTATAATAAAAAGAAGAAAAGCAATGATGAATTCTTGAAAAAATTCACGGAAACAGCGGACAAATACCAAGAAATTGCAAGTGAGCAGAGGCGCCCGTTATGGAATAGGATCTATCCAAATAGGGCAGATGAGCTCATTAGGAAAGTAGTCCCGCTTATTCATATTGACACAAACTTTGATATTAATCGATACGCTTATATGGTTAAGAAATTCGGACTTCCGATGTCTGAGAATGATAAGGAAGCATCAGTAATTTTTTCAAAGTCTGGAATGATTAATGGAAATCCATTCCTTATTTTGAGAGAAAAATTTCATCATGATGAAAGGAAAACGTATGTTGGAACACGAACTGTCATGGTCCGTCGTAGTTATCATGACTCCAAAGGTAACACCCACTATACGTCTTCTCCAGAAGTCTTAACCGCCTATCATTCAGAAATTGCTCCTTTCTATGACTATTCCCAGGTTTTGATTTTTGGAAGCGAAGCTGCTCCTGACCTTACTTTTTCACGCCAGCCTGTACTTAAAACAGATGATTTATCTAACATCAAGAAAATTATCAAGCGAAATGACAAGCTTATAGAAAAAGAAACCATTAAGCAAAGGAATGACACAGATCCTACCACAAACTTCCAAAAGAGGAGCAATGAAGAATTTGATTCTCTTTTCTTTGCTAGGGATCGAAACAATGAAGTTCAGTTCCGTCTTAGGTTTACTCCTCTGGCCCAAATTAACAGGCTAGATTTGATCAAGAATTCCCCTTATGGAGATGATTTCTGCTTCTTTAAGAACAAGAGGCTGAATTACATTCTTACAAATCATTCTTTAAATTATTCGGTTGATTTTGATTGTGGAGGTCAATATATTTTCGATTTCCAGGTTAGGCGTGAACGTTTTATTCAGACAAGGTCTGACTATTTCAAATCCTTCTATTACCAACTCGCTCCGATATTCTGCGTTCCTCTTTATCAACAGCATAAACCTTTTGAATATATTTATGGTCGTGAATACGGGTTTGCTGTTTCTCCTTACGACCATGAAGCCAGGTCAAATCGGGTTCCGGCTTCTTTCTTACTACCGAAAGGTGCTTCAACTGACAGGATTCTTAAATCTAAATATATTCGTTCCGTTGCAGAGTTTGATTTGATTTCTGTTGAATCGGTAGCCTATCATGCCACCCCACAGACGATCCTTGTTCCAAAGACTGCAAGCGATGGAAATGTCTACAATGTTTCTGTTAGCTATTACACCTATTCTCGTGTTAGTAAAGTAGCACAATTTGCAGTTAGGAAAACTTCTTTAGTTAATAAAGAACTGGGTGTAAAAATAGCGGAGGATGAAGTCCATCAGCTTATAAGCTCGATTGACACCCCTGGAACCCTCATTTATAATAATGATGAAATTATCTTCGGAGTTAATTCAGGAAATCAAGGCCTCGATAACGTTTTGAAGAAATTATCCGATATACTGAAAAAAGGAGAAAACAAATGAACGAATTAGATGAAGTTACTGGTCCGATCAGTGAAGAAGGACGTGATGTCAATGTTATTCAGAAGCAGATTCCGGCAAAGACAGGGGCTGGTACTATTGTCTTTATTGTAATCCTTTTCTTATTGGGTATCATTCCTGGTCTAATTTTCCTTGCTATGTATAGGCAAGCACAGAACTACCTTCAGAGACTTCAGCAGAAGATTCAAGCCAATGCATCTACTATTGATAACTATTTGGAACAGCGTGTCCAGATTCTGAAAAATGCAGCTAAGCTCTTAGACAAATCTATCGAATTAGATGAAAAAGTCAGGACCGATGTTGCAAAGTTCCGTAGTGGTTCGGTTGTTAGTGACGAAGAACGTAACAAAGTTGCTGGACAACTCGACTCCCTTGGCAACAAAGTCAACATTGCCTTTGAAGCATATCCGGACTTAAAGGCTCACAATGAGATTGCTGATTGCCTCCAGCAGAATAGCTATCTCCAGCGTGAAATCACAGCTGCTCGTGAACTTTATAACGATTCTGTCTTACAGTGGAATGGCGACATCAGGCAGTGGCCTGTTAAGAAATTCGTTGCCTCTCGTCATGGCTATACTACCCGTATTCCTTTCACTGCAAGCAAGGAAACCAAAGAAGCAGCTCGCGGAACATTCTTCTAAATTAAGTCAATCAAAAAGGACCCTATGCCAGGTTAATGACATAGGGTTTTTAATTTGCCTAGAAGTGAAGGTCTTTCTGAATCCTAGAATGTTCTGTATTATCTGGAAGAATCCTGATAATCTCACCACCGAAAGAAGAGTCTTTGGTGATAGCTTTTGTTGCTGCTAGAACAGCACCGGAATGAGTTCCGATAGGATATCCACATTCTTTTCGGAATTTTATAGCCATCGACGAGGCATCCTTGTCAGAAATACGAATGATTTTTTTGAGTTGATCATAGCATGGTTCAGCCAGGAATTCATCTTCTAGCCAGACACCAATAACATTCATTGTAGGGTTAACTTGGGCAAAGAAGTTAATGCCTGGCAGTGCATAATCAAAACCAATAGGAGTAATGATTGTTTTCAGATGGGTAACGACGTTCTCGTGAATCCTATCTTCGAATAGAGATTGATACTGATAGTAAGAATCTAAGACACGATAGTCTTCATGTTCTCTTTCAAGCCTTTGGGCTTGACTCAGATAGTTAATTCTCTTGAAAGAAGAAGGGACTTCCCTGATTTTGCCACCCCAATACTTGATATAGTTTTTGTACAAGGATGGACAATTTTTCGGAATAAGATGAAGAGAATGGAGATGATAACATGGACACAGCTGCAAAAGCGACCTATTCCTATTTACTCCGTAAGGACAAATGACAGTGTCATTTGTTCTTAGCTGACGACGGGCCAAATTATCTTCAATCCAGGCAAGGGCAACACGATCCATGGAAGAACCAGAAGGGTTGCTGAATTCGGCTTTAAAGCGAATGGCTCGGAATGCAAGAAAAAATGGAGAGAAAGACCCTCCATTTATACAGCTTGTATTTTTTGCAAAGACGGTACTCAAAGTAAACATTTTTATTTTCTCCTTAGCCGTCTTAAGAATTATTTAAGATAGGTTAAGACGGCTATAAATGTAATCCCTGTTTCGCAGATAATAGCTGTTATCGAAACAGAAATCGATTTCCTTGTCCGTAGCCATACTACGGATAGAAGAATCATTCGATATCAATTCATGGAAGTCCTTACCTTGCTGCAAGGCAATCCTCGCATAAGGTTGAATTGTATCATATGCTTTTTCCCGGGACCATCCTTTAGCAATCAGAAGCGAAAGAACTCGTGAAGAATAGATTGCACCATGGGTGAGAGCAATGTTCTTCCTCCTGTTTTGAGGAAACACTACCAAATTATCAATGATTCTTGTCAAACGCTCAGTCCTGTAATCGAAAAGCTCGATCCTATCGATTAAAGCCACACGTTCTACTGAAGAATGTGAAATGTCACGTTCGTGATAGAGAGCGTTGTCCTCAAGAATTGGAAGAAGATAGCCTCTCATCCTGCGCGCACAACCGGTAACATTCTCACTTGAAATTGGATTTCGTTTCTGTGGCATAGCAGAGGATCCTTTTTGTCCCTTCGAGAAGCCTTCCTCCACTTCCTGGATTTCAGTTCTCGAAAGATTACGAATCTCTGTTGCTATCTTTTCTTCCGTTGAAGCTAAGACAGCCCTGCTAGCTGCATAATGCTCGTGACGGTCCCGAGACAAAACTTGCGTTGCAATTAAAGCTGAGGAGAGACCTAGCTCTTTTGCAGCAATTTCTTGTACTCTTGGATCAATATCCGCCCAATTACCTAGGGCTCCGGAGAGTTTGCAGACTTCTACTTCTTTTGATGCACTAATAAAGGCGTCAATGCCTCGATTTAGTTCATCATAATAATTTGCCCATTTCAATCCAAAGGAAGTCACTTCAGCATGCCTGCCGTGAGTTCGTCCGATGCAAGGAGTCCTCTTGTATTCTAAGGCTTTATCTTTAACTTTCTCTCTTAGGGTATTGAGGTCTTCGAGGATGATTTCATTTGCTTTCTTGTAAAGACAAGATAAAGAGGTATCCACAACATCGGTTGAAGTCAAACCATAGTGAACCCACCGCTTTTCTTCGCCTAATGTTTCTGAAATCTGACGGGTAAATGCAATGACATCGTGCTTCGTGATAGCTTCGATTTCACTAATTCTCTTAACATTGACATGGGCATTCTTGCGAATTAAATCAACATCTTGTTGAGGGACAACGCCGATTTCAGACCACCCTTGTAATGAGGCAAGCTCAACATTCAAATATTCATTGAATCTTGATTCGTCCGAAAACAATCCTTTCCTCTTTTTTGTAGTATATCGGTCAATCATTAGAAGATTTCCTTACGGATTATTGTTTGATTCTTATCAGGACCAACTGAAATTAAATCTAATGATAAGCCAGTTAATTCCTCAATTCTGCGAATATAATTCTTGCAGTTCTCCGGGAGATCTTCATAGTTATTGATGGAAGAAATGTCTTCTGTCCAAGAAGGAAGTTCTTCATAGACTGGTGTGACCTCGTACAATTCTGGGAGAGAAGAAGGCCTGTAATCAATGTCCATGCCATTAATCTGATACTTAGTGCAGATTTTGATTGTCTTTACGACGGAAAGAACATCCGTAAGCATCAAAGCCGCATGCTTTGCACCAGTGATAGAGACAACGTACTTGAGCTGAGCAGCATCCAACCATCCAATACGACGTGCACGGCCAGTGACAGTTCCATATTCATGGCCTTTATCACGGATAATCTGTGCAATTTCAGGATCTTCGATTTCAGATGGGAACGGACCAGCGCCGACACGGGTAGTATAGGCTTTAACAATTCCACAAGTCTTTGCTACAGAACCGGCCGGAAGTCCAGCATTGGAAGGAATTGCATTTGCAAGAGGAGAAGATGAGGTTACAAACGGGAACGTTCCGTAAGTCAAGCAGAGCATTGCACCCTGGGCACCTTCAAAAAGAACTTTCTTGTTAGCTTTCAAGGCCTTCTGAAGATAATTAGAGGTGTCGGTAAGACGTGGAAGAACTAAATCAGAATATTTATTCAGATATTCCCTGATTTCTTCAACGGTATAGGTTTTGGCACCATAGGCTTTCAATTCAAGATTTTTTAATGGAAGAATAGATTCCAGACGTTCTTTGACATACTCTGGATAAGCTAAATCGCCAGCACGTAGGGAAAGACGAGCTGCCTTGTCCTCATAGCAAGGCCCGATTCCATTCTTAGTAGTTCCGATTTTGTTTTTTCCTAAAGCTTCTTCGCGAGCTTTATCTAATTCAATATGGTAAGGAAGAAGAAGAGTAGCACGCTTTGAAATAATAAGATTGAAATCACTATGTCCGCTCGCGACAAGATTATCAATTTCTTTTGCTAAGCAAGATAAATCAATAACCATGCCATCTGCAAGCACATTAACAACAGAAGGATTTAGGATGCCGCTTGGAAGAAGACGAAGTGCGAAACGTTTTCCATTATGCTGGATTGTATGGCCAGCATTATTTCCACCTTGGGATCGAACTACGATATCCGCCTTAGATGCAAAATAATCTGTAATCTTCCCTTTGCCTTCATCGCCCCACTGCCTACCTTGAATTGCTAAAGTCTCCATTTAAAAATCGCTCCTATTTTTATGTGTAATGAAGACCGTTCATTACTTATAGATTTTAGCACGAAACAAAGAGTATGGAAAAAGATTTTAAATTTTATTCTCCAACTGGGAAATCAAGAAAAGAATGCTCAGACGTCCATTGAATGAAAAAGTATATTTATCTGGGTTAGAAAGCATTTCTTTGACTTTGCAAATAGGCAAAAATGAAAATTCTATGTCTTCAAAAGGCTCCCTGTCGGTTTTGGAAAAATCAATAACTTCACCTTTTACTAGTGCAAGCTTTTCATCGCTTAGACCAGTGGAAGAAGGAGAGGGCGGAATAAGAAGCTCGACATGGTCAATGATAGCACCTGTTTCTTCCTTAGATTCTCGTTTTGCGGCTTCTTGGATTGAATTATCACTTATCTCCATTAAACCGGCAGGGATTGAATAAAGGTAACCATTAACGGCTGGTCGGAATTGTTTTTCTAACAGGATATAGTATTGATTCTCTTCTTTGTTAAAAGAATATAACAAAATAAGAATGCCTTCCGGAGTTGAAAAATCATGGGTTAGTGCTAATAATTCATTCTCTTTGCGGCGAGATGAAACGTAGTAATCATAAAGATGCTTTCCATCTTTCTTTTCGACTTCATAGTGCCTGACATAAAAATTAAGAAAAGGATGATCTGTCTCTTTTGAAACAGAAACCAGTTTCCACTTCATTCTGCAGACCTTTGCTTTCGCCCGACAATCAAATACATAGTCCTATTGGTAAGGAAAGCGGTTAAAGAACCGACAAAAACACCAAAGGAAACATCGCTAAGGAAGTGCGCACCATAAACCCTGCGCGAAAAGGCGATAACCAATGTCCTGACAAGGGCTAAAACAAACAATAAAGAACGTCCTCCCTTCCATTGCCATTTCAGAACCGGATAAATCAGAGGTAATAGCAATAGCTGTGAAGCAGTTGCAGAATGTCCACTAGGCCATGATTTGAAGGAGTCCCCAAGGGATTTAAAACCATGAAAATTGAATTGCCACCAAGAGTGAAATACAACACCATCCGTATTTAAATTAGAATCGACAAGAAAACGATAACGAGGACGACATGCAAGTACTTTAAGGAAAGACATAATCAAAAACTGCAAGAGCATAGAAATGAGAACGATTGCTCCAATTTGAACCAAATAAGTTGAATTGGAATCATTGATAATTGCAAAGAATATTGCAGTAAATGCAAGTGTGATAATAGAAGCAATAATGAAGGCTGGGATTGTTTCAAGTCTCATTCCATAATCGTTATGTTCGTAAGTAAAAGAATCAGCAAGGAAATAGATACACACTAACAAAGAAAGGACAAAAATGCCAATTCCAAGGAACTTCATCCAACGTTTCTGATTTTTGAAGGTTCCTTTAAAAATCAGAACACCGCCAAGTGGAATCCTTGCATAAGCAATACTTTCCCCGTAAGTTTCGAAGAAAGCTCCAAACCCTGAATATGGATTATAGATTTTCTCAGCAATCTTTAAATCAAAGAAACTGCCAAATAGAATTCCTATGATACAGATAGCAGCAACTATAATCCTTTCAATGTTTTTTATTTGGTACCTGCTTTTTTTCATTTTATAACCTCTTATTTCAATATTTATGATAATATCATACTTGAAAAGAAACAAATTCTTTTTCAAGTTTGAGGAGGAGAATTTATGAAGCTAAATAGCAAAATATTAATTACGGTACTGACTTTCGCACCTTTGGTTCTTACTTCCTGTCAAGAAACTTCTGTTTCAACAGGCACAAGCCAAGGCGGGGGATTGCATGTAATTAGTCTTCCTACCATTGATCCTGGCGTGAAAGGGAGCCCGTCCGAAAATAGTCAATCTTCTGTAGACACCCCGTCTGATGCTCGGAATGCTCTTATCGAAAGCACCTATCAAAGGCAAAGCAAAGATAAAATTAAGATTGGCTCTTCTGAGAATTCTTTCAAGTCTCAATTTGATGTGACTTTTTCAAATGGGACAGATGGCTCCTCTGATCAGAATGATGTTGGGAATGGTTCCACTAATGTCACAGGAAAAGCAAACAGGAGCAAAGGAATTACAGACACCCAGTTTATCAACCTGCAAAAGGATATTAATCAAATTCAAGGCAGCACTCTAAATTCAGGCTTCTTTGATATTACGGATGTTTTAGTAACTGAGACTAAGAAGAATACTACCTCTGCTTCAGAACCTCAAAAAAAGAAAGATTTCCATGATACTATTTCAAGGAACTCTTATGTCGATAGTGGTTATGCATATTTAGATTTGACAGGGATTGTTTCTGTTATTAAGAATTACACCTCCGTGGTTTTCCCAATGCAGAAAATAAAGACTTCCATTTCTTCTTATTCTTCATCTATCAAAAAAGAAACCCGTGAGGAAATCAGTGAAAATCTAAGCGAGACTGAGAATAAATTATCAAAAGATATTACTTATTCCGGACAAGGCTCTGAATATTCTTTGAATTATACTTTTGATAGGACGGACTTGGATCGCTTCAATCTCACTACTATTTTTGATTCAAGGAACAGGAAAATTAATCTAAAGTATACAAATTCTGAATTCCGTTCTTTGTCATTATCTGGCAGTAGGAAAAGGAACTACTCAAAAAAAGCGAGGAAGCTTATCATTGATAGCATGCCAGAATCCGATGAGAAAACGAAATTGAAGAAGTCGTTTGAAGCAATACCTCTTGAAAAAGCAACTATTAGTCTTACAAACAGGAACTTCAACTATACTTTTGCTTATGATTCTGTTTCCCCTGTCGTTTTGAAGGATGTTGAGAAAGCAAGGTACACAGA
>ULPT01036496.1_pt1 | contig 11559 bp, 9 predicted proteins | sample 1953751 | NCBI WGS metagenome assembly ULPT01 (sample SAMEA4835636, study PRJEB28245) | human gut metagenome | biome: gut microbiome; material: fecal sample | place: Denmark | collected 2008
GCCGAACCGGCACAGCCGACTGCCCCACTCGGAGCATCTGCACAGAAGAGTTAATACAAAAAGGAAAAACAGGGAAAACCTTTGCGCTAACTGATTATTGCGCTATATTTGCACCCCGAACAAAGAATTCTGCTAATAATTGATGGAAGCTAAGGAGTCATTACAGAAATTGGTCACGGCCTTGTTGGAGGCACAGATGCCTATACCACGCCAGACCTTGATAGAGTTCCTGACCGGCAAAGAGTCGGGAGAGACAAGTGCGTTGAAACTGGACGAGATGGAGTCTTTCGGCATTGGAGAAGCCCATGATGAGGACTTCTGGGCCAACATTATCGACGCAGCCTACGAGAAAGGATATCTGAAGGAGAAATCTACGCGCAACGATGCGCTCATGCTCACCGCCGAGGGGAAGAAGTTCCACAAGAAGCCGGTGTCGTTTGTCATCAGCGACGAAGACGACGAGAGCAACATACCCGACCAGGAGGGAAGCGTGGATGATATCATCAGCATGACCGCCGCCGGACGCGTGCCTGCCAAGACAGGTACGGCATCCGAGCACGCACAGCAGTTTATCAAACTCATCAGAGCCATTGACAGGAAGATGGACTTGGACGAGTATGCCGAGACCGACAACATTCCCTTCGACACCGTACTCGACAGCCTGGAGGAGATGGTGAAGCAGGGACGCAAAGTGCAGATTACCTACTTCACCGACGAAGTGATAGGCAAGGAAGGCATCGACGAGCTGTCGGAAAGCTTTGACGAGTATGGTCCCGAAAACCTACAGCAGGTGGTGGACGAATATGACGACGTATATAGCGAAGAGGAAATACGTCTGGCACGTGTGGTGTATATGGTCAACCACATGAAGTGAGCGCAGCTGCGCCATTCAGCGAACCTAATGATAATATATAAGCACAATGGAAATCCTAAAGTTTAATCCCATTTACAAGCCCACGCTGTGGGGCTCTGAAACCTGGGTCGTATCGGCCGTCAAGGGTTCGGAGTCCGTTGTGGTGGGCGGCGAGAACAAGGGGCTCACACTGCCCCAGGTAGTGGAACGTTATGGCACAGAGTTCCTGGGCAAGGCCAACAGCGAGAAGTTCGGCAACGACTTCCCCCTCCTCATCAAGTTCATAGATGCCCGTCAGGACCTCTCCATCCAGGTGCATCCCAATGACGAACTGAGTGCCAGGCGGCACGGAAAGATGGGCAAGAACGAGATGTGGTATGTGGTGGATGCCGACCGAGGCAGCAAACTCATAGCCGGATTCTGCCGACAGATGGACGTGAAGGACTATGCCGCCAAGGTGGCAGACGGCAGCATCGAACAAGACTTATGCAAGGCCAGCGTAAACGAGGGCGACTGCTTCTACATCCCAGCCGGACGAGTGCACGGGATAGGCGCAGGAATGGTGATAGCCGAGATACAGCAGACCAGCGATGTGACCTACCGCATCTACGACTATATGCGCCGTGACCGCGAGGGCAACCTGAGAGAACTGCACACCGAGCTGGCTCTGGATGCCATCGACTTCGGCGACATCACCCAGGATCCCAAGGTACACTACACCGAGAAGCGCAACACACTGAACACCCTGGTGGAGTGTCCCTACTTCAAGACATCGGAACTGAAGCTCACACACACCCTCGTGAGGGACTATGCAGGCGAGGACAGTTTCCACATCTACATGTGTCTGAGCGGCCAGTGCTGCCTGCTCAGTCCGCAGGGTCAAGGCATCTTCCTGCACAGCGGAGAGTCGCTCGTGGTGCCTGCATGCATGCATCAGGTGACACTCATCCCCGACGGCGAATGCAAGCTGCTCGAGAGCGCAGTGCTTTGAGGTTCGGCGTCACAAGCGCCGAAAAACAATAATCCGTCACTCTGAGGCGGAAAAATAAAAAAAAGAAGTACCTTTGTACTGGTTAATCGACACAAACAAAACACCGGCACAATGGTACTTCTTCTTGTATCCACCCTTCCCCCACTGGCCGCCTTTGCCTATTGCACAGCCATGCTGCTTAGGAAAGGAGACAGGAAGAAGTGGCTGCGACTGTGCGTGGTGACCGCTGTCATCCTGGTCACTATCAGCACATTCTACCTCTCCTATCTGTCGGTAGAACCGCCACTGCCTTATGCCACCTTCGTGGCAAACATCTTGCTCATGTCGATCATCCCGCTCATGTATGTGATGGTGAGCAACCAGTTTGCCCTGAAATACCTTGACTAGTACTTCCTCTGGATTATTGGCTACACCATACTGGCACTCCCCTACCAGGTGTGCCAGCTGCTATATCCGTTGCCGCAACTCATGCCCGAACACTGGGGCAACAATATGCTGCGCTTGTCGTTCAACGCCAGGGATTATTTCACAATGAGTCCCATCGGACTGGTCATCTTCCTGCAGACGTGTGTGGTGCTCTTCAGAACGGCACTTCTAAACAAGCTTCTGGTGCGCAAGAGGTTCACCCTGACCAGAAATGCCAGGCTTTTCTTCATCCTGACACTACTCACCACCATAGACCTTGCCGTCACTGCACTGGTTCCCAAAGCAGTCATGAGGACTCCCGAAGCAGTCTGGATCACCCTGATGTGCACATCATTCGTCATCACCATGTGGTATCTGATGATACCCCATGTACCGCCCCCAGAGGTATCGTTTACCGATGAGAGCAACAATCCTGCCAAGTTGGGAGACAACTCCATTACGCTGCTATCCACAGGATTCCGCGCACTCATCGATGAGGAGAAGATATACCTGCAGCCCACGGTGAAGGTTGAACTGGTGGCACGAACACTGGGCACCAACCGCACCTACCTGTCGCGCATAGTGAAGAAAGAGTATGGAAAGACCTTCCCACAACTGATTTTGGCCTTGAGAATAGAGGAGGCAAAACGGATACTGAGGGAAGAACCCGACATGAAGATAAACGAGGTGGCCACACGCTGCGGCTTCAAGAACTCAAGTGTCTTCGGTAAAGCGTTTAAGGAAGAGACGGGCTTCACCGCCCAAGACTGGCGCAAGCAGACCGATGAGCCCGCAGGGCAGGACAATCCTGCACCTGAGGACACATCAGACGCTGATATCACTTGACCTTGCCGTTGCGCACAAACTCGCGGCGAGCCTTCTCAAACATCTTCAGGAAAGCTTCATCAGCCCACAGGCGGGCAAAGGTGACACTGCCCATCACACGGCCTGCATCCACATCGCTCTGATAATGGAAGCCCACGATGACACGGCTCTGACCCAGTTCGTAGGCCACTTTCATAATCTGCTCGGCATGGGCAGGATCGATGGCTGTGAGGGTGAGTCCAACGAGCCATGAGATGTGAGTATGGCCCGAAGGATAGCTGGTGAAGTCAGTAGCACTCTCGTAATTGGGTGTGCTGCTCTGCTCCTTGAACTGCTGATAGGGGCGCACGCGGTGGAAATACTTCTTGGCACTGGCACCGGCCTGCATCTCGGTGAGGTGCATACGTGAGAGCAGGCGGTAGAGCTCGGGATATGCATCGGGAGTTATATCACGCTCCATCACGGCACCAAAGCGCTTCATGAAATAGCCTGCACCCAGGCTGGCATCGGCAATAGCCTGCTTGCCACGCTCGGTATCACGTATCGACTTTCCCCACTGATACTGCGTCCAGTCGTAATAGAAACGCGAATCGGTGAGCGCTGGAGGGGCGGGCAGCACATTCTCCATGTGGGGAGCCTGCTCGGTGGTGTAGAATGGGGTGAACTTCTCATCGGTAACGCTCTTCTGCGCCATCATGGACAGAGAGCACAGCACAACGGCTGCTGTCAGGGTTATTCTCTTCATGAATATATGGTTTAATATAGTTATTCCTATAAATCAAGGCTGTATTGGGCCTGAACAGCCCTTTTTCTGTTACAAATTTACGCTTTTCCGAGCAATCACACAAGATTATGGGCGGACAAAAGCACATGGCTCCTCACACATGATATCCACACATTTTCACTCCCACCATCTGCCTCAGACTACCAGGAATGCAGTATTCCCATTCTACACCCACTTATTTGGGTCAAAAAAGTAAGCTTGGATACTTGGGCAAGTAACCTTGGATAAATGGCAAAGTAAGCTTGGATACTTGAGCAAGTAACCTTACTGCCCCAAAAAAGGCATAAAGACGGGCATACGTAGAGACAGTTCTGGCAGAACTGTCCAAGAGGATTTGGCCAAGCAGAATTCCTTGCCCAAAACCTTCATCATCCAGGCAGAACCAACAGCCAGAGGCTATAAAGACGGCAGTCCCACACGCAAACACGGCGTATGGGACTGCTGCTAATATATTATGGTATCACTCACTCAAGGGTGAAGGACTTGCGCAGGCGGAGGTTGTCGGACGCATTGCCCACCAGAGCCTCAAACTTGCCAGCCTCTGCCTTCCACGATGAGGTGGTCTCATCATAGAAACTGAGTGCATCGCGGTCGATGGTGATAGCCACATCGCGGCTCTCACCGGGCTGCAGGCTCACCTTCTGGAAACCCTTGAGCTCCTTGTAGGGACGGTCAACCGACGACTTCACATCGTGGATGTAGAGCTGCACCGTCTCGGCACCCGCACGCTTGCCGGTGTTCTTGACCGTCACTGTGAAGGTGATGCGGCCGTCCTGATTCATGCTGGACGAGGAAGCACGCAGATTGCTGAGAGCGAATGTGGTGTAGCTCAGTCCGTGTCCGAAGGCAAAGAGGGGATGGGTCTTCTGCTTGTCGGCCCAGCGATAGCCCACATAGATGCCTTCCTTGTACTCCTCGTCGATGATGTTGTCCTTGGCAGAGGGACCACCCTCCTTGCGCCACACACCAGGATAGGCATCCAGAGCATGTGCACCCACATCGGCCAGTGAAGCAGCCCAAGTGTAGGGCAGTTTGCCGCTGGGATTGGCATCGCCCACAAGTACAGAGGCCAGCGCAGTGCCTGCCTCGGAACCGATGAACCAGCCCTGCACAATGGCGGGAACACTTGACTTCCAAGGCATAGCCACAGGATTGCCCGAGATGTTGACATATACAAAGTTCCTGTTGGCCTTTGCCAATGCCTCTATCACCTTATCCTGGTCATAAGGCAGCCCGTAGGATTTGCGGTCATTGCCCTCACTGTCCTGGAAATTGCTCTTGTTCAGTCCGCCGAACATCACCACATAATCAGCCTCCTTGGCCTTTTCTACGGCCTCGGCAATCAGTTCCTCGGGAGTGCGCTTGTCGTTGAGATCCTGTCCGGTGGTCACTCCATTGTAGTTGCCACTCACATCGCCCACATATCCACGTGCATAATCCACCTGTATGTTGTGCTTTGCCAGATGGGCACGAAGTCCGTCGAGCGGAGAAATCTCGTGCTGTACCTTCAGCGATGAACTGCCTCCGCCCACGGTCATCATCTTGATGGCATTCTCGCCCACCACCAGCACACGCTTGGCCGAAGCCGTGTTAATGGGCAATACACCGCCCTCGTTCTGCAGCAACACGATACCCTCCTGGGCAATGCGGAGTGCTGCCTCGTAGTGGGATTCGGAACAAAGGAAGCCATAAGGACGCTTGCGGTTCATGGTGGTACGATAGAAGAGGCGCAACACACGGCGCACCTTGTCGTCAAGCTCGCCGATGCCGTACTTGCCTTCCTTTATACCTTTTATATAAGGAGTGGCCATGAAGTAATTGTCATAGGCATTGGTAGCACCCATGGTAAGTCCGTCGGTCCAGGTGCCAAACTCCATGTCGAGTCCGTTCTTCACAGCCTGGTCGGTATTGTGAGCACCACCCCAGTCGCTCACCACCACACCGTCAAACTGCCAGTCACGCTTCAGAATCTGGTTGAGAGTCCACTGGTTGTGGCAGTTGTGCTCGTTCTTGTAGAGATTATAGGCGCCCATGATGGCCCACGAATGACCCTTCTGTACAGCCGCCTTGAAGGCTGGCAGGTAAATCTCGTGCAATGCGCGGTCGCTCACGATGACGTTCACCTGGTGGCGGTACTGCTCGTCATTGTTCAGGCAGTAGTGCTTGACACATGCCGAAACGCCCTTCGACTGCAACCCCTCTACGTAAGGAACCACCATCGTGGAGGTCAGGAAGGGGTCTTCACCCATATATTCGAAGTTACGACCGTTGAGAGGAGTGCGCAGGATGTTCACTCCCGGACCCAATATCATATCCTTTCCCCGATAGAGAGCCTCCTCTCCGAGAGCTTCGCCATAGATGCGCGACATCTGGGGATTCCAGCTGGCTGCCAGACAGGAGAGTGCAGGAAAAGCCACGCAGGAATCGTTGGTCTGCCCGGCCTGGTCCCATTCGTCCCAAAGAACATCGGGTCGGACACCGTGAGGACCGTCATCGGTCCAGAAATCGGAGAAGCCAAGACGGGGAACTCCAGCCGAAGAGAACTTGCTCTGGGCATGTATCACACGAATCTTCTCCTGCAAAGTCATGCGTGAGAGAGCATCCTCGATGCGCTCTTCCACAGGTTTGCTCTCATCCAGATAAACGGGCACCGACTGCTGTGCATGTGCTCCGAAAGCTGTTGCCAACGACAACAAGCCACATAGGATAATGTGTTTCATCTCGTTATAGTTACTTGTTCTATATCCATCGTTTCTCTTTCCTTCTACAAGGAAAAACAGCATCCACGTCCCTTGGATTCTGATACCATAGGAGAACAAGCCGTATTCAGCGGCTACCACTTGGCGTTTCTTCTCAACCAGAATCTTTATGAAAAGAACAGAAGATGCCTGTTTGTCAGGCTCACCATCTGCTTCTTCGCGAGACCGGTGCTTTATAAAAGGGGCGGAAAAACCTGCTTGTCAGGCTCCTTCACCCTATTCCTATTCTCCCCAACTGCTTCTGTCCAGAGTTCTGTAGCCCACTGCTTCGGCCACATGAGCAAACTCTATGTTCTCCTTTCCCTCGAGGTCGGCTATCGTGCGGGCCACTTTGAGTATTCGGGAATAAGCACGGGCAGAAAGGTTCAGCCTTATCATCGCCTCACGCAATACCTCTGTAGTCTGACTGTCCAGCACGCAATACTGGCCCAGCATCTTCTCTGTCATCTGCGCGTTGGAGTGTATGAGTGCAAAGTCCTTGAACCTCTCCTCTTGTATCTTACGTGCCCGTATGACCCTTTCACGTATCTTCTCCGACGGTTCTCCCGGCTCCATCTTGCTGAGGTCAGAGAATGGAACGGGCGACAGTTCTATCTGCAAGTCTATGCGGTCGAGCAATGGACCGGATATCTTATTGAGGTACCTGACTATCTGTCCCGGCGTGCAGCAGCAAGCCTTGGTGGGATGATTGTAATAGCCACAGGGGCAGGGGTTCATGGAAGCCACGAACATAAAGGAACACGGGAAGGTGACGCTGTACTTGGCACGCGATACATTGATGACCCTATCTTCGAGCGGCTGGCGGAGCACCTCCAACACCGAGCGCTGGAACTCTGGCAGCTCATCCAGGAAAAGTATGCCGTTGTGCGCCAGGGATATCTCTCCGGGCTGAGGGTTGGTGCCTCCGCCCACCAATGCCACCTGCGATATAGTGTGATGGGGAGAGCGATAAGGACGCTGTGCCATAAGCGAACAGCCTGCAGGCAGTGTGCCGGCTACGGAATGTATCTGGGTTGTCTCGAGGCTTTCTTGCAGGCTGAGCGGTGGCAGAATGCTGGGCATGCGCTTGGCCAGCATACTCTTTCCGCTGCCTGGAGGGCCTATCATTATTATATTATGCCCACCTGCTGCAGCCACCTCCATGGCTCGCTTGACATGTTCCTGCCCTTTCACATCGGCAAAATCGTAGTCAAACTCATACTGCCGCGCATAGAACTCACCGCGTGTATCCACTACAGTCGGTTCGAGGAGTGCGGTGCCGTTCAAGTGATTGACCACTTGGGTGATATGCTTTACACCATAGACCTTCAACTTGTTTACTACAGCAGCCTCGCGGATATTGCCTTCGGGCACAAAGAGACCCTCGAAACCCATCTCGCGAGCCTTGATGGCAACGGGAAGTGCACCGCGAATGGGCACCAGCGAACCGTCGAGACTCAATTCGCCCACCATCATATATTTGCCCAACTGACTGGTATTCACCTTGTCCTCAGTAGCCAGAATGCCTATGGCCATAGGCAAATCATAGCCCGAACCTTCCTTTCTGATGTCGGCAGGAGAGAGGTTGATGGTAATCTGACGTGTGGGGAAAGTGAAGCCGCTGTTCTCTATGGCAGCCAGGATACGCTCGTGACTCTCCTTCACCGCATTGTCGGGAAGGCCCACGAGCACAAATCTCACACCCCTCGTAGCGTTTACCTCGATGGTGACAGCTGTGGCTTGAAGCCCCTGCATACTGGCTCCGAATACCTTTACAAGCATAGTTTGCAGGCTTTTGGTTCGATGTCGCGTGACCAGTCGGAACCTGATGCAATGATATTCAGGGTGGTATCCACAAGCACAAAGAAAGGCAGGTGGCGGATGTGCCACTTGGCTGCCAGGTCGCTCGAGAATGCCTTGTAATCACAATATGAAGGGAAATTCACACTGTCACGCTTCTCCAAATCACGCAGATAAGCGCCATCGGTATCCAGCGAATAACTGATGATGTTCAGTTCGCGGCCCTTTGCCTTCATGTCTCTACGCAGCTTCTTCGACCTGTAGATTCCGCTTTGCGAACCACTCTTCCATCCTGCCCAGAAGGTGATAATCAGGTATTTGTTCTTACAGTCGCTGCGGCAGATGGTGTCGGCCTTCGGTCCGCCGGGTATCTGACTTGGGCGTGTGTATAGCTTGAAGTCGGGCAACTTGCTTCCAGGAGCCAGTTTGCCATGTGCCTGCACCGCACCCGAAAGGCGGATCAAATCCACATCCTGAGGGCAGGCACGCCGCAGGCTGTCGTATATCTCGCGGGCTTCACGGCCCGATGAATTGTCGGAAAGAAGATAATGTTGCTCAAACATATACTGGCTGACTGCCAGTGTGGGGTGCTGGAGAACGTACTGGCGCACGAGAGCCAACTGCTCCTTAGGCGTCTTCCCGTCCGCTTCCTGCCTGAACTTGGTATAGATTTCATTGTCCTCAGAGCCTGTCACCTCTACGGCGTTGAGGTGCTGCGCATCACCCTTCAGCTTGATGTCATCGCCTGGAGATACGAATAAGGCCAACTGGGAATAATTGGGATAAAGCACTTGCATGACGGCCGGCCCATCTATATCGGCCGTGTAAGTGAACTCACCGTCCTGTATGTGCAGGGTGTCCAGAGTGGATGTACCGCCCTGGGAACTATAGATAAAGAACTCACCCTGCTCCAGGTGAGCAAACCGTCCACGGATTTTCACTTGTCCGGGATGGCCGCTGCAACAGAGCAGGGTGAGGATTGATACTATATAGAATAGTTGTTTCAATTTACTTCACAAGGTTCTTTACAACATTGGCATACTTGGCAAACTCCAGATCCTTGGCAGCACGTGCAGCCAGAGTACCATCCTGCTGGATAGCATTCTTCAGGCTTGAAGACAAAGCGCTTGAGTCACCTGTGCGGGCTGCAAGCACAGCCTGCAGGTAGCTTGTAGTGGCATCAGCGTTCTTGATCTTGCTCAGAGTGGTCTTTGCACTTGTGTAGTCCTTGGCCAGAATCTGTGCCAAAGCAGCGCTGTTGGTGTTCACACCAGCCAGGTCAGAAGCAGCCTGAGTGTAGTTACCCTTGGCAATGTTGAGGTTGCCCATCACCTCCTTGAAGGTGTCAGAGCCAGTACCCTTTGACAGATAAGTCTCTGCCTTGGCCACATCACCGCTCTTGAGAGCCATCAGAGCCAGGTTGGTGTTCACCTCGCTTGCGTTCTTGTTCACGTTGGCAGCCTGCTTCAGATAGTTCTGTGCAGCAGCCATATCACCCTTGCTGATAGCCTGCTGGGCCATGTTGTTCAGAGCACGGTAGTCGCTGGGATACTGCTTGGCGATAGCCTCATTCCACTTCTGGCGTGTAGCATCGTCCTTCACCAGCTTGTTGGCACCATATACCATCTCCTCTACGCTCAGCTTGCTGGGATCAGCAGCAAACTGCTCCAGAATCTGTGCATCGCTGCGGCCGATGATCTCATAGTTTACAATCAGGCGTGCACGACGCAGCTCGGGCAGGATGCTATGCTTGATGTCGGTATAAACCTCGCTCATGTTGCTGATCTGCTGCTCGCGCTCCTCGGGATCCTGATACATAGACAGTACGCGCAGGATAACCTCCTTGTCCTGAAGATTGCTCTTTGAAACCAGCTCCTGGAAGCCTTCCCAGTCCTCGGCAGTGAACTTGGTATCCACGTCAGCCTCCATCTTGATTTTCTTCAGCTCCTTCTTCAGGTAGTTGGTGCTCACGTTCTGACGCTTCTCAGCCAACTTCTCGTTGAAGCTGTACTTACCATCGGGGCTGGCGTAAGCGCTCACCTCAATGTTGGTCAGAGCACGTGTCTCGTTGTTGTCATTGATTTCCTTCAGAATCTTGCCCAGGTCCTTCACGCTCACGCTCTTCAGCTCGCTTGCGCGCAGAGTAGCCTGATTGATGAGGAACTTGATGTTGGCCTCCTGCTTCTGGGCGATGATACGCTGGTAAGCATCGGGAGCTGTAGCGGCTGTGATGTTGCAACGGCTCAGCAACTGGCTTGTTGCTACCACACCGTAACCGATCTTCACCTCGGGAATCTTCACGGTCTTCTTACCCTTCTTGGCGTCAAAGCGGGCATAGAGATCGCTCTGGATCATGGGATCCACATAGGCGAAGTTGGCCTTCATAGTGTAAGTGCCACCCACCTTGTACTGGATAGTGGTACCGTTACCCTCAACCTTCTCACCCTGGAATGTGGTGCTCTGGCCTACAGCCTCACCGCCTTCGTACTTCAGCACGGGAGTCACAGTTACCTGTGCCTTCTTCTTCATGTACTTGGTGGGGAAAGTTCCGTTGATGGTTGCAGGAACCTGACCTCCTACTGCCTCCAGGGGAGTGGGAGTTACGTTAAAGTTGTCAGCGCCCAGTTTACCGAGCTTGCTGCAAGAAGACAGCACCAACACAGAGGCTGATGCCATCAGGAGAATTTGTTTTGTTTGCATGACGTTTATAAACTCTATTACTTTCTCTCTTTTACGTTATTCAGTCGCGAAGTTATGACAATTTTATGAGGTGGATATTCCTTGCGCATAAAAAATGCTCATTTAGTGTAATTCTTTGACCTTTGAGGCCTTTTTTCGCTCCTCATATAGAATATTTCTTGGATGATGCTCCAATATTTCCTGCCTTAAGTGAGTTTTGTCTATATGCATGTAGATTTCGGTGGTGGAGATGTCTTCGTGCCCAAGCATCATCTGTATGGCACGCAGATTGGCCCCTCCCTCCAGCAAGTGGGTGGCAAAACTGTGGCGGAAGGTGTGGGGACTGATATTCTTGCTGATGCCTGCCTTTTGGGCATAACCTTTGATATATACAAACAGACTTATCCTGCTCAGCCTGCATCCACGGGTGAGTGAGACAAACACGTAGTCCTCCTCGGTGGGCTTCACCTTGCGGCCCATGCGG
>ULPT01036081.1_pt1 | contig 11553 bp, 8 predicted proteins | sample 1953751 | NCBI WGS metagenome assembly ULPT01 (sample SAMEA4835636, study PRJEB28245) | human gut metagenome | biome: gut microbiome; material: fecal sample | place: Denmark | collected 2008
CTGCGACAAATCCTTATTTTGTGAGAAATAGGGCAATAACAAGGATACCCTTCCGCACGGCGCACACTGTGCTTTTGAAATCACATTATCGGGGGCGATAATGCTCACTCTTTTGCTTGTGTGCGCCTTTTTTCCACGCAAGTACAAAAGTATCTTGCGTGGGGGGGTTATGCGGTGACCCTTCCGCACGTCGTATGCTTCGTTTTTGACCAGTCAATCGTCGCAAGCGACAATCGCCTGTGTTATGCTTGCATACTCCTTTTCCCCAAAAGTACAAAGTATCTTTTGGGGTCCCCGATTTTCCGCTCGTAATGACATAAAGTGCGTTGCTCGCAAGGGGAGAACGGCGGTGATACATATTCAAAGCGTTTCCGAAACATTTTCTCTGCAAAAAATAATATATTGACACTGTACGCGCGAAGTAGTATAATTATATAAGTATGAAAAGGCGTGTTTTCAAAAATAAAAAAGGCTTTACGCTCGTTGAACTTATCGTGACAATTGCCATTATGGCGATTCTTGCCGCGGCGGTTACGCCTGCCGTTTACGTCACGACAAAACGCCGTCAGAAGAGCGCTGCCGAAACCGACACGCAGACTATGTACAGGAACTCGATCGCGGCGGTTACGTACCTTTCGGGGCAGCATATTTATCCCAACAAGCCGGATCCGCGCAAAGAAGACGTGGACAACGGCACGAACGGGTGGTACGTCGAATATTCCAAAAAAGTGTGTGAAAGGATTTACAAGACGGTCATAGGGCTGGACATTCCCGTCAAATACTACGATCCCGATGCGTCGGGGCAGGAAAAGGTTCTTGTGCCGGACGGCTGCAACGCGGTGGAGCGCAGTTCCTTTGTCAGCGCGGACAACAGAAATCCTTATATCGTCATTCAGGTTGTGGGCGTCACGGCGGCGGAAAGCGCAGAAATCGTATATTATCTCATCGTCAGCTACCACAACGACAAGAATAAGTTCGCGGCTTGGGACGGCGGGAAAGAGGTTCCAACGGCGACGCTTGACTACGTCACGAAAGATCCGACGACAAATCCGCAACTTAACCGCGCCTATCAGACCAACAAGGGCACTCCCATTCGCTATACGTTCAAAATAAGAACAAAGTAATGCTATTATGAAATATATCTTGCAGTTTTTTTACCTGGTTTTACAGTTCACCTGGGGCGCGATTCAGAACGCATTGGGGTTTTTGCTTTTCCTGAAAAATATCAGGTGCGAGCACGCCTATTACCACGGCGCAATCCTGACCTTCCACGAGGGCGATTGGGGCGGCGTGTCGTTGGGCGCGTTTATCTTCATCAACGGCAAGCGCGGCGATGAGTACAAAAAAACCGTGTCCGTGCATGAGTATGGCCATACCATTCAGTCGCTGATTCTGGGGCCGCTGTATCTGTTTGTCGTCGGGATTCCGTCGTTCGTATGGTGCAACAACAAGAAGTGCATTGCTATAAGACAGGAACAAAATAAATCCTATTACGACCTGTATTGCGAAAGCTGGGCGAACAGGCTCGGCGAGGCGGTCACGCACGAGGAGGCCCCGCACAAGTGAAAGAAAAGTTCAACGGGGTGCTTTTGCATATAGGAAGTCTGCCGTCTGAATACGGCGTCGGCGCGCTGTCCGGGGGCGCGTTTTCTTTTGTCGATTTTTTGGCGGACGCGAAGGTCGATTTCTGGCAAACGCTGCCGTTATCGCCAACGTCTTTCGGCGACAGCCCGTATCAATCGCCGTCGGCATTTGCGGGGAATCCGTACTTTATTGATATAAATACGCTTGTTAAACGCGGGCTTTTGACGGAAAACGAGGCAAAACGCGCCAAAACAAAATCGCTTGACTACGCCGAAATTTTTAACTCGCGATACGACGTGCTGCGCTTCGCGTTCAAAAGATTTCAAAAAAATTCCGATTATTCAAAGTTTCTTGAAAATAACAAATATTGGCTGGACGACTTCGCGCTGTTTATGGCGCTCAAAGTCAAAAACGGGTTTTCGTCGTTCGATACGTGGGAAAAGGACGAAAGACGGCGCGATACGCTGTCCGACGAAAAAATCGCCGCGCTTCAAAACGAGTGCGATTTCTGGCGGTTTTTACAGTTCGAGTTCTATCGCGAATTGACCGCGCTTAAAGACTACGCAAAATCCAAAAACGTCGCGCTTATCGGCGATATTCCCATCTACGTCGCGTACGACAGCGCGGACGTCTGGGCGCACCCCGAAATATTCAGGCTTGACAAAAATATGCGCCCGAAAGAGGTCGCCGGCGTGCCGCCCGATTACTTCTCCGCCGACGGACAACTGTGGGGCAATCCGCTGTACGACTGGAAAAAACAGCAGGCGGACGGCTTTTTGTGGTGGCATCACCGCTTGCTGCATCAGCTGCAATTTTTCGACAAAATCCGCATCGACCACTTTCGCGCGTTTGAAAGCTACTACGCCGTGCCGTATGGTGCAACGACCGCAAAAATCGGCAGGTGGGTGAAGGGCGTCGGCACGAAAATCTTCGACGGGCTTGACCTCGACGGCAGAATCATCGCCGAGGACCTCGGAATTATCACCGACAAGGTGCGCCGCCTTGTGAAACGTACCGGCTTCCCAGGAATGAAAGTCTTTCAGTTCGCTTTCGACGGCAAGAGCGATAACGAGCATCTGCCGGAAAACGTGAAGTATAACACCGTCTATTACACCGGCACGCACGACAACGATACGCTGAAAGGTTGGTACGACGCGCAGGGTGACGGCACAAAAGAGTACGTCAAAAAAACCCTCGGCGCAACCGACGAGAACGTCTTTGATAAAGCTTTCAAAAGGGTAATGCGCTCCCGCGCGAAATTCGTCATCGTGCCTATGCAGGACTATCTGTTGCAGGGCTCGGAGGCGAGAATGAATACCCCGGGGACGAACGACGGGAATTGGAAATACGTCCTGCCGAAAAATTACGCAAAGGTGAAAAACCGCATAAGAAAGTACGTCAGGAACAGATGTTCAGACAGCGCGGCGCGCACTGCGCTTTTGAAATCACATCATTGCAAGCAATAATGCTCACTCTTTTGCTTGTGTGCGCCTTTTTCTCCGCGTCGTATGCTTCATTCTTGACCAGCCAATCGTCGCAAGCGACAAATGTCTGTCTTACGCTCGCATACTCCTTTTCCCAACGGGTACATAGTATCCCGTTGGGGCCCATTATACAGTATCTTGCGTGGGTTTTATAATATGGTTCCCTTCCGGGAGATTGCCACAGCACCTCAAAGCGGTGCTTCGCAATGACATAGAGTGCGTTGCACGCAATAGCATAAAGAGCGTATGTTAAATGTGCTATTACTTTTCAGTAAACAAAAAACTGTTTCATTCCGTACGAAGTACTGTGTCATTGCGAGCGTAGCGTGGCAATCTCCCGGAAGGGCAACCGCATTGTAATGACAGAGTGCGTTGCCGAAAGGCAAATATAACTCGGATAAAGCGATAACATTTATCGCTTTATCGTTAAAATCCTGTGCCTTTTTCGGTGACGACGTTTTCACCGCTCAGGTAAATTTTGTAATATACTTCACGATATTCTTGCGACTTTCCCTTGTAATAAAGATAAATCGCTTTTTGCTCCGTGTTAAAATCGGCGGAAAAAGTCCCCTTTTTTTCGGGAACGCCGTACGAATCAGCCCATTTTAAGGACGAAAACCTGTTTTTCAAGGTATTGTAAGCGGCTTCCGAGTACGCATCCGTCCATATTGCGTCGATACTTCCATACAACAAAAGATTTGTCACGTCGATTTCGATCCCCGTAAGTTCGGTGAAGAACGCAGGGCGTTCAACGACTTCCTGCGCCCACGAAACGATTTGTGCAGAAATTTGCTTTCCGTTGTATATGTAGTTGACTTCGTCGGTTTTCTTGTTGAGAATGCCCACGGTTGCGCCCGAAACGACGCCGGCAAGCACCGCCATAATCGCAATTACGACGATAAGCTCCACAAGAGTGAAACCTTTTTTATTGGATTTCATAATTTTATTATACAAAACCGCCGACGTTTTGTCAAAACCGACGTGTTTTCAGGGCGAAACGGAAAATTCGATTTTGGAAACCTGCATTTTTTCGTTTTGTTGAGTTCAAATTTTTTGAAGATTTTTTTGAAAATCAATTTTTTTGTAAGTCGTAATAATTGACAGTGATTAGTGTTGAAATGACAGTAGATTCACGGCTAATATAATATGGTGCCCTTCCGGGAGATTGCCACGTCGCGTTGCTCCTCGCAATGACATTAAGTGCGTTGCACGGGATAGCATAAAGAGAGTGCGTAAAGTTTGCGAGTACTTTTCGGCAAACAATATTTTGTTATGTTCCGTACGAAGTACTGTGTCATTGCGAGCGTAGCGTGGCAATCTCCCGGAAGGGTTACCGCATTGTAATATCATAAGGTGCGTTGCACAAAAAGGGTAACGCGCTTTATTTGTCGTTGCGTTTGTCGCAAAGTATGAGCGATATATCGTCGCGCACGATGCAAAGGAATTTCAAAAGACATTCCGTCTCGGACACGGTAAGGTCGCGCGTCAGTATCGTCGCAACGGACAGGGCAAGATTTGTGAGTTCAATGACGTTGAGCCGCGAAAGTTCCATAAGGCAGTTTATGCTGTCTCGGCGCACACTGTGCTTTTGAAATCACATTATTGTAAACAATAATGCTCACTCTTTTGCTTGTGTGCGCCTTTTTCTCCACGCAAGTACAAAAGTATCTTGCGTGGGTTTTATGAAAAGGGTTCCCTTCCGGGCGATGCGGCGCACACTGTGCTTTTGAAATCACATTATTGTAAGCAATATTGCTCACTCTTTTGCTTGTGTGCGCCTTTTTCTCCACGCAAGTACAAAAGTATCTTGCGTGGGTTTTATGAAAAGGGTTCCCTTCCGGGAGATTGCCACGCTGCGCTCGCAATGACATAGAGTGCGTTGCACGGATGACAACGAGTATATGGTGTCGCAATGACATAGAGTGCGTTGCATGGATCACAACGAATATACGATGTTTTGCAAGGGTAACGGCGAAACGGGACGTGCAAAATGGCGCGTCATAATGCAAAATAACTTGACATTCGGTTGTAATATCTTGTATATTATATTATAGCAATAACTTTTGGGCGCATTATGCCCAAAATTGCACATACTATGGCTATACCGCCGGGTTTTCCGGCGTATCGGAGGAGAGATATGAGAGCAAAAAAATCAAGCAAAAACTTACTTCGTATCAGCGGACTTGCATTAGTGTTTATGCTTGCAGTCGCACTGCTTGTCAGCGCAATTTCTTTTACGCGCGTGGGTGCGGGCGAAATTAAAGAATCCAATGCGACAAAGACGGTTTCGCCGAGCACAAAGTTTCTGGACATTGCCACGCCGGAAAAGTTTCAGCCGTTTGTTATGAACGGTTCGTCTGCGAATAGTTATTTCGCACAGTTTACATATTATCCCGAAACCTACAAAAACTATTTTGGTTTTATCGGCGAATGGTATACAGGTATTTCAAACTTCAATACGAGCGATACGGCGGCTTCTATGGAGCCATCGGCTGTTGGCAATGTAAGAGAAAGATTATACGCTTACTATAAACTTCCCGATTACTTGGTTAACGTAGGCGCCGAAATCGAAATCAGCGCAAACCTTGACGAGGCGGTTAAATTCACTGCAATGCAAAACACGTTGAAGTTCATTTCGTACGCTTCCGGCGTTACCGAAATCGGCGAGAACTCCGACTACGTAAACGGCACTTTTAACAAGGGTACGACCTGGACGGTTACGTCAGCCAATCAATATATCCTTGTATATGCCGGCGGCGAAGAAAACGGCGGTGAAAAAATCGAAATCAGCGGTCTTGCCATTAACATTAAAATCAAGAGCGTAAATTCGGTCAGTGCTTATGAAGAAATTGCGGCAAAACTTGCGACAAACGTTGCTCCCGTTACCAGATCATGGAACGGTACGACAAAGTATTCGGCAGATTTTGGCGAATTCAGAAATATAGCGCAAGGCTATGAAACCAACCGTAATACGGTTGCCAACCTTGGTACTTGGGGATTGCACGCCGGAGATATAATTGATCCCTCTTCCAACACGTTGACTTCAATCCGCACCGACGGAACGCAAACAAAGCAGTTCTCCTTCCTGCTTTACGACAAATATTTAAGCCTTGACACAGCGGATATCAAAGGTTTTGATTTATTCCAAGCATATCGCGGCACGGGCGCAATTGTTGACGGCTCCGCAAAAACATACAGAAGAAGCGATTATACCGCAGAACAACTGAAAACGTTGCGTTATCCGGTAGGTTTGGAAAGCATAACGGTTGAACCGTTCGGAGCAAAAAACAATGACGCGTCGACGGGTTATTTCCGCGGGCTTTACGTTACGGTTGTTTACGACGGTTTGGGAAACCCGAAAATTGACGGCGAAACGCCGAGTCCCCTTGAAGTCGACACTGCATATCGCGTACAATATGCAAACGTTAATAAAGTCAGCGGAAACACATTGACGGTATTCTGCGGCGGTATCGACTACACCAAGCCCACGGCATTGGATGAAGTTGCTCTCCTTACCGAAAACGTTGTTAACGAAAACGGCGGCGTCAAGGTCACGTATTTTTATACCGACACCATAAAATTCAAACCTGTTCTCGATGACGACGACACTCGCGGCGACGTCAAGTATTTCTATACCCTTTACAAAAAGGTTGACGGCAATTACGTTGAAATCGAAGGGCAGACAGGCATTGCGATCAACAACCCGGGCTTTGACATCTTCACCCTTTCGGGACTTGAAAAGGGCGAATACGCAATCAAGTTCAAAGCGATCGATACGGTCGGACAATTCTACGAAAATCTTGTCAAAGATAAAACTCCCGAACAAATCGCAGGGCTGAACCTTAACGACGTACAAAAAAATTGGGCAAACCACGCCGTTTACAGCGATTATCACCATTTCACAATCGACGACATCAAGAACCCGCCCGAAAAATGGGAAAACGCAATTTACCTTGAAAACGGCGGCGCGTATAACGGCGCATGGACGAATCAGAACGTCGTTATCGAGTTCAACACGCTCTCTTCCATTATGGAAATAACCTATCAAATCAGTTATCGCACCCGTAAAAACGGCGTTTTCGTAGGTACACAAACCGAATGGGTGAACATTAAAGACCAAATCGTCGATAACAAATATGTCATAGGCTATGACGAAACTTCGCCCGAAGGATACGAACGCGTCTATTATCTCCAAGCGATTTATAATTCGTCAAATATCACGTATACCGTTAACGTTCCCGTGAAATACGACAACTATAACGGATACAAGCCCGAAATTGCAAGGCTTCTTGACTTCAAGACAGACGACGCGTATGCCGACTTACTGCCCCTTCTTGTGAACCTTAACTACAAACAAGTCGGGAAAGACGGCAACGTCAGCGAATTTTTGGGCAGCCCGATGACTCTTTATTACGCAATCACCCGTGACGGCGTCGAGGGCGCGGTAAAGGAACTTTCGCTTGATACAAACAACGTTTATATGGATTTGTTCGAGGGAAGAAACGTTTCAGGCCTCACGCAAATTCAGGTCAGATTCTGGCTTGTCGACGAAGCGGGCAATATAAACGAGCAAACCATCTACAACGTCAACCTTGACAGGGCAAAGATCAACGTCAACTTCAACATCGATACGAACGCCCGAAGATACTTCAACAATACGACCGACGTAAGTACGTCGCTTGTTTCGTACACGTTGTCGAACAAGTTTGCAGGCACTATCCCGTCGGGGAAAATCGGCATTACTTTCGACGCGGCGTACGACGGCGTTAATGCAGGTAAAAGACACGTGATTGTCAGCAACGTCCGGGCTTCCTACGTCGAAGGCTCGGCTTATACGGCTGCGCTCATCGAACAATATGAAAAGGTTTACTTTGACGTCAACGGCAACGTCATCACGCCCGAAGCAGACGGCAGTTACGTCATCGGCACGCACGAAATCAAAAAAGCCCGCCTTACGATCGACGAGAATTACAGACACGCACCGTTTGTTTATAACGGCACCATCAACTACGCAATGACCGACTACGTTTCGGGCGACGGCTCTTTATTGGTGCTCGATAAGGTTCTGGGCGACAAAGCGGACGAATGGAAAAATATCCAATGGAAAGGCACGTTCCAGCTTGACAGCATTGACGTCAACAACGGGCTTCGCGCGTCGCTTATAAATATCGAAATCGCGGGCGAATTCGGCAACAATTACCAGATCACAAACGCGGGCGGCTCCGCAAGCGCACCCAAAGCGTATATCGATATCCAACAAGCCAAACTCGGCAAAATCACGCTTATCGCCTCAAAGATCTATAACGGCGAAAATACGATTTTGACGAACTCGGTCAACTGCACGTTCCAAATCGCCGGACTGCAAGGCACGGACAACATCACGCTCGAATACGGCACGATTATCCTGCCCGGTAAGGACGTCGGCACGTATACCTTTAACGTCACCGATTTCAAACTCGTCGGCGAAAGACAAAAATTCTATGACCTGACAGACGTTACCGTCGAAGCGACGGTTACCGTAATGCCCAAAACCATCACGGTTACGGTGCATAACGTCGAAAAACCTTTCGACAACAAAACGGCGTTCCAAATCAGCAGCTATACGTTCGGCGGCGTTGTGACGGGCGACGACGTGAAGTTGCTCACAAGCACGGGCAATACGGCAAATATCAACGTCGGCACTTATCCCGATTGCAAAGTCACGCTGGGTATTACCGGCAATGACAGCAAAAACTACGTCCTGAACGTTACCGAGGCGGTTGTTACGGTCACCATTTCTCCGCGCGAAATCGGCGGCGCGAAAATCACCGGTATTTACGCTGTCGATACGAACGGCAACTATTACTACATCAATGAAATCGGCGGAAACGTTGTGATTTATCAGAAAGACGGCGCAGGTTATATCGCGTACAGCAAGGACGAAAACGGCAAAGCAAAGACCGAATACGTTGACGTTTTGCCCGCGGGCGCAACCGTATGGGTGCTCGATACGTTCGTCACGGGCGGCGTTTGCATCATCAACGGTCACCGCTTCGAGCTGTCGCAAGACATCGTTTACGCAATCGAATACTATGAGGATACCGGACTCAAAAACAAACTCGACATCGGTGAAATCGACTTCAAAGAGCGTCAGTATCAGCCCGTCGTCGTCGATCAGAACGGCAACAATTTCGTTATCAACGTCAAAATTTCGGACGGCGTTTACGACACTACTTCGGGCGCGTATAAATATACGTTGAAAATCAAAAACTTCGGCGAGAAAAGCAACTTCCAGAAAATAACGGGATTCAACGACACGGAAACCAAAGTCGTGTCCGTGCTTGACTTCTCGGACGTCAAGTTTGAAAATAAAATGTTCAACGACAAAGGCAACGTCGATAAGTTCAGCGCTCCGTACAACGCGGCGGCATACACGCTTAACGTCATAAGCCCGTCACAGTTGAATATTGAACTCGCGGAATACTTCAAGAAGGGCGCAGACGGCGTATGGATGCCCGTTGAAAATGCAATCGACGCTGGCGTTTACTACGGTAAGTTCACGGTATCGCGCTTGAATAACGAATACATTATTGAACAAACTTTCACGATTGAAAAAATCGGCACCGAAATTAAGATTAAAGACGCGTCCTTTACGTACGACGCAAAATACGGCGAAGACTTCGCGGAAAAAGTGCAAAAGGTCGACGACGCGTTCAATTACTACAAGACGACTTACGGAATGGTCATCGGCGCAAACGACATCGTTTACGAATATTCCTTTGACGAAGATTTCAAGACGATTCTCGGCAGTGCTCCCGTCCGTCAGGGTGGCGGCGTATGCTACGTCCGCGTGAGATATAAGGGCAACGAAAACTTCATCGGCTCGGTCTCGCTCGCCCGCAGAATCAACGTCAACGGCGCGAAATTCAACCTTGTCGATATCACGGCAAACGTAGGCGAATCGTTCAATCTGCCCACGGTTGAAAATCTTATCGACAAAGACTCCGTCGGCGGCAACTACAAAGAAATCGCAAAAGATTTTGTCATCGTTTATCGCGTCAACGACGCCAGTTACAAGGTCGTGAATAACGCTGCGGGACTTGTGGGCGAAGGCAGATATCCTTACAGAGTCGTTCATAAAGGACTTATCAAGGGCGGCGCCTGGACGGTCGACAGCAGTGCGGAATCCGAAAGATATACCCGTGCCGTGTCGGCGGACGGCATAATCGAAGCGACGATTTCCATTATCGAAAACGAACTTAACTCGGTATGGGGCGGCGACGTCAACGTTCCCGACGATAAAGTTCTGGAAGATAACGGCATCGGCACGATTTCGGGCAGCTGGACGCAGGCGGACAGCGGATACACCGTTTACTTCTGCATACTCGACAGAAACAACGCCGCAAGCCGCGATAACTTCACCAACGGTTTAAGACAAAATAAGGAAATCTTTGGCAAAGAGTACGCCGCCGGCAAGGTCTACTTCCTGTCGCTCAGCGAATATAAGAACAAAAGCGTCCTTATGAACGCCGACAAACAGCCCAGACTTATGAGTCCCGCAACCGTAACGATGCAGGTCAGCGCAAACGGCGCGAAACTCATCAGATACAACAACGGCGAATGGACGGAAGTAAACTACGTCGATAACGGCGACGGCACCGTAACGTTTGAAACCGATAAGCTCGGCTACTTCATCTTTGCGGAAGACTACGTCGCGCCCAAAGCAAAAACAAACACGCTGGCAATCGGCATCGGCGCAGGCGTTGGCGGCGCGGCAGTGCTTATGGCAATCATCGTGGTTACGGTGGTCGTAATTAAGAAAAAACGCGCATAATCGTTAAACAAACGGCACGCGGACGGCGTGCCGTTTCCATATTATAAAACATTTATAAAGGAGAAGGAAAATGAATAAATACGCAGGTACAAAAACCGAAAAGAATCTCGAAACGGCTTTTTCGGGCGAATCACAGGCAAGAAACAAGTATACTTACTTTGCGTCGGTTGCGAAAAAAGAGGGCTATGAACAAATCGCGTCCCTGTTTCTGAAAACCGCCGACAACGAAAAAGAACACGCCAAACTTTGGTTCAAAGAACTTAACGGCATCGGAAACACAACGGAAAACCTTGTTGCCGCGGCGGCGGGCGAAAACTACGAATGGACGGATATGTACGCGGGCTTTGCAAAAACAGCCGAAGAAGAAGGCTTCCCTGAACTTGCGGCGAAATTCCGACTTGTCGCGGCGATCGAGAAACACCACGAAGAAAGATATCGCGCGCTGTTGAAAAACATCGAAACGGCGGAAGTTTTCAAAAAATCCACGGTGAAAGTGTGGGAATGCAGAAACTGCGGCCATATCGTCGTCGGAGAGTGCGCGCCCGAGGTTTGCCCGACGTGCAATCATCCCCAAAGTTATTTTGAGATATCCGCGGACAACTATTGATTGTCGCAAAACCTAAGGACAATCGTTTTCAAAGCGTCGGGACGCCCCGACGTTTTTTAATGTTT
>ULPT01067970.1_pt1 | contig 11542 bp, 12 predicted proteins | sample 1953751 | NCBI WGS metagenome assembly ULPT01 (sample SAMEA4835636, study PRJEB28245) | human gut metagenome | biome: gut microbiome; material: fecal sample | place: Denmark | collected 2008
TATAGTCCTACTTAAAGTCCAATATTAGGGGTTCGGTACACGCGCCGGTCTCTTTTTTTATTTTCTAAGTTGATTCGGATGTTTCTTCTTATCGTCGTCAAGGAGCTTATCCCAGTTCTCCCTATCATCCTTCGAGGGAACGAAGACGTAAGGATCATTACGGAAGAGTCCGTAGTAGTCGAAACCGAAGCCAACGATGTAACGCTGTTCATCCGTAGTGAGTCCGGTGAAATCAGCTAATTCGTTATAGGTTTCCTTCGGATTCTTGCGCTTAACAAGAACACAAACATAAAGATGTTTCGGTTTATACTTTTTCCTAACAAAGTCTTTAAGGAAGTGCCTAGTGGTTCCAGTGTCGATAATATCTTCGACTAAAACAACATCACGACCCTCTAAATTATGGTCTGGCTCTTTTTCAAGAGTGACTTTTCCTGTAGAAGATTCACCATTGTAAGAAGAAACCTTCCTGGTATCTAACCAGTAAGCACCCTTAAGATGACGGACTAATTCAAACAGGAAAGGCAAGGCACCGTTCCTGACTCCAACGAAAACTGGAATTCCGTTATCATCTTCCTTCAGCTTTGGTTCGATTTCGGATGCAAGACGGCCACAGATGCGAGAGATTTCATCTTCCGACAGAATAAGTTTCTCCATAAGCGAGCTCCTTTGTAAACATTTTTATTTTAAAGGAAAGCAAAAGAAGTTGGTAGAATTTCTCTTTTTCGTTTAAATGAAACCGCTTAACATTTCTTGATTTTTCACTTAAAAGCAGCTTAGACAAGACAAAAAGAAAGATCCTTAAAAAATTAAAAAAATTCTCTTGCTTTTCTTTGGGCTACATGCGATAATCTTAAAGCGCGAAAGAAAGCGCTGGATGGATCCTTAGTGTAGCGGCCTATCACGTCTCCCTGTCACGGAGAAGATCACGGGTTCAAATCCCGTAGGATCCGCCATCTATTTGCAGGCGTAGTTCAGTGGTAGAACGCGACCTTGCCAAGGTCGACATGCGGGTTCGATTCCCGTCGCTTGCTCCATTAGAAAATTAAGTCCGGAATTTCCGGACTTTTTTCTTTCTCTTTTTTCACTATAATGGAGTCATTATGTACAAGGGCTTTTTCTCCTATCTGAATTGGTCAGTTCCTAAAGTGAGGTCCCCAAGTTCAGAACTTACCTTTATTAATGCAAACCAAGGAATCTGTCCTGCTAGCAGGAGAACGTTTCTTGACTTTTCTTCTCCTTATGGAATCAGGCGTTCCTATATCCTATTAAGAAGTATGAAAAGGAGAAACAGGGTAATTTCAATTTTAAAATCTTCTACTAAGGACGAAATCATCACCCATCAATACGAAATCAAGAGAATATGGGAAGGAATGCCATCCTTTTCCTATCATCAGACTTCAATCTATTTTCCTTTTTATTCTCCTTTTATTAATCAGCGTTTCCTTTCATCCCTGGATTCCTTTTATTCTTTTCCTTATGACGCTTTCTTAAGAGATCCAGACTGTTCTCTGATCAATCCTTTTCACGAATATGGAAGTCATCTCTTTGATAGGTCCTTAACAAAAAGGAAGAAGCTAGATGTATCTGACATTGATTCTTCCGCCTATTATATGGAGAAGGATGGAATTCTTCTCTTTATTGATTCTTCCGGATATCTCGAAACTAGGGTTCCCTTCTTCGATGATGGCAGGAAACAAAAGAATACAGACCACCTTAAAGAACGATTAGAAGCAGTTGCACGTGATTACTACTCCAACAATTTCCCACAGCTTAGTCAGGATTTAATACAATTCGAATTGCTTTCTCCAAAGGTTGTCTTAGCGGCAATCAAAAACAAGGAAGCACAGTACAAGGAGAAACAAGAAGATGACCTTTAAAATTTATACACTTGGTTGTAAGGTAAACGCTTATGAATCCGAATCGCTCAAGGAGCGCCTTTTAAAGGAAGGTTTCCAGGAAGCAAAAGGAAAAGCAGCGGATGTCTATTTTGTTAACACCTGTGCTGTCACGAACGAGGCCGAGCGGAAGGACCTTCAAAGAGTCCGTTCCCTTTCCCGTTCGAATCCAGGCAAGAAGATCTTTGTCAGGGGATGTTCGAGTCAGATTCATAAAGAAGAATACCTCTCTATCCCGGGTGTTGCCATTGTCACCGGTTCCTCGAACAAATCAACAATTGAGCTTCTGAATCCTTCCGAAGGCTGCGATTATGTGGACCCAGAAAGCCGAAAATTCGAATACGAAGATACTCCAACCGAGAAAGGAGAAAAGAGTGTCAGAGGTTATAGGAAAGTGCAAGACGGATGCGATAATTTCTGTTCTTACTGTGTTGTTCCATACACCAGAGGCCGCTCCCGCTCAAGAAACAAGGATTCTATTCTGAAAGAAGCAAAGTCCCTTATTGAGAACGGAGTCCGGGAACTCATTATCGGCGGCATCGATACTGGCAGTTACCATGATCCAGAGAATCCTTCCTATCGTCTAAAAGATTTGTTGAAGGATAGGTTAGATATTTCTTCCCTTCCCTATCGTATCCGTGTCTCTTCCATTGAAATCAGTCAGATTGCTGATGCCTATGTCGAACTTTTTGCTTCCCATCAGGATAAACTTTGCCCGCATTTTCATATTCCTCTTCAATCCGGATGTGAAAAGATTCTTGTTAAAAGGAACCGAAAATATAAACTGGAAGATTACCTTAACAAAGTGAATAGGATTCGGGAAAAGATTCCGTCCGTTGCTTTCAGTACCGATGTCATCTCTGGATTCCCTGGAGAGACAGATGAGGATTTTAAAGAAACCTATGAATTCTGCAAGAAAGTCGGATTCAGGCGTATCCATGCTTTTCCTTACTCGGAACGTCCATTTACTAGGGCTGCGAAACTTCCAGGCAGTGTAAAGCCATCCATCCGTCAGGAACGCACTCGTGAACTTATCAAGCTCTCCGACGAACAAGAAAATTCTTACCGGAAGGTCATCACTTCTGAGCTTGTACTTATTGAAGGAAAGAATAAGGAAGGAAAGTACGAAGGCTATAGCCAGCATTATCTGAAATACGAATTCGAGTCCGATAAAGACTTAACTGGAACTTTTGTTAAGATTTAGCTTGATTGCGGTAACGGAATTCATTATAATGTTTTCCGTTACGTTTTGGGGCTGTAGCTCACCTGGGAGAGCGCGTGCTTTGCAAGCATGAGGTAGCGAGTTCGATCCTCGTCAGCTCCACCAATTGAAAAACAAAGCCGGCGAAAGCCGGTTTTTTTCGTTGTTTTAATTCAACATCATTGCTTCTATAATAAAGTCATGAAAAACAGAATCACAAAAAAGCAGGACTCTGATTTTAGAAAACTTCATAAAAATATCTTTTGGACCGTCTTTCTGATTCCATCGATTCTAGTTTCTATCTTATCAATTATCACTTCTTCTTTGACTTATTCTTTGTGAAGTTTAGTGATTTCAGTTCGTCTCTGAGCACTCCTCTTTGAATCGAGGTTGGATAAGGGCTCATCGAGAAGGAAAACTTCTTTCTGCTATTTTAATAAGTTCGGAGAAATTCTTAATGTGATAATCAGCCTTATCATATCCATAAGCTTCACCATTGAAAGCAATGGAGGTGAAGTTTCCTTTGTTTGCAGCATCAATGCCCGCTTTTGCATCCTCAATAACCGCACATTGATCTGGACGGAGATTGAGCCTCTTAGCAGCCTTTAAGAATACTTCCGGATCCGGTTTCGGATGGACTAAACCAACCCCATCACTGATGGCATCGAAGTAAGAGGTCAGGCCAACCTTTTCGAGAATCAGCTTTGCGTTCTTGCTAGAGGAACCTAAGGCAAGTTTTACACCGTTTTCGTGCAAGGTCTTTAAAGTATTGCGGGTTTCCTCGCTTACTGCATCTGGAGTGAGCTGTTCGATCGATGCAACATAAATCTTGTTTTTCTTTTCAGCAAGTGCTTCTTTCTCTTCCTGCGTGTAACTCTTTGTTGCTTTTTCAAGAATAATTTCTAAAGAAGCCATTCTTGAGATGCCACGAAGGCGGTCATTTATTTTCTCATCAAAGTAAATTCCTTCATCATCCGCCCTCTTCTTCCAGGCTTTGTAATGAAGCTTGTCGGTAAAGACCAGTACACCATCCAGATCGAATATCCTTCCTTTGACCATTTAAGGACTCCTCCGTTTTTTAATCGCTTTGTCTTTTGTAATGATTACCTAATGGATTTCCCCCAGTAGCGATATCCTTCTTCGTTCTTTCCTAAACGGAACGCAAGCAAGGAATGCCTGGAAGAAGAAAGAGAACTACCATGTTCTGTATAAGGATGATAGAACCCATAATTCTTCTTTTCAAGTTCTTTTGAGAAAGCGCCTGTATGCAAGGCCATAAGAGCAACTACATCTGAAGGTAGAAAAAACTGCAATTTCATTCTTTTGTTTTCCTAATTCTATTTGTTTTTCCTTTGTGAAATATAAGAAACACCTGGTTTTCTACTCCCTTTGAAAGCGTTTGTAATACAACGATTATGTCCTAATTCCACAAATCATAGCTTATATTTGTCTTTTCACTAGATGTCAAGCTAATAAGTCAAAAAAAATAATTCACACAAATTCACACTTTTGACGAAAACAAAAGAGTAAAATAATAAAGAGGAAATAAAAGAATGAAAGCATTTAAGACTGTCTTACTGCTTGCTCTTCCGGCAAGTGGAAAATCAGAAGTTCGTAATCTTATGGCCCATAGGGATAAGAAGGTTCTCGAAGAAGACTTCCATATTGGCGAAAATCTTCAGCTGGATGACTTTCCTTATGTCAACTATAGGCGCCGAATTGATCAGGAATTAGCCAAAATCGGCGAGAGCAGAATTTACTATAAAGGCGATGAAGATACTTTCTTCGATGGTAGAGACTGGGGAACCTTGATTCATAGGCTCAATGAAGATTATCACGATCTTTTGAATCGGAACTTCGTCAAAACAGATTCTGCTGCTGAATATCTTTTCGAACGTCTAGACCGTTGTTCTGTAATGGTTGGCTTAAAACCACGTCTTTCTTTGCTTGATGAGAAAGTCAGAAAGACAATAGCAGAAAAGCTCGAAAAAGAAGCAGAAAATATAATCAAAGAGAAAGAAAGCCAGATTCCAGAAAGTTTCGAAGATAAGACAATTGTGATTGAGGCAGCCCGTGGCGGAAAAGATGGTTCGAAACTGCCACTTCAGGGAACTAGGGGCTATCAATATAGCTTAAAAGAGTTTGCGCCAGATCTTCTACAAGACGCAGCCATTCTTTATATCTGGGTAACACCAGAAGAATCCCGTCGGAAAAACTTTGCCCGTGCAAATCCGAACGATCCAGGATCGAACCTCTTCCATGGCGTTCCTTTGACTGTCAGGAGGAACGAATACGGAGTAGATGATAGGGAATACCTGAGGAATTCCTCAGAAGTGAAGAATACGATTACTATTATCAGCCAAGGAAAGAAATTCCATCTTCCGATTGGTGTCTTCGATAACCGCGTTGATCGTACCTCCTTCCTCCGTCAGGATTCCAAAGATTGGGCAAAGAGTGAAGTCGATGCTGTCACAAAGTCCATCAAAGAAGCTACCGACATTAGGTGGAAGAACTATAACAAATAAAAAAAGGGCCTGCGTCAAAACAGGCCTTTTTCAATGCAAAGGAAAACAGCCGCCATTGCAGCGGCTGTTTTAGTTTGTTTACTTGAACCAGAAAGGATAATCGTTGAGGATGATGAAGACGATATCGAGAATCCAGCCGACGGTACCACCAAAGAGAATCCAGAGAATCGCTAAGATTAATTCAACCCTATTGTTATGCTTGACAGCCTTGCAAATACGCCAAATTGCCCAAGACCAATCTAAGATCCAGAAGCAAAGGACGATCTTCAACCACTTCGGATTCTTCTCCATCCAGTTAAGGTACTTATCCATTTTAATAACCCCTCCAATAGATTCTGTACAAGCTAAATTATACACTGCAGATTTTTCTTTTCAACAAGGAATTAAAAATTCGATACCTCAAAAATGGTTTTTTTATCTTTGGACTATATAAGTTAACCTTCAGTTGTTCTTTTCAAGCCTTATTTATTAGAAGAAGAATCATCTGTTTCTTTCTTTGGACGTCCGTTTTTTTCGTAATTGTCTTCTTTCTGTTTTTCAGGGTCTTTCAAGAGGATTTTTCTCCTCCACCTATTGATCTTCTTTGCCGGTTTTAGCTTGTCTTTTTCTCCTAATCCGTCCTTTAAACGCTGCGGGAGGGCATCATAGAAGCGTTTTTTGTTCCTCTTCGCGTTCTCTCTTTGATTTTCGCGGATTTTTTCATATTGTTGAGCAATCACAGACTGTTTGGTAACTTTGCTGACCTTGGCAAAGAGGTTTTCAGAGACAACAATATCAATTGCAAACACACCATAAGTAAGACCAAGGATAAAAATAGATCCGAAATGGGCAGCTTCCTGTGCATTTGTACTGCCAAAGAGGTAAATAAAGGCATCTTCTGCGTATGCGTACACATAAGGGTTGATTAGATAATAATATAGGATAGCAACCGCAAACCATATTACAGAGAAGAGGGGGCAGATGATACCCCTAATGTTTCCCTTTTGGTTTGTATAATCCCATAAGCGGACTTTGAATCCTTTGACAAAGATAAGACCCGCAATGAATTCGAGAATAATCAGGCTCACACCCCTGATGCAGATTGGAATAAGATCATTCCAGCTTGCTCCATGAGTATAAGTCTTTCCATACCTCCCCTGGAACGGAAGATAGAGCGAAACCGATTCTGGAAGGAAATTATAAAGAATTCCGCAGAACGTGAACCTCACAACAAGACCAAATCCATAAAGGGGAAGCCAGGGTCCTTTGAGGAAGCCAGGATTGACCCATTTTTTAGCAGAAACGAATCTCCGAAAGAGAACTTCAATAAGGTAACCAAGCCTGCATCCTGTCCTAAACCTGAAAAGATACAGAATCAGAATTTTGCTGACTCTAAATTCTGTGCTTGACAATATTTTCCTACCCATCCTCATTGTTCTAAATCCCCTGATTTATGATACCATAATATGGAATAAGGAGGAAGATAATGAACGAACGCATTGTATTCCTAGGTACACCGGAAATTTCAGCCATTTGTTTGGAAGGACTAATCAAAGCAGGAAGGAATATTGTCGGTGTCGTTACAAAAGAAGATAAGGAAAAAGGAAGAAATAAAGTAAGGGAAGAATCTCCGGTTAGCCAAATCGCCAACCAATATCATATTCCGCTTCATAAGCCACATAAGCTGAATAACGATTATGAAATTGTCAAAGAGTGGAAACCGGATTTGCTGCTCACTTTTGCCTTTGGGCAGATTCTATCGGAAACCGTATTATCTTTGGGAAAATACAAGCCCTTGAATCTCCATGGCTCTTTACTTCCAAAGTATCGCGGTGCTGCACCAATGCAGTATGCGCTTCTCAATGGAGATAAGGAAACTGGTGTCACCCTCAGGGAAAGGGTCAAGGAAAGGGATGCCGGTGACAGGTATGGAACTAAAGTCATACCACTCACAGAAAAAGACAACTACTCATCCCTATGTAAGAAAATGGCAGATGCCGCTTTAGAACTCGCTGTTGAGAAACTCCCTCTCTACTTTGAAGGAAAACTCAAACCAGTGAAACAGGATCCAAGTCTTGTCACTTTTACCCACAGGATCAAGAAAGAAGATGAGCATCTTTCTTTGGATTGTTCATCCGAAGAATTTGTAAATCATGTCCGTGCTCTTTCTCTTACCCCTGGCGGATACCTTCTATTAGAAAATCAGCCAATTAAGATTTATGAAGCTGAAAAATACAATGATGAAAAAACCAGGGAAGCAGGAACCATTGTCTTAGCCCATAAAAAAGATATCATTCTTCAATTAACTAAGGGTCAAGTACGTCTTACGCTCCTTCAGCGTCCTGGTAAAAAGAGGAGGAGTGCACAGGATTTCAACAATGGAGTACGTGACTTCCAGGGAAAGGTCCTGAAATAGAAAATGTCAAAAGAGAAAATTTCCAAAACCAATGCGAGGCGTTTGTTAGAACAAAAGAAAATTCCGTTTACGATTCATACCTATGATCCAGAAAAAGCAATTTCCGCAACCGAAGTCGCTGCCTATCTGAACCAGAATCCAGATAGGGTTTTTAAAACTCTAGTAACTTATGGAAAATCAGGAGAACATTATGTCTTTGTTCTTCCAGCGGTAGGAGAATTGGATTTAAAGAAAGCTGCTGAATCCGCAGGCGAGAAATTCATTGAGATGCTTCCTCAAAAAGAATTGTTGCCTTTAACAGGATACATCCATGGAGGATGCTCACCGATTGGAAGGAAGAAACCGTTTCTCACTTTTGTAGATTCATCTGCTTTAAAACTGGAAAAGAGGTTGGTGTCCGGCGGCAAAAGAGGTTACCAAATTGAAATCACACCCCAAGACCTTGAAAAAGCATGCGGAGCACAATTTGTCGATTTAATCAAATAAAAGGAGAGAACACATGCAAGACTACGTCAAAAACAATCCGGTTATTCTTGGCTTAAGGCGTATCCGGGATCTTACACCAGAACAAGTCGCCGACTTAATCGAAGGTGCTTTAGCAAAAGGCATCCACTATTTCGACATTGCCGACATCTATTCCGGAGGACAATGTGAAAGCAACCTTGGTGCTGCTTTGAAACTGAAGCCTTATCTCCGGGAAAAGAGGTTCATCCAGACGAAGTGCGGAATTGTCCGCAAGCCAGGGGAAGGAACTGTCAGGGATTTATCCAAAGAGCACATCCTTGAAGCAGTAGATGCCTCTCTCAATCGAAGGGGACTTACCTATGTCGATAGCCTTTTACTTCATCGCCCCGATGTCTTTAGGAACAATGAGGAAATCCATGCTGCTTTCAAAGAGCTTTACGAAGAGGGAAAAGTAAAACATTTCGGTGTTTCGAATAGGGACACAGAAATCATCGATTACTTGAAAGACGGAAGCCCGGTTCCGATTGAATTCAACCAGATACAGGTTTCCCTCGGTCAACCCGCAATCCTTTCTCAGATTTTCAATACGAACAACCCAGATCAGACACCACTCCTTTCTGACCATCTTTTCTTCTATAGGAAACACCACAACAGGGCACTGCAATGCTGGTCTCCTTATCAGTATGGATTCTTCAATGGCTCAATCTTTACGAACAAACATAGGAAACCGACTCAGGATGTCCTCTCGCGGCTTGCCGAAAAATATCACACTTCTCCCTGTGCAATTGCAACTGCCTTCCTTTCAAGGCTCGGAGATAACGTTCAGGTCGTGACTGGTTCCGTGTCCTTAGACCACATCCAACAGACCATCGATGGAACAAAAATAAAACTGACAAGAGCTGAATGGTATGAGCTCTATTGTTCAACCGGTTCTATTCTTCCGTAATTAACAAAGATTAGAAAAGGGCACCTTGCAAAGTGCCCTTTTTCATTTGCTATTTAGGATTGTTTTTACTACTCATCTTTATTATTAACAATTTTTGCAGGAGTTATCTTCTTTAATGTCAAAAGCGGAATCCAAGCCACCAAGATGAAATAGAGAATAAGGAAAAGGACATCGATTGCAAGCAATACTGGATGGAAATAGAACACCTTCAGATTCTTAACTGCAATCTTCAATTCGGCAGAATAGGCGTGTTCAACCACCCTATTCGAGAAGGCATAAAAGCCAGGCAGAGCAACTATACCAAAGAAAATAGAAACAAATTCAAAGAGAATATTTTTTGTCCTGAAGATTTTCCGAATATCTCGGTCCTTCCTTCCCAACGATTTCCTGACACCAATCTGGTATTTGTTCTTTTTGATATTATCCCGGCCGATTACGACAAGAAGAATCATCCTAATAACAGCAAGAGCTATTTCAACAAATTCAAACAATTCGGTAAACAGCAGCAATGTCTTACGTATCCTAGAATAAATGCTGTTATCCTTATCCCAGATAGTAAGACCTTCTTGCGTAGCATAACTAAGGGAATCTGCAAATCCAGGCTCATTTATCGGAACTAAATATCCAAGCACTTTCGCCTGCATCGCATTGACTCTTTTTCCCGTTTTATAGTTAAAGGCAAATGCTCCATTTTGAGAGAAACGTTTTATCTTCAGTTTAATATCACCAGTGATTTTTCCATCTCTTTCGCCATTATCCGTTTTGTATAGATGGATTTCTTTGCCAACCGGTTCTTGATTCCCTAAGGCAACAAAAAGCAGGGCCCGATAACTAGCAGGAAGAACAACTTCATCATCTTTCAAGGCACTCTCATAACCGCCATAGCTCGACCAGGTCGTAGCTCCCTGCTGATCGTATTGACCGGGGGCTTCCCCTGGAGAGAAAAAGATTCCGCTAAGATAGATAATAGTTCGGTCTGAATTTTCACCATCTTTCCTCTGCGAATAAAAGTCTGGATTTAATGTATATCCAAGAGTGAGTTCGCCATTGACAATATCATTAAAATAGGTTTCGTATTCTTTTTGTTGCTGAAGCCTCGCAAGCCTGACAGGATTGAAGTCCTGATTCTTGATTTCGTCATAAGCACGCAATAGCAGACTGTATTTCTCTTTGTAATTTGTCTTGATAACACAATCCGATTTTACAAATGCATTGGGTATCTTTGGACCTAAATTTGTATTTGTCAGTAGAATATCCGGCAACCGGTCCAATCAAATCTTCATAGTTGTAATCCTTATAGGGGCCCTCATAATAGGAATCAAGCCTAGCATCTGCAATATAATCCGTAATAATAAGATTAAACCCAGATTTACAGTTCTCAAGACTTCCAGCTAAGACTTCAACATTTCCGTCCTTGTCTCCAAACCGCTTCTTCAAATAATCCCTATCCACAATGGCCGTTCCTTGAGTTCCATTCGGATAGAATCCATGATGGTTTAGAAGCTTGGCATCATTCTGGAGCTTGAATCCACAATCAATTAAACCTGAAGTAGAACACTGTTCCGTTGTTATGGAGTAACTGACAATCGGATAATGTTTAACATCATTTCCGTAGAATACTTTTTCTTCCGTTTCTTCGCTAATATCAACATAAGAACCAAAATTATCCGTATTCTCCTTAACCTTAGAAAAAACGACATCATTCCGATCAGAAGAAAGATTACTACTCCTGACACGAGAAGAATCAAAAGAAACAAAGGTCTGAAAGACAACAAAAATCACAAAGAGCAAAGCAAATAAAGTAGCATTCCTAAAAGAACCTAGTTTTCCTTTCTTAGTAAACCGCCATGTGATTGTTCTCTTTGCTTTTTTATCAAAGCTGTTATTCTTCGACGAAAAGACTTCCTTATCGCTAGGTATTTCCTTTGTCTTTTCGAAACCACTATCTAATTGCCGGATATGATGAATATTGCCTTTTGAGAGAATATCATCAATCTGCTGCTCTTGTTCTTGATCAAGGGATTTTTTATAAGGAAGGAATAGAGTATCTCCGCAAGTCTTCCATTCGTTAACGTATCCTTCCTTTCTCCTCTCGTCGTTGATGACAAGGCCGTC
>ULPT01048975.1_pt1 | contig 11537 bp, 12 predicted proteins | sample 1953751 | NCBI WGS metagenome assembly ULPT01 (sample SAMEA4835636, study PRJEB28245) | human gut metagenome | biome: gut microbiome; material: fecal sample | place: Denmark | collected 2008
GCTACGATTTAATATACGAACGACTCGCCGAGCCGATAAGAGCAATTAATGTTATGTTTTTCCGTGATTCTCTTTTGCAAGCCCTTCGGGAAGTGCCGCCGCTTGAACTGTCCCAGCGATGGGACGATACCATCGTGTCAGATCGCAAGGAAATAGAAGAATTTAAGTCATATGTAAATTTCTTGAAAGAGAATTTTGGATGGAGCGACGAAAAAAACATTGAATATAATAACAAGTGGTATTTAACAGTATATCAAATTATAACGGGGCGCGAAATGCCCGCGGACGTGTCCGCAAAGTTAAATGACGCTTTTAACGTGGGGGGTTTTGGCGAAGAATGAAAAAATTTGTAGCCGACTTTGAAACAGTTGTATTTGACGGGCAGGAGCGAACGGACGTTTGGGCTTCAGCGATCGTTCCGCTTTTGCCTTATGCGATGTCGCCCGAATACGTCAAAATTTACAACAATATCGAATCAACCTTTTATTATTTAGCATCTTGCCACGACAACGTTACAGTTTATTACCATAATTTAAGATTTGACGGTTCTTTCTGGCTTTCTTTTTTTAACGATAAAGGCATCAAACAGGCGTTTGAAAATACACCTTACCCGCATTTTTTGGATGATGAGGAAATGCCGAACGATACCTATAAATATTTGATCTCTGACGTTGGAATATGGTATAATATTGTTTATAAAACCAAAGAAGGAAAATATATCAAATTTTTAGATAGTTTAAAATTAATACCGTTGTCGGTAAAAGAGATTGGAAAAGCTTTTCAAACACCACACCAAAAAACGGAAATCGAATATACCGGTTTCCGCTACCCCGGCGGGATTATCACACAGGATGAAAAAACATATATCGCCAACGATGTTTTAGTTGTCGCCGAAGCGCTTTTACAATTTTTTGCAGAAGGACATAATAAAACAACAATCGGCGGTTGTTGCCTTGCGGAATGGCAGTCAACGCAAGAACCTAGCGATTTAAAAGCAAAATTTCCGTCACTTATCGGAATGCCATTTTATGGTAAAGGCTTCTGCGACTATGACGATTTTATACGCGCATCATATCGCGGAGGCTGGTGTTATCTCGTGGAAGAAAAAGCCAATAGAGTTTATAAAAACGGATTGACACTTGATGTAAATAGCCTCTATCCCTCAATGATGCATTCATCGTCGGGCAATATGTACCCTGTCGGCCGACCGCAATATTTTTCGGGTTTAGCTCCGGCGCAATTCCTTGATAGGTCGCATTTTTATTATTTCGTTCACATTCGTTGTAAATTTTATATCAAGGATGGTTTTTTACCATTTATCCAGATTAAGCATTCGGAATTTTACAGTCCTCGAAAAATGCTTAAAACTTCAGATATTGAGTTGAGCGGCAAAAAATATCAAAAATATAAAGACGATGACGGCGAAATAAAAGATGTTAAAGCCGATATGGTTATGACTTGCTCGGATTTTGAATTGTTTCAAAAACATTACAACATTGTTGACCTTGAAATTATTGAAACGGTTGTTTTTCATGCTGAAATTGGTATTTTTGACGAATATATAAACAAGTATTATACAATTAAACAAAATGCCAAGGGTGGTAAAAGAACAATTGCAAAGCTCTTTTTGAATAATCTTTATGGCAAAATGGCAACATCTTCCCGGAGCTCTTTTAAGGTGGCATTTTTTGACAATGGTATACATTTTTACGATGTAAAGGAGTACGCCAAAGAGCCGGGATATATCCCCATCGGATCAGCCATAACATCATACGCTCGTTGTTTTACGATTAACGCGGCGCAAGCAAATTACCATGGAGCATCCGCGCCCGGCTTTATTTACGCCGACACAGATTCCCTGCACATGGATATTTCCCCGGACAAAGTAAAAAATGTTATTATACACGATAAAAATATGTCGTGCTGGAAGATTGAACAAACATGGTGTAGGGGTTGGTTTGTGCGGCCAAAGACATATATCGAGGATGACGGCGAAAAATGGAATATCGCTTGCGCCGGTATGCCGCAGCATGCCAAAGAAATATTCGTAGCGTGCTGCGGAAAATCGACGGACGAGGAATTTTCAGAACCTGAATTGCAATTTATTTCGGAAAACCATTTTACAATGGAAAATTTTACAATAGGCTTGAAAATACCCGGAAAGCTTATTGCAAAGCAAATTGCGGGCGGTACAGTTCTTTTTGACACGAGTTTTGAAATGAGATAAAAAGGTCGACCGGTAAACAAATGCTTACCGGTCTTTTTATATATCTTAAACACCGCGCGAATTGAAGCCGTTGACAGCGTATAAGACCCGGCGCAATTTAATGCGTGTCGCCCGGATTTTTCGACAATTACAAGGCGATGCAGATACCAATTATTTATATATATGACAGCATTTTCAAAATAGCGTTTTTGCACTCGAGATCTTGAAAGCGGTAACAGCCCTTTTCAAAAAGCTGTCTTTGTCGCGTTATGAAAAAACTGTATTTATTGAGCATAACATAATTAATAGAATGGTCGTCTAATGTTACCGCAATTTTACCGGGAAAGGAAGAATCAACATTTTTATTTACAAATATAAACCCCTCTTTTGCGTGCTCTCGGATTGCAAAATCGCGGTTATCCGCGCGAATCGTTGCAATATATGTGCCCGGCGTTTTTGGCTTGTCAATAAATGACATATTATCATTTAAGTATACATTTTGCGAAGCGTATGCGATATAATCATTGCTTGAAAACGCCGATGCAATTCCGCTTTTGGCAGATGCAACTGCCGCGCTTTCGATAAATGAATTTTCAAAAACAAAGCCGTTTCCGCGCAAAAATCGAGTATCTTTGCGAAGTCTTCCGGAAATCCCGAGAGCGGAAAAATATGGATTAAGAAGCGATACAGCGTTTGAACACATATAAACGGGTACATATCTTTGTTGCTGACCCTGCCCGCGGGCGATTGATTTGTGAATTGAAAGAAATTTTTGGACTTCTCGACTGCAATAGTGATTTGTTTCGCTCTGGAATTCGTCAAAAAACAACCTATCAATATCCGAGAAAAAATGCGAGAATTTTTTAATTGTGTCCGCGCGATTAAGTGCCAGCGCGTACCCGCACGCCGTATCATTTAAAACAAGCTCGTGGTAAATTCCCCGCGATCTTGAAACCGATCTCATCTCATAATTTGGGAAAAACAAACTGCCGATATCTTTAAAAAATTTATTGGCGATATCGTCCATTTCGTAATCAAACCGCATTAAAATGCCAAACTTTGAGCCGGTTTTAATAAATTTATTGACAAGTAGCCTTGAAAAGTATGTTGTTTTTCCGCTACTGCGGTTGCCGGAAGTCAGGAAAAGTTCCGGGGTTTTTCCGTTCAAGTCCTTTTGGGAGAGTAATTCACACCCGTCATAGTATTCTTTCATATCTTTATTATACCACATTTTTAATCGATTGTCAACTTGACAAATTAAAAAGAATATGATATAATATGATCAAGGAGGACGACAATGAAAATTATAGAATCTTTTATAACAAAAAATGAATGCTATAAAATCGCTGAGCCGATGAGTGTTAAAGGGCTTATGCTTCATTCGATCGGGTGCCCTCAGCCCCGTGCGGATGTTTTTGCCCGTGGCTGGAACGATCCCAAAAAAGAAGTAGCGGTACACGCCTTTATTGATGGGAATACTGGCGAAGTCTGGCAGTTTTTACCGTGGGATATTTGCGGATGGCACGCCGGCGGGAGGGCAAATAAAACGCATATTGGTGTTGAGATGGGCGAGCCTGATTGCATAAAATACACTCACGCTGCAACTTTTGAATGTACCGACATTTTAAAGGCGCGTGAAACAGTCACAAGAACATATAACACAGCCGTGCAATTGTTTGCATACCTTTGCGATATTTTCGGCCTTGACCCACTTGAAAAAGGTGTAATAATCGGACACGCCGAAGGCCACACAATGGGAGTTGCTTCCAACCATGCCGACCCGGCGCATATTTGGGAACAGCTCGGGTTGAAATATAGCATGAATACTTTCCGCCGCGAAGTTGCGCAGGAGCTGGATAAAATTGTAACTCACCGAGAATATTATGAAATTCTTCCCGGGGACACGCTTTATAAAATCGCGCGGAAATTCGGCGTGACTGTTGACGATTTGGCAAATTATAACAAAATCGCAAACCCCGACGAAATAATTGCTGGCGCATATCTTGCAATCCCGAAGCGTTTTTACACCGTTCTGTCAGGCGATACGCTTACCAAAATAAGTAAAAAATACGGTGTTACAATTGATGAAATCTGTAAAAAGAATAATATTGCAGACCCGAACAAAATTATAGTTGGGCAAATAATAGAGGTATAAAATGGAAAATGCAAATCTTATCGTGTCACTTATATCAAATATAGGTTTCCCGATCGCGGCTTTTTTAGGTATGTTTTGGATGATTAACACGACACTTAAAGATCTAAAAACAGTAATCGCCGAAAATACCGCATTGCTTACGGAACTCAGTACTAAAATTAATACTATTATAAAGGGGTAAAATAATGGCAAAAAAGACAGTTGATGAAATACTCGGACAGCTCCGCGGAATAGTCGGAGACGATCACATGGCCGATGATGCAGTCATTGCGCTGGTGGAGGATATCACCGATACCGCCACCAATGACGGCACGGACTGGGAAAAAATGTACCGTGAAAATGATGCCGCGTGGAGAAAACGTTATACCGATCGTTTTTATACGCGCGAAGAGGAGCGCGACCCCGAAAAAGACGAAAAATCCGAAGAAGAAAAAAAATACACTTTTGACGAACTTTTTACAGAAAAGGAGAATGAAAAATAATGGCAAGAAGAATTGCAATTACAGAAATTAACGGTACAACCGCCGACATACTCAATACCATAAGAGCAAACGCAAGCGCGGAATATCAGTCACTCGTCCCCGTGGTCACACAGTCGGAAGACCTGCCGCATGTCGGCGAAGTGCTTTATGGATATCCCGCCCTTGCTAATCAGTTTATATCTTCGTTGGTAAATCGTGTTGCCGCAGTTAAAGTTAAATCAGCAACTTTTAACAACCCTTATCGCGATCTTAAAAAGGGATTTCTTGAATTCGGCGCAACGGTCGAAGAATCTTTTGTTGGTATGGCAAAAGCGCGAGAATTCTCCGCAGATAAGGCCGCCGCGCGGGAGCTGAAGCGCACGCTTCCGAATGTAAAAACTGCATTTCATACCATAAATTGGCGTGTTCAGTATCCTGTCACCATTGAAAACGACGAGCTTAAAGAAGCATTTTTGAGCTGGGATGGCGTTGAAACGCTTATTGCAAAAATAACCGATTCTGTTTATCGTGCCGCCGAATACGATGAGTATCTTCTTTTCAAATATTTGATAATCAAGGGTGTCACGTCGGGAAAAATGAAGCCCGTAAAAGTAGACACAACCGACATAAAGAACGCGGCCGTTGCTTTTCGGGGCATGGCTAATACCCTGACTTTTATTAACACAGATTACAACGAAGCGGGTGTACATACAAATTCTAACATTGAAGACCAGTATATTTTTATGGATGCCGAATTTAACGCCAAATACGATGTTGACGTACTTGCCGCGGCGTTTAACATGGATAAGGCTACTTTTTCCGGGCATCTCAAACTTATAGACAATTTTACGACTTTTGACAATGACCGATTTGCCGATATCCGCGCTGAATCAACAGGCCTTGAAGAGATTACGCCCGAAGAACTTGCGCTTATGGCGGATGTTAAAGCGGTACTCGTTGATAAAGAATATTTTCAGGTCTATGATACGCTTGCACAGTTTACGGAAACATATGTTTCTTCGGGTCTGTATTGGAATTATAATTACAACACTTGGAAAATAATAAGCGCGTCGCCCTTTAGCAACGCTGTCGTTTTTGTCGATGAAACCGCAAACATAACCGCACCCGATCAGCTCACGCTAGAAATTGTTGGAAAAACCGAAAGTGAAGCGAGTACAATACTTACTTGCGCCATCACGACAACACCTGACGCGCCTTCCCTTAACGCTCCCGGTATGGCGATTTTCCACCAGACCGAAACCGCGACACGGGCCGGAATTGCCGTGCATCCTTACGGCGCGTTTATTTACCCCGCTAATGCTGGCGGCTTTAATCCCGTAATTACAATTGGCGACGCTGAATATGCGGTAAGCAACGGCACTACTTGGACGGATACGGCGATCGTAGCAACCGCCGACGTTGGCGCAACTTTCAACCTTTACAAAAAGAACAACACAATTACCGGAAATTTCCCTAAATATTAATGTGAGGTCGAACAATGTATATCACGCCAAATAGTAATATATGGATTTTGCACGGTTGCCCACTTGATGCCGGTTATGAGCAAACAATTATTTTTGACAATGCGGCAAAACAACGGGCGTGGTTTACGGAGTTCGAAAAAATCGCGCTTGCGGGCTACTCTTATCAGCGTGTCAACGCTAACACCCTCCGCGTTGGGTTGCCCGCGGCGCAGTTGTATGACTGTAATTATATGATATTTCAAAATACATCATATTCAAATAAATATTGGTATGCTTTTATTGAAAAGGTAAATTATATAAATGACAATGTCACGGAAATAATTTACAATATTGATGTAATGCAGTCATTTTTATTCGACTACACCCTTGGGGAATCTTTTATTGAACGCCAGCATGCCGAGTCCGACGAGATCGGAGCAAACACCGTTCCCGAAAATTTAGAGATGGGCGAATACCTTTGTGAAACCGCAAACGTAACAACGGACCCGGATGTTGCGCTTCTTGCCAGTTGCTCACCCGTATTCATTTCATCGGTAGACTTAACAAAGCCCGAATTCCCCCAAAACTACGGTCGATATATTGACGGTCTTTTTTCAGGATGTTCGCTTTACTATTATACAGGTTTTTCCAGTATAACAGGTCTTCCGCCTGCAGAGATGATTTCGACTTTACAGTCGCTTGACGCGGCCGGCAAAGGTTCCGCGCTCATCGGGATTATTATGCTACCCAATTCTATGTTACCGAATAATGATCTGTCTAATAAATGGACAGAAATTACGGAATTAACAGGAATAAAATATACAATTAATGGAATTTACACGCCAGCAATTGACGGGTATACGCCCAAAAATAATAAGTGCTTTACGTTCCCTTTTTATAAATTGGTGGTATCTAACAACAGCGGTAAAAGCCAAGAGTTCGCATTAGAACTTTTTGAAAATTTTGAATTCGCAGGAAAAATGGCGGCAAGTCCCGCAAGTCCGTTTTTAATATATCCGACAAATTACGCCGGTAAATCAATTGAATGCGCCCTGCCTATGGACGCGCCGCCGCAATGCACTTGGAACAATGACACTTACAAAAATTGGCTTGCACAGAATCAAAATACATTAATTGTAAATACCATTTCTGCCGCACTCGGCGCGACATTTGCGGCGGTAAACCCTGCCAATATTCCCGGCGTGGCGCTCTCACTTAGTACAAATATCGCGGGGACGCTTGCACAGCTTAAAGACCGTCAGGCCGTGCCACTAGCGACAAACGGGACAATTGCAGGCGCTTCGTTCCTCGTTTCGCAAGGCTTTTATAAACCCACATTTTTAATCGCACACCCACGCGCAGAATTCGTTAAAATAATCGACGAATATTTTACGCGGTTTGGTTATTCCGTGCATCGCGTTACTGTCCCGAACCGAGAAGCCCGCGAGCATTTTACATATTTAAAAACGACTAACGCGAATATCAAGAGTATTTTTGAAAGCGGCGACATACAAGCCGGTGTTCCCGCGGAGGTCGAAACGCAGCTAAAAAATATTTACAATACCGGTGTTACAATTTGGCGCAATGTGACAGGGGCAGAAATGGGAAATTATAGTATTTCGAACAAACCAATAACAGAGGTTAACGCATGAGCAGACGAAACAAGCGCGATTTTTGGGAAAGCGCAAAATTAAATAATGCGACATATCAGCAATATTATAAACGATTACTTGACTTAGCTATTTCGCGTTTTGAGTGGATAAATTTGCCTGATACAATAGACGCGCGTTTTATGGAGTTAATTTTGATAACTTCTGGGAGTTGTTTATTTTTCAGGGACGAATTTTTAAACGACGGCGATTTTTTGGCGCTCCGGTACGCCGCTGGCGGCGACCTGGATTTTTACCGTAACCCGATACACCGAAACGCGATTGCCGACAACGGTTATCACGCCGAAAGGTCAAATAAAAATAGCGTAATAATCTATAACAATTATTTGCGATCATCGGGAATGAATGATATCGAGTGTTACGCGTTGCGTCTTTATAATATCGACAGGATTATTGACGTTAATGTTAATGCGCAAAAAACGCCCGTTTTGATCTCTTGCCCCGAAACGCAAAGGCTTACGCTTTTAAATCTTTACAAAGAATATGATGGAAATGCACCCGTAATCTGGGGAGATAATAAACTCGATGTTTCGGGAATTTCCTCAATTCAGACCGGCGCGCCGTATGTTTCCGACAGATTAATTGACTTAAAATATAAATATTGGAATGAGGCACTTACATATCTTGGATATGCAAATATCACGGAAACTAAACGCGAAAGGATGATAAAAGATGAGGCGCAACAGCTTGCCGCCGGCGCGCTCGCTTCTCGCAATTCCGCACTACAAGCCCGGCGGGACGCTTGCCGGCAGATCAATAAAATGTTCGGGTTGAATATTGATGTAAATTTCCGCGAAACTATAGAAAATGAGGTAACAAGCGAGAATGTCGACATATACAACTGAGTTAAGATATATTTGCGAAACACTCGCTGGGGTTGACGACTCGGCGGGATATGCCGACACGGACAATATAATCAAGGCCGCCGCGGCAAAAATATTCGACTTTGATTTTCCGATTTTTGACCCGCTTTATAAATATCCTCTTTGCGAAAAAATAATCGAACATTATTACACGCGTGAAATTGGTGAAGAAACATATGGGCTTTGGCGTTTGCGTCTGCGGGCACGAATGCGCGATATTATGCCATATTATAATCAACTTTATAAATCGGCACAATTGATTTTTGACCCCTTGACTGACACCGACGTCACAACATCGCATAAATTGACGCGTGGCGAAAAGTCAGAAGCGGAAACAACGGGAACAAACTCGGGCACAAGTTCGGGTACCGGAAAAAATTCTACCACCGAAACCGCCAATCGTGAGCAGGACTACTCTGATACGCCGCAGGGCGACAGCACCGGCGTGCTCGACAAGAAATATTTAACAAGTGTGACCGTTGAAAACAACACAGGGAGCACGTCGGGGACACAGGAAAGCTCAAGCCAAACAACCGGGACAAGTTCCGGAACGGAAAAAAGAAGTGTCGACAGCGTGGACGATTATATTGAACGAGTCACGGGCAAACGTGGTGGGCAATCTTACAGTAGCCTAATCGCGGAATTTAGAGAAACTTTTATCAATATTGATAATATGATAATTGATGAACTGGCAGACCTATTTATTAATCTTTGGTGAGGTGATTATATGAGTTACAAATATTCAAATGTAAGAGAATATCAAGGCAAGTTACTGTTTGAAGACAGAAAAAATCAAAACTATGTCGAAATAAATTCCGACGGAATAAAATATACTAGAAATAACGAGACGCCGACTTCTCCATATTTCGCATTGAAATTCAACGGCCACGAATCGTCTGTAAGTTTTTATAAGACGCAGGGCAAATATCACAGTATTGCTGAAATGTCGGGGTTTGGCTTATCTTTTAATGTTTCCGGCGAAAAAGATCAAGGTGTCGGCGTAGGTGCACTAACAGGGCCCTATTTCTCGGACCGTATAAGAAAAAAACAATGCCAAATGCGCGCCGACGGATTAGTTATAACAGATGGCGCAATTGGCAAAAAGTGTACACTTAAGTTCGAAAACGGTGTATTAACAATAAATGGAAAGGAAATTGCGACAGTTGAAAATTCGTAATAAATTATTTCCGTGGAGATGCACGCCCGTGCTCCCAACGATTTATAATGACTCGCTTTCGTACATGGAAATGTTGTGTAAATTGGTGAAAACTGTTGACAGCCTTTCCACACATCTCTCAACCTTTGAATCTGAAATAATTAATCAGATTTCAGAGCTCACCGACAGAATCAACAACCTTGACCCCACGGGCGAATCAAACGCGGTTCTTTATACGCCGCAAACCCTGACGACCGAACAGAAAACACAGGCGCGCGCGAATATCGACGCAGACGGCGTTTACATTTTTGAAATTGCCGGTATAACCCCCAACGGCGAACGCGTTACGGTTGACCCAACAAAATACGGGGAGATTTCGGAGGCCGTCAAAGACGGTATGTCAGTCATTGCCAAAATACAGGTCGAAAGCTTTCCTGGCTTTCAGGAATTCCACGCGCCCATATATTTACCCCTGACAATTGATGTGGGCAAAAACAATTATATATTTACGGGCATTGTGTCACCTCGCACGCAGTCGCTTGCTGTTGATACTATTTATGATTCTTGGATTGGCGTTTTTGATGTCACACCTTCAACCGCCGGCTTTTCCATTCTTAAAATAACAGATGTTACAGAGCCGCCGACAGTAACTGGCTCTATAACAAGTGACTCCAAAACCGTTTCGCTTTCGGGTGCGTGGGAAATAGTCGTACTGCCAGAGATCGGCGGCGCGGGCTACGTGAATTTCGTCAACAAAGCCGGTTTAATTGTCGCCGGAGTTAATGCTTCCTCGGGTAAAGGAAAAGTGTATATTAGAAGAGCTGTTGACGGAGTTGTTAATTCGTACAATCAGAGTACAATTTATATTCCGGGTACTGCAAGCGATGGCGATAACAAAATTGTCGGCTTCAAGTGGTCAGGGAATTTGAATCTAAATTATACCCTTAAACGGTAAATCAGACCCCGCGAAAGCGGGGTTTTGATTTATTCTCTTCGTTACCAAATTTTTCGGCGAGTTTTGCGTCCAAGTATTGCACGCCGCCCATCTGTTAACCCGCAAATTTGCCCGTTCTTCCAACTTTGAAATTTACCCAATCCATTGTATCACCTCACTTTAATTTTTCTAATCTTTTTCCTGTATTTTCAAAAATGTACTTTGCTATTTCGGTTTCTGAATACCCGTCAAAAAAGTCAAGAGTCTGTTCGATTGGTTTATGCGGAAACAAGATTTCCAACCATTCTTTCATTGTGTGAACATCACCAACCATATTTGCCGTATAAATTCCCTTGTAATTCGCACCTCTGCAAAGCCATAATTTTATTTTTGCCATACAATACACCTCTCAATCCCCGTATTGCCGTTAGGTCAGCATTTCTTTTATTCTACTATGTAAAGTTCGTACTTGCTTTCCTTGTTCCAATCTCCATTGTTATGCTCGATTACTGTTACCCAATAATCTCTATCGTGGAAAAATTCAGGAACTCTGCAATCTTTCAAAACTTTTGCGGTTTGGATTGAATAATACCAACCATCAAGCATTTCTTTCTGTGTCTTTGCAAACT
>ULPT01034108.1_pt1 | contig 11521 bp, 5 predicted proteins | sample 1953751 | NCBI WGS metagenome assembly ULPT01 (sample SAMEA4835636, study PRJEB28245) | human gut metagenome | biome: gut microbiome; material: fecal sample | place: Denmark | collected 2008
TAAAAAAATATGGACAAGGCTGCATCGCGGATACGCTTACCTACATTTGTAGAATCTTAAATAGAAAAAGATAATGATCCTTAAAAACAATAATAGTGTGGAATATGAATGAGAATACACATACCTTAAATTCTGAACAAGAAAGGCTTTTTGAGATTCTTGTAAAAGATAAACAAGATGATTGGAAAACCTATTCGAAACGTACAAACATAAAAGTTTGGAAGGGTATTGTTGAAAAATATCCTGAAACAGCTCATTTTATATATGAATTGATACAAAATGCAGATGATACAGCTGCTACAGATGTTAAAATTCTATTATTTAAAGATAAATTGGTCTTCAAACACAATGGTAAACACCAATTCTCTATAACAGATGCCAGAGAACAAACTGGAGAGATAGGAGATATCAATTCTATCACATCTGTAGGTTGTTCTACAAAAGAAGATGAAGAACAAACTATAGGTAAATTCGGCGTAGGTTTTAAGTCAGTGTTCCAATATACAGATACCCCATCTATATATGACGATACTTTTTGGTTTAAGATAGAAAACTATATTATTCCAACATTATTAGAAAACGACCATGAACTCCGCAATGCAGGCGAAACTCTTTTTGAACTACCTTTTAAAGACCCCGAGAAAGCGTATCCAGAGATTCTACAAAGACTGCAGAATCTTAATATGCCTGTACTGTTTCTGCCTCATATTCAAAAAATCACCTGGTGTATTGATGGAGAAGAAATGATACATGAGTACTCAAAAGAAGTAATACAAACGGGTGAACGTCATGGCATAAAATATGAATTTTGCCGTATTCATGAATACGACAAGAACCTGTTAATGTATCTGTTCCACCGTGACTGCAATACAATAAAAGGAAAGTATAATATAAGTGTTGGATTTTATGTAAACCCTGACGGATCATTGGATATTGATGCAAAGGGACAAATATATTGTTTCTTCCCGACAAGCGAGCACTTTGATAGTTGTTTTGTAAGCCATGCTCCATTTTTACTTGTTGACAATAGAGATAGTATTAAACGCTATGAGGATATAAATCAAAAGTTCTTGAATTGCATTGCCGAATTAGCGTCTGATGCCTTGTTGTGTCTTAAAGAAATTGGTGAATGCAGGAATTCAAGACTATTAGAATCGGAAGATAACGAAATATCGACTACGAACAAAAACATTCTTATAAACGACAACATATTCCATATCCTAAATATTAAATCAACAGAATACAAAGACTCCTATTTGAGACAGTGTTATTTCAGAATAGTAAGAGATAATAAACTGCTTCTTAATAGGTCAAAGCGTTATGCTTCTATAAACGATGTGTTTTCTGCAACCATTGATTTGGAAAATTTAATTTCCTCTTCACAGATTGCACAATTATGCCAAAACAACGATAGGGATTTTCTTTACTTAAAACAATATAGATCTGATTTTAAGGAAGTCGAAGCAGAATTAAAAATTAAGCCGTTTGATAATGAATACCTAGCAAAGCATATTTCAAATTCCTTCATGGCAAACCAACCATTGGAATGGGCTCACAGACTTCTTACATATATAGAGGACAAAGCACGCGTTTTATGGAGGTCTGATGAACCAAGAACTATTAGCGACACATGGAGTGCTTTCTCCGTAGATTCTTGGAACAAGCTCAAATTTAGATTTGCTTCTATAGCAAAAACACAAGATGGAGAATGGATAAGTCCGTATTATTTGTATAAAAAGAATGCAAATGTCTGTCTGCCATATTCAGGTTTTAAAGATGTAGAAACTGACGCTTTCGGTAAAGTGTTAGATAAGGAAATCTTTGAGAAACATGAAAGCCTTTTCCGGGGTATGGGAATAAAGGAGCCAGACATGGCTGACTATTTAGAAAAGACTCTGCTTGTTCGCTATAAGAAAAATGACATTCCAACAGAAGAAATCTTATTAAAAGATTTTGAGTATATATACAAGTTGGTCTATGCCAATGCAAACCAGAGAATCAAAGATATAATAAAGAAAGAATGGAAACTAAAACAGTTAGACGAATCTCGTTTTACGTTGTGTAATGTATCAGAAATGTACATACCAACAACTGATTTTCTGAATTACGCAAAAGGCGATACTTCTTTTAAATTTGTTGATTGTGACTTTTATACAAAAGGCACAGATTTGTCATACTCTGAAGTTAAACATTTTCTTGAACTATATTTAAACGTTAGTAGCAAACCTCAAATTCGTGAGATAACGATAATAGCAGAGAAACTATATAGAAGGACTAAGTATGATTATTCCTATGAGAATTTCCCTAAATATATTGTTGATTTCCTTGATAAGCAATATTTGGCTGTTACTAAATTTCCTGGTTTTAAAGATTACCAATTGGATGGTTATGATATAAATAATTGTTCAAAAGATTGGTCTCATGCTTTGTGGAGATTTGTCTGTGAAAACGGAATCGATACAAAGAAAAATGGAGAATTAGAATATTGTTTATATCGTGAATGGTCATACCATTTTAAAGATTTTGAGAGCTCTTATTATCATAATTTGAAAAATGACAAGTGGATAGTTAGAGCTGACGGTACATTCTGCAACCCTAGCGAAATAACCATTGACGAGTTTCATCAGTTAGGTTATGAAAAAAAAGATACCGTTGAACAGCATTTGACCTTTTTGAATGAGATTCAAGCGGAGAAAATAAAAAAGGATAAAGAAGAACAAGACAAAATAAGTAGAGAGAAACTGTATAAGAAATTAGAAGAGCAAAAGTGCTCTGTCGAGACCTTGGCATCAATCGTATCCGCATTAGAAAATGGAGTGGATATAAAAGAAGCTTTAAATGAGTCGCATTCTTCGTATGGCGAAGACAACCATATAGGATTTGACTCTAATTCAAAGTTATGTTCCTATTCTGATGGAAAAACTTCCAGAATACCGAACATCATTACTTCTAATTTGGAATCTCTTGTACAAATCGTAGATAAGGTTGGCGCAGACAATCTTCCTGTTGTGGCAGACCACGTTGATGATATCGTTAACTGGATAATAGATGAAGACAAGGCACCATCTATGGTTCGACGCATTGTGAATTATATCGGCAAGAAGATATATGAACAATATCTTTTAAACGAAGGCATAAAATATGAGTCAGTAAGCAATAGCTTATTAGGTTTTGATTATAAAATAAACAATGGTGAGAAATACGTAAGCGTTGTCTCTACCATAAAAAGCATTGCAGACAACAAGATACCCATTGGCATATCCGCACTGCAAAATGCATTCCTTCGCAATCATCCCAATGCGCAAATACGGATTGTAAGAATATCTTTCAGTGATATTTCTATACTTCCTCAATACAACCATATTGTAAACCTTTATGGCAAAGAAGAGGAACCTGATTTCAATGACAGATTACGCAAAGAATGTGAAGAACTTGCCATAAACTATTGGAAAGGAGCAGCAATAAATGAATTCGATGCTGTATCCCCGGAATATTCTGTTAAAATAGAACGTAAGAATAAAAAGTAATGTTATCTATAGCTCAACAAATATATTACAAGTGGGACATTTGCCACAAAAAATCGACTTCTGATGAAGGTCGGTTTACTGGCGTTTTATCTGAATCAAAGGTCGATTTAAATCCTCATCAGGTGGAAGCTGCTCTATTTGCATTTAAGTCACCATTAAGCAAAGGAGCAATACTTGCCGATGAAGTGGGACTTGGAAAAACCATTGAAGCAGGTATCTTATTGTCAGAATTATGGGCAGAACATAAAAGACACATATTGATTATAGTTCCAGCTTCATTGAGAAATCAATGGAGCATGGAGCTATTAGAGAAATTTTTTCTCCCGTCTTTAATATTAGAGCAAGGTTCTTACAAAACCATTGCAGCCAAAACAGAAAACCCTTTTCAAACAGATGAAAGTATAATAATCTGTTCTTATCAGTTTGCCGTTACCCATGCGGACGAGTTATCAAAAGTCATGTGGAATCTTGTTGTGATAGACGAGGCTCACAAACTTCGTAACGTATATAAAAAAGGAAATGTGACAGCAAATGTATTAAAGGAGACATTGCGCCCATACAAGAAGATATTGCTTACAGCCACTCCTTTACAAAACAATTTAAGGGAGCTATATGGACTTATCAGTATAATTGATGATGAATTCTTCTCTTCTGTCCAAACGTTTGAGGAACAGTATAATACAATATCAATCCGTGACAACTCTAAATATGGAGAATTGAAGGCAAGGATTGCCCATATAGCGCATCGTACATTGAGAAACCAAGTACAGGAGTATGTGAAATACACCAAACGTATTCCTTTTGTGCAAGAGTATCATCCTTCAAAGAAAGAAATTGATTTATATGAAGCTGTTAGCGACTATTTATTTCGTGAGGGCACTTATGGTATACCGGATAGAATACGTCCTTTACTATCACTCCTTTACAGAAAAATTATGTCGTCATCTGCTTATGCACTGTCTTTCACGCTTCAAAGTACAATTGAAAGACTTAAACGAATTAAGGATGAAGGACGACAAATACTTAGTATGTCATCTGTATTAAATGATTTGGAAACCATTGATAATGACGATAATTCAGATTCATATGAAACAGTAGAAATTTCTGAACAAGACAAAGCTGCCATTGATAACGAAATTGAAGAGCTTCGACATTATGTTTCAATGGCCGAAGGAATTGGTTGTGAGACAAAGGCTCAAGCATTATTGAAAGCCCTTACTGCATCATTTGACAAGGTTGAACGCCTTGGAGGTCTGCGAAGAGCTTTAATATTTACAGAGAGTCGTAAAACTCAAGAATATCTAAAAAACTTTTTTGAAGCGAACGGTTTCAGAGACAAGGTTGTATGTTTTAATGGAACAAATAGTAATGATGAAGCCAACAATATATATCAAAAATGGTTATTGACCCATGCAGGAACCTCTTATGTAACCGGTAATTTTCAGATAGACAAGAAGCAGGCTCTTGTAGATTTCTTTAAGGATTCTGCAGAGATAATGATTGCTACAGAAGCAGGTGCTGAAGGTATAAATCTTCAATTTTGTTCTTTAGTGGTTAATTACGACATGCCTTGGAATCCACAACGAATAGAACAAAGAATTGGACGTTGCCATCGCTATGGTCAAAAGCATGATGTAGTAGTTGTGAATTTCGTAAATAAGGCTAATGCTGCAGATTGCCGTGTATATGAGTTACTGTCAACTAAGTTTAATTTATTTGAAGGCGTATTGGGTAGCAGTGATGAAATATTGGGGTCTATAGACTCTACATTTGATTTGGAAAGCAGATTGAGTTCTATATTACGAGTATGCAGAACAGAAAGTGAAATAAACAAGGCTTTCGATTCGTTGCAGAAGGAGTTGGAAGATGTTATTTCAGAGCGTATCAAGGATACAAAGAAAACTCTATTGGAAAACTTTGATGAAGACGTTGTTAATTTATTAAAGGTTAGACAAGATGATGACGAAAAGAGAATCGATAGTTATATTCGCCATTTTTGGAAGTTAGCTCTTGTCGCTTTAAATGGGTTCATTTCTGATATAAATGAGAATACATCGTCATTTAAATTAGATACAGACATTTCAAATGAGATAAAGGCAGGAGTGTACTCTGTAAACAAGAAAGAGACAGATAAAATACAAATAAGGGCAACAAGTTCTATTGGAAGCTATATACTTAGACAAATACCCTACTTGAATGTTGTCGAAGATGTAACTTTCGATTTGACATCATACCCTTATAGATCTATTTTATTAGAAGAATATAAAGACAAAGCCGGTTGGCTTATTGCTTATGAAGTTTCTTCTACTAATGAGTATGACGACGAAGAGAATATCATTTTCTGTGCTATCACCGATGATAAATATGTACTGCCAGCTGAGTTTGGATTTAAATTATTAGAATTAGAAGCAAAAGAAAGTGTTACTTGTAAGTTGCCTGACCATATTAAAGAAGATACAGAATATATATTTGATAAAAACACTGAAAAATATAAAGATCAAGTCAATGCCAGAATGGAGGAATATGCTTCATATGAGATTGAAAAATACGAATCATGGTCAGATGACAAACTTGTTCCTTTGCAAAAGGAAATAATAGATATTAGAAAAGAAAAAGATACAATTCACAGACAAATAAGAAAAGAAAAGGATATCAAGACCAAATTATTACTTAAGAAACAAGAAAACCATTTGTCTGAGAAACTCTCTAAAAAACAGCGTCAACTATTCGACTTGGAAGATGAATACAACAAGAACGTTGACACAATGACAACAAAGTTATTAAAATCATTAGAGTGCAACTTTGATAAAAGGACATTATTCTCTATTAGATGGAGAATTGTTTAACTTAAGATCATTAGTGTCTCGTTAAATCTGAGGCACTAATGACTTAAGACAACGAAAGGCTTGAAACATATATTAGATATTACCAGCTGCTTTTAGTCGTTTTAAGTCATTTCTGTGGCAGTTCTTTACAAGTGAGCACATTTTTATACAATTCAGTTTGCATTTTATTGTGACACCTCAAAGAAAAGCATTATATTTGCAGAAGAAAAGCAGTTTAAACGAAGTCTTCCATATGCTGAAAGACAACGAGATACGCCAGTACGGAGAATACCGCACCAAGCGCCTCGTCCTCGATGCATGGTATAAATTTAAATACGACGACTGATATGAGAAGTTTTAGTGATACAGAGAAGAGAATCTTACGTTTCATGGCATATCCACCTATGCCACAAGATATATGTATAATCTCTCTCTTCGAGAACTTTAGTGATTGTTATTTGATAGGATGGCCAGAAGATTGTTCCTCTTTAGAGTTGGTTCATTCACAAGATAAGGATTGGAAAGATGTTAGAGCCAAAATTTTTGATATTATTGTGCTGTTACAATATTTGGAAAGCAATCAATATATTGGGGTGTTTCAACTTAACCTTCTAAAAGACAATCAGATATATAATAGGAAAATGTTTGATGTTAAAAGAGATGGTAAAGGCAACTTGCTCATGTGGGCTAAAGATACATGCAAATTGAATATAAAAATTCCAAATGATAAAGGTATAGAAGGTGAATATACCCGTAAATTACTTGTTGCAACTTCAATATTAAAAGAGAATACCACGGCGGCAGAACAAATAAAAAGGTATGCAAACTCTTCCTTTCATGCAACACAAAATCTTCGAGATTTTGTCGATAATGATTTTCAAACGAAAGAGGATTTGCGATATACCCAAACAAGAAAACAAACATGGATTGCAATATGGATATCTCTTGGTGTAGGAATAGGGGGGATTATTGCAACACTTCTGACATTATTCATCAAATGATATAAATAGAGACAATGGAAAAATATATAGACATATTCAGTCAACTCTGGGATCACTCTGAAAATGAGGTCGTAGAGTTTAAGAAAGCAGAGACCAACTTTGATATTGACGAGTTGGGCAAGTACTTCTCCGCCCTCAGCAATGAAGCAAACTTACGAGAACATGAGTTCGCTTGGATAGTCTTCGGTGTTTGGGACAAGAAACACCAAATCATTGGCACCAGTTTCAAAGATGGTGAAGTAGCCTTGAACCGCCTAAAGCAAGACATGTCTCAACACACTACAGACAATCTCATCTTTAGGGATATTATACCTATTGAGGTTGAAGGCAAACGTGTTTTGTTGTTCCAAGTTCCTGCATCGCCACGCAATATCGTGATGCACTGGAAAGGTGTGGCTTATGGTCGTGATGGCGAAAGTCTAAAACCATTGAACCAAGCCAAACAAGATGCCATCCGCCAACAACCACCAATACCAGATTGGACAGCCCAACTCGTACCCAATGCGACCATCAATGATTTGGATGAGTTGGCTGTAGCCACAGCTAAAGTCATGTTCAAGAAAGTACACTCTTCAAGTATTCCTGCCGAAGAAATAGATGCGTGGACAACAGAAGAGTTCTTAGCTAATAGTATGATGATGCGAGACGGCCAAATCACTCGTGCTGCAATACTGTTATTAGGCAAGCCGCTTTCTATCCAAAAGATTCATCCTGCCGTTGCACAAATCACTTGGACTTGGGAAGATGAAGAAGGTTTTGTGCAAGATTATGAACACTTCTCCATTCCTTTCATCTTGACTGTAGATAAGGTGTTGGGCAAGATACGCAACAAAACCATGCGCGAACTGCCAGGCGGAACCCTCTTTCCTGATACGATGAAGCAGTATGATGAATATACCATACGTGAGGCTCTACATAATGCCATCGCCCATCAAGATTACACCTTGCAACAGCGCATAGTTTTCGTAGAAGGTCCAAGCACCTTATACTATGGCAATGGCGGTAGCTTTATTCCCGGTACCATAGAGAATGCTTTGGAGCATAAAGGCCCTCAGTTTCACTATCGCAACGAATGCTTATGCCGAGGCATGGTCAACTTCAACATGATTGATACCGTAGGACGTGGCATCAAGAAGATTTACACTGAACAACGCAATCGTTTCTTCCCCATGCCTGATTACGATATTGACAATGAGCATCGTACTGTAGGAGTCACTATCTATGGCAAGATGATTGACGAGAAATATACCAACTTGCTAAAGAGCAACCAATCCTTATCATTGAAAGAATGTCTTTGGCTGGATGCCGTACAGAAGCATCATCCTATTACCAAAGAAGCAGCCAAGCATCTTTATGACAAAGGCTTGATAGAAGGTCGTGCGCCTCATTATACAATATCCCTTAAGGTTGCCAAACTGACTAAACAGATAGGACATTACACTAAGGAGAAAGGACTAAACGAGACAAGCATCCAAAAGTTGGTACTTCAACTAGCACATAATGCAGGAGAATTGGGATTTAAACGCAAAGATGTTTTTGAAAGCTTGCAGCATGTTCTTCCCTCAAGCTACACATATGATGAGAAATTAAGAAAGATAGGTTATCTTCTTAGAAAAATGGCTAAAGACGGATTTATCATCAAAGCATCCAACGGCAAGCAATGGAACATCACCACAAAAGGCGAACAAGAACTTAGCTAAAACGACCATTTTAGTCGTTTTTAGTCGTTTTTTAGTCGTTTTTAGCCGTTCTTAGTCGTTCTTTCGGTCGTTTTAAGTCGTTTTCGGCTATTTTCTGTCGTTTTAAGTCGTTCTTACGGTCGTTCTTTACAAGTGATTCTTCAGATATAATTGTAATGACATTTTATCTGAAGAATCATTTGTACGTGAAAAAAGCTGCCATATCTCCCAGCTTCGGCATAACTCATTGTATATAAGCAAAATAAAGGCTGGCAGATAACTCGATAATCAGGTTATCTACCAGCCTATCTGCCAGCCTTAACAAGCTATCCTCCAGCCTCAATAATCCTTCTGCCAGCCTCAACAAGCTATCCTCCAGCCTCAACAAGCCATCCTCCAGCCTTAACAAGCCATCCTCCAGCCTGTCAATGCGATTAACGCAGACTGGAAACAAGATTACCACGTAGCGAAAATATCATTACCGCGTAGCTAAAATAACATTACCGCATTGCGGTAACAGAAGTACCACGCTGCGGTAATGTGTTTGGGGCTGAAGAAATCTCCCCTTTCTCTTAAAGAAGTTCTTCATTTCTCTGAAAGAAGTTCTTCATTTCTCTGAAGAAATATCCCCTTTCTCTTTTTACTAAACACGCATCACTCGGGCAGTGCTGTTACAATCACTACGCGATTAAGATCGTTATCTTCGTACGGCTGCGCATTGCTGCCGATGCCTTGTGCCTCGATGCGCGACGGAGCGATGCCGTAACGCTCTATGAGGATATTGCGCACGCTGTCGGTGCGGCGTATGGAAAGCATCAGGTTGGTACGCTCCTTGCCGGTTGCCTTGTCGGCATAGCCGTCGAGACGGATGCGGGCAGAAGGGTTCTGCTTGAGATATTCGACGATGTTCTCAAACACTATGTCTTGCTTCTTCTCGGGCTTGGCGGAAGCGCAAGCGAAGCTGACCGAGGCGAGACGGAACGCTTCCTGTTTCTTCGCAACCGACTTCTCCACTATGCGGTCCTTGAAGACGGGACGCTCCACTATCCGCTCCTTCACGTACACCGTGTCGACCACGGCTTCACGACGGAGCTTATGGCAGCGCTGCTTCTTGGCGCAAGGCTTTGAGGCGTTGAAGCGATAGGTCAGTCCGAGCGTCGCACCGAGCGTCGGCTCGTACTTGCGACCCGTGATGCGACCGTCGAAATGGTCGGGCATGAGAGCCGAAGCTATCTCAAGGTTTACATCCATGCACTTCAGCACGCTGTACTTGGCAGCTATAGAGAAGTTGGCTGTGAGCGAGTTGGCGTCCGCCGTGCCGCGATAGGCGAAGGTGCGGGCGTAGCCAAATCCTACAGCCGGCAGCACATCGAAGCGTCCCGCGCTGCGGAAGAGCAGACGCGAGAGGCTCACCATGAAGTCGGCATGAGCGTTGACGTAACGCAGATAATGGCGATAGGTGCCGTCGGGGCGGACCGTCACATTGTCGATAACTGGGTCGTGAGGGCCGTATATAGAGCCGCCGGTCTGCGGGTCGCGCAGATAGAGTCCTTCGGATGTGGACATGCCGTTGAGCGCATAGCCGCCAATCTGCAGGCGCAGGGCGTAAGCCGGAGTGATCCACTTGCCGACGCCGATGCGGTATGAAGGAGTGAGACGCTTGCCGAAGTGCAGCTTGCCGGCATCGCTCGAGAAGATAGTCTGCACGCCTCCGCCCGCCTCAACGAACCATCCGTTCTGTGCAGATGCCGGGAGCAGCGACATGCACCCCAGCACCATGCTTATTATAGTTTTCTTATTCATATATACAGATAGGTTTTAAGCTTATTCAACAATAAGGAAAGCAGGTCTGCCGGGCTCGCCGGCTGTGCCGTAGCTTGCGCCGTCGGCAAACGTGAAAGCCGAGACAGCCTGATAGAGATACTTGTTGCGTGCGGCATAATACTTCAGCGTAACGGGTTCCTCCGCTCCCATGCTGCCGTTTATCTCCATGCGGAAGACATACTCGCCATTCTCCGCCTGCTCTGCCTTTGCCATGCCGCGACATTCTGCGCCCACGAATGCAGCCATCAGGTCGTCTGCCGTTGCCTGGCGCACAATGTTCTGAGGCAATGCCACGCAAGCCGTCATCTTGAGCGGATGCTTGCCGGCGAGAACGAGAGGCAGGAGGAGCGGCTGCTCGGGCGAAGCCTCCACCTTGCCGTCGGCGAAGGCGAGGCATGCAGGAGCCGTGAACACGTAGCTGTTGCGATGGCAGTAATAGCGTATGTCTACAGACGCCGCCTGTGAGCTGACGCCGTTGACTACCATCTTGTATACCGGTCTGCCGTCCTGCTCGCCCACGAGTTCGCCAACGCCGGCGCACACATTGCCAATGAACGCCGCCAAGCGGTCGGCCGTCTTGTCGGCATAGCCGGCTGTGAGGGCGTCGAGGGTGAGATAGGCGGTCATACTGCCCTGCGGCACGAAGGTGAGCGCGAGCGGCTGGG
>ULPT01007326.1_pt1 | contig 11518 bp, 3 predicted proteins | sample 1953751 | NCBI WGS metagenome assembly ULPT01 (sample SAMEA4835636, study PRJEB28245) | human gut metagenome | biome: gut microbiome; material: fecal sample | place: Denmark | collected 2008
TGGTGTCCTCCTCGCCGAAGGTTACACCGTCAAATTCCAGCCAGTTCTTCTTTGCCACCTGCTCAAAGAAGTTTGTTAGATCCTCGCCTGTGGGATTGGGAGCGATGTAATCAAAGTCAATATCCGTGATGAAGCAGGCCGTGATCTGGAAGACCATGTTCTCTCCCTTCACCGAGAGGTAGATATAAGGGTTCTCCTTCACATAGTCCGCATCCATATACCGATGGAGCTTCGTGAGCTTTGGCCCGTCCGGGTCACAGTTGCTGGCGGAGTGTCCGAAGATGACGGTATTCCTGTCCAGCTTGCTCCGGCTGCTCAAATGGTTGTCACAGTGGGCGTAGTAGCAGCCCCATTCGCTGTAGTTCCCGTTCTCGTCCTTTTGCAGGTAGTAAGCGTTGTCCTTCGCCTGCACCACGGGATCGTCCACCTCGGCACCGGGCATATACAGCCACGCCACGGTGTCGGCGTATTTCTTCCTTGCGTCCTTCAGCTCCTTTTGCCGGTCCACGGTGGGGATGATCTCGCCAGTGGGCTGTGGCTCGGTCACTTCGGGTACGCTGGGATATTCCTCTTTCTGATGGCAAGCGGTGGCACTGATCGCCGTCCCCATCAGCATAATGGCGACGAAGGTGCAAAACAGAAATCGAGTGATTTTTTTCATGATGATTCTCCTACCGCATGGGATACGGTCTGGCTCAATGTTTTTTGTCGTACAGTTATGGTGCGAGGAGGTATACTCAGTAATTCAACACCCTTGAACCAGCACTGATCTGCCTGATCCACAGGGCATCTGTGCTGTTCACCTTATTATCGGCATTCACATTTGCAAGCGTTCTCTGATAGTTATCTAAGGTGCGTCCGCCGGCGCTGCTTTGCCTTACCCACAAAGCGTCTGTGCTGTTGACCTTTCCATCTCGGTTCACATCGCCCCACAGATACACCGTCACATCCTTGCCGTATATATTTTGATTCGAAACGGTAATAGACTCTGTCCATGGAGCGTGACCTTTCTTTTCCACCTTTAGGGTATAGTTTCCGGCAGAAACGCCGGTGAAGGAGTAATTCACGCCGCTGCCGGTAACAGATTTAACCAGCGGTGAACCTCCGATAGGAACCAGTGTCACGATAATACTCTCGCTTGCACTGCCATAGCTCCTGATCGTTCCGCTGACAGCCAGCCCGGATACGCTGGTTGGACTGTAGGGCATCTCCTCCAGCTTCAAGTCCGATGAAGCGTAGTCACTCAGCGTCTTAGCATCATATTCATACACGATGCTTTGGCTGCCAGCGGTGGCAGTGTATTTTTCGCTGGGCACATTCTCTGCAGCTCCGCAGAGGAACAGCTTGTCCGGCGCGCCTACTGTGCCGGTATCGCAGTTGGTCACATCCACCAAGTAGTTCCTACCGCCAACGGTCACGATATTCCACATATGAGGGCCTGCTTTGGTGCCGACAGTCATTGTGCCGGTCACCAACGAGCAAAACAGGTCGGACTCACTGAACGAGGACAGGTCGCACAGGTACTTGAATGCTTTTGCATAGCCCTCGCAGACCACATTGGTGGAGGAATCGTTATCGAACACATAGATAATCTGCCATGGGTCGCCGTAGGGAGTCGCATTATTGTTGGCAGCCTCATTGTTGTAGGATACTGCGTCCTTGATGTAGTCCAGGTATGCCTTGAGCTTTTCGTGGTCGCTCTTGGCGGTGTAAGCAGCAACCACCTGCGTGGCGTTTTCAGCTGCACGCTTCGCTGCAGAGGTTTTTTCGGTATCCGCAGTGAGAGGATCGTATGTTGCTCCGCCTGCATTGATCTTGGCGTAAGCCTGAGAGATGTACATGGATAGCTTCAGGTTTTTTACAGTGAGGATCTCGCCGGAAAGGGAAACACCATAGCTCATGCCAATGCCCTCGGTCTTATCAAACCAGTACAGTTCATACGGCATCTCTGAGAGCATTCTCTGCATCAGTGCGTCCAGATTAAACGCTGCCTCAATTGCAGCTGACGCCTCCGCTGTCAGTGTGTCTGCACTGATGACTTCTCCGGTAATGCCCCACGCAGACTTCGTTTTTGCCCAAGTGCCTGGAATCTCAAAAATTGTGGAGGCGCGGGTGCCATCGGCCACCTGCTTGACCATTGGCTTCACTTCGTTGTATACAGACGAAAGCTCTCCCGGCAGCGCCGGTCTGGGAGCGAGGAACGGTGAGGAATTATCTTCGTACAGCCCGCTGACGGAGAAAAAATAGCCCTCCAGTAACTCCGCTTCGGTATAGCCGTCATCCTCCGATACGGTGTGATTGGTAACGAACACCTCACACTCGCCGACCACAGGTTGGGGTTCTTCCTGTGAGCCCTCTGCCCGAACGGTCGATGGCAGTATGGTAAGAAGCAGTGCAAGGCTTATCAGCAAACTAAGTAATTTCGTCTGTTTTTTCATGAAAATCTCCTCTCAAATCAAATTCTTCCCAAGGGGAACTCCTTCTCAAAACATTCCCCCAAGCGACGGAACGCTTTGAGAAAGGAGGGGGACGGGAAACCCGTCCCCCTCATATTATGGTAGGTTACTCAGCCATGGCCCTCCAGAGGAAGGTCACGATCTGGCCGCGGGTACAATCGTTGTCGGAGCCGAACAGTCCGCCGCCGATGCCGGTGGTGATGCCTTTCTTCGCTGCCCACGCCACTGCGTCTGCATAATAGGCGTTGGTTGCCACATCGCTGAACTCGGCACTGCCGCTGACTGCGGGGCTGCCGGAGGCACGATAGAGGAAGGTCACCGCCTGCGCACGGGTGCAGGTAGAGTTGGGGCTGAACTTGCCCTCGCCTGTGCCGCTGGTGATGCCGTTTTCGACAGCCCAGGCAACAGCCTTGGCATAGAAGGCGTCAGCGGGAACATCCGTGAAGCTGCTCATGCTCTTGGGAGCGGGAGAACCGGCCGCACGCCACAGGAAGGTGACGATCTGCGCGCGGGTGCAGGGATCGTTGGGGGCGAACATATTACTGCTCACGCCGTTGGTGATGCCCTTCTCCACTGCCCAATCAATCGCTTCCTCATAGTAGCTGCCTTCCGCTACATCGACGAATACGCCGGTCTGGGGGTTGCCGTTGGACTTCATGAAGATGGCTTCGATGGTGTGATCCTTCGTGACATTCTTGAAGGTGTAGGACTTCACAGCACCCACGCTCTTGCCGTCCACCAGCACCTTGGCTACGGCGTAGCCCTTATCCGGGGTGATGGTGAAGGTCTGGTCTCTGCCGTCACGGACGGAGGTCCAGCCAGAGGGAGAGATGGAGCCGTTCGTGCCGGCCGTTGCCTTAATGGTGTAGTAGGTGTAGTACCAACCGCCACCACCGCTGCTGGACTTGTGATACAGCTCAATGGAGCCGGTCAGCGTCGTGTAGTTGGCGTCGGCGGGAGTGAAGAGCCACTTGTAGGTGGTATTGGCTGCCACAGCGGTGGTACCGGGCAGGACATTGCCTGCGTTATCCACCCACACCAGCGTACCGGCGTTGGGGTTCAGCGTGCTGCCGGTAGTGGTCAAGCCAGCATCCGCCAGCGTCTTGCCGCTGGTGGTGATAGCAGTGTACTTGGGTGCGCCAGTGGGGGTCGCTCTGGTGATGGTGATCTCCACCTCCGCGCTGGTGATGGCATTGTAGTTCGCATCCTCTGCCTTGGTCGCCTTTACCTTTACGGTACCGACCTTGACGGGAGTCAGCTTGCCGGTGGCGTCAATGGTCGCCTCGCCGGTGCCATTGGTCACAGCGTAGGTCACGGCACCGGTGCCGTTGCCGCCGGTGGTGCCCAGCTGCAGGGTCTGACCGTAGACCACGGTGGTCCCTCCGGTGAGGGTCAGAGCCGTCTGGTCGTCCTTTGCTGTGAGGGTGATCTTCACATTGACGGTGGAATTCTCATAGTTGTCGGAGCCAATGATCACAGGCAGGGTGACGGTATCACCAGCCACACCGCCGGAGAGGGTGTAGGTCACCTTTCCGGTGGTATCCACAGCCCAGCTGTCAATCGTCACAGAACCGGTCTTGCTCTCGGCGCCCTTGGTGTAGGTCAGCGCGCCTGCGTCAGAGGGCATCACCGCGCCGATTGCCTTCTCGCCGGTGGTCGTGGTGAACTTCTGGCTGACAGGGATATCTGCCAGCGTGAGGGCAGCTGCCTTGGTGATGTTCACCATGACGGCGGGCAGGGGGCTCACGAGCTTATAGTTGCTGGCCTTGCCGGTGCCGTCTGCCAGCGTCACGCCAGAGTAGGTCACATTGTATGCGCCAACCTTGGCATCGGAGATGGTGCCGGTGGCAGGGATGTTCACATCCAGCGTTTCGCTGCCCACAAGACCGTCAAAGGTCAGAGAGCCCTTGGTCAGGTCAACCGTCTTGTTATCCTTCACATAGCTGCGGTCAGTGGCGTTGATACCGCCGGTGAGTTTAACATCCTTTGCTGTGATCTTCGCGTTGGAAATATTCAGCACCTCGGAAACTGCCAGCCGATAGTTGCTGGTGGTGATGGCAACTGGAGTAAAGATAATCTTATCCGCCTCGTTGACATTGGCACTATTGTATTTCAGCGTACCGGTGACAGTGAGGGTATCGGTACCCACAAGAGAACCGGACTTCACAGAAACGGTAAGACCGGTGGGCGCATTGTCGCTGCCATCGTAGGCCTTGGTGATCGGGCCGGTGTAGACCAGATCCGACTTGGTCAGCGTCTTGGGGGCGACATCCACGGTGCCGGAGGCGACAACCACATTGGAATAATTCGTGCCGTTGATGGTGCCGTTATAGACCAGCTCATAGGTCTGGCCATTGCCTGCATTGGGCTTGCCGGTGGGTCGCAGGGTGAAGTGGCTCTGTTCAGTATCGCTATTCGTGCCAACCTTGGCGGTGATGGTCACGCCGTCCTTGATCTTCACGATGTCGCTCCAGTCGTCGCCATAGACGGGGTTGGCCTTGACGGTCAGCGTGTTGGCGACAGTAGCGGGAGTGCCATTGACCAGGAACTCAATATCCTTGACGGTGACCTTGAAGCTGCCGGTCTTGGTTCCGGTATAGTTGCCGGAGGACGGCGTAAAGGTATAGGTCAAAGTAACCACATCGTTGACATTCTTGCCTTTCAGCATTGTGACAACTTCAGCATGGGTCTTACCGGTCTCGCTACCATAGGCATAGGTGAGGGTACCCGTCAAATCTTCGCCCTTCACGCCCTTGATGACAGGATCAACGAACTCGCCCACACCATTGATTGTGGTCTGATCGCTGATGGTAGCGGTCAGTCCTGCCACATCCTTGGCAGCGATGGCGAAGGTCTCATTTACCTCCGAGAAGCTGTAGTTGCCATTGGCCTTTGCCGTGATCTTGATGTTTCCGTTGCCTGCGTTGGTGTTGTTGCTGACCACTGCGTCATACTGATCTGCGGTCAGTTCCATGCCGCCGGAGGTGATCTCCACCTTATAGGTCGGTGTGATGGGGTCGCCGGTGTACTCGTAGCTGCCGGTCACGGTCACCACCGGGGTAATGGCCTTGGCGTTAATCTTAAAGGTCACGACCTTCTCTCCGGTGAAGTTGCTGCCGGTCTTGGCCTTGATCTTTGCAGTTGCCGTACCGACATTGAGGTTAGAGGTGTACTCTACCGTGTAATCTGTGCCGGAAGCCAGGGGTGCTCCATTGTAAGTCACGGTCAGGGTAGGCTCAATGGAGCTGCCGGTGTATTCCTGATCGGCGATGGTTGCCACCGTCACCTCGGAGATATTTCTCGGGCTGATGGTGAACTTCTTGGCATCAGAGGTGGCGGAGCCGTAGCTACCATCCGCGGGAACGGTAGCCTTGACCCAATAGTCGCCGGCGTTCTTGGGAGCCGCGCCGTCAGGTGCGGCACCGCTTGCCGTGGTGGTCTTTGTGGTGCAGTCCTCATTGGTGTAGTAGGTATAGGTCACTGTACCGGTACTGCCGGACTTGTTCACGGCGGGATCAGTCACAACATTTCCATCATAGGTCTTGCTGGGGTCGACGGTGATGGAGATGGAGCTGTCAGCGGCTTTAATCTTGAAGGTTCCATAGCTCGTGTTGAACTTATAATTGCCGGTGGGCGTTTCCTTGATGGTATAGTTCGCCGTACCAACATTTGTATTGTTCGTAAAGATTACCTCGTAATCGGACGTGGCGAGGATTTCGTAGAAGTCCGTGCCATTCATTACACGGAATGTTGGCGTAATGGGGGAGCCGGTATAGGGCTGATCGGAAATAGGATCGGTGGCAAGGCTGGACAGTGCCTTCTTATTGACCGTCAGCTTCACCTTGCAGGTAGTGGTCTCATAGCTTGCCACATCGCTCGGCGTAAAGACAACTTCATACTCGGTGGAACTGCTGTCCTTGACCTGCGGGGTGATAGTCCCAGTCTTCCACTTAAAGGTGCCGGAAATGACCGTGCTGCCAACCTTAGCCTCACCGCCGGTCAGAGTGCTGTTCGACAGCTTCTGCCCGTAGGTGATGGCAGATGCCGTGGGAACGGTAGTGATGGTGGGGGTGTCCTTGATGGCGGTCGCATCAAAGGTCTTGGTCAGAAGCAACTCCGTTTCACTGTTGCGTGTCACAGTATAATCACCTGCGGTCACGGTTTCTGCGAAGTTGTCGCCGCCGGACGCCGTCAGTTTGATTTTGACGGTGTAAGCGGTGTTGGCGGCGAAGTTGCCGGTAACCAGGGTTGCACCGTCAAACCACTTGACATCAGCAGTCAGACTGGAAGGGGTCACGGTCACGCTGGTGTCCGGTGCAGCGCCCTTAACAGGAGCATCCAGGTCAGCGATGGTCACGCTGGTGATGGGTGCCTTGGGAATGGTAACATTAGCAGAGGTGACGCTTCCGGCACCGGGGACATCGGTGCTGTTGTCTCCGGACTTATCACAGAAGTTGTACCTTGCCTCATCAAAGGAAAAGTCAACAGCGCCGGCCTTCCCTTCAATCACGTCGAAAATAACCGTAAGGATTTCTGTTGTGGTTGTAGTAGTCGAACCATTTTCATCATTCCAGCCGACACCTATGGTTGCCGGGTTCCAAGAATTATTGTCCGACACCGTCGAATTTGCTGTAAGTAAGCCGCCCTTCGTTGGCGTGCCGTTTACCTTGAGTTTTTCTTTGTCATATTTAACATGGAAATCAAGAGCTCCCAAATCTGTATATGCGCCGATTTTTACGCTCATTTTCACCTGATTCGTCTCGGCGAGATATGAAGCGTCAATACTCAGTTTCGGCGCATCATACCCTGCTGCGAATGCGCTGGTAGGCAGCATCGTCAGCAAAAGGCAGAGGACACAGAGCAGGGATAAAATGCGTTTTTTCATGCGGTTAATTCCTCCTTAATAGGTTAGAGTACGGGACCCGGCACTGATCTGCCTGATCCACAGGGCATCTGTATTGTTCACTTTACCGTCGCGGTTCAGATCCGCAAGGATCTTCTGGTAGGCGTCCAACACGCGACCGCCCGCGCTGCTCTGCCGCACCCACAGAGCGTCAGTGTTGTTCACTTTTCCGTCGCGGTTCACATCGCCCCACAGGTACACCGTCACATCCTTGGTGACGGCGGCACTATCTACGGTGATTTCCTCCGTCCACGGGGCGTGGCCCTTCTTCTCCACCTTCAGGGTATAATCCCCAGCGGGGACGGCGGGGAAGGCGTAGCTTTGGCTGTAGGGCACTGTGCCGGAGGCTCCGGTGAGGGTTTTAGTAGCTACTTCGTTCGTGCCTTGCAGCAGCGTCACGGTAACGGATTCGCTTGCGCTGCCGTAGCTCTTGATGGTCCCGCTCACGGTGACGCCGGCCACCTTGGTATAGGTGTATGTTGCGGAACTGCTCATATACCCATTGAGCAAAGAGAGCGTCTTCAAGGTGGTCGTTTCGGTCACAATGATGGCCTTGCCGTCGTATACTTTATCCGGGGTGTCACCACCGAGCGTGTAAAGGATCGTCGCTCCGACAGTGTCGCAGGAGAGCATTACGCCGAGCGCCGTGGTGAAGGTTGTGCCATCCTCCCAGTTTGCCGTGGGAGCGACGGGCCTGTTCACGCTGTAATAGTACGCTCCGGATAAATCGCTCCACTTAGAGCCGTCATCCGCCGTGGACTGGTAGGCCCGCACCCGCACCCACACCCTTTCGCCGACACCGATGTTGGCGCCGATCTTTACGGTTGCGCCGGGAGCAGCTTCTATTTTCGTGCTGCTGTCTTCCGGATCTGTGCCGTCGTTGGTGTAGTAGAGCTTCACGTTACCGTCCAGCGCGGGATAGTCCAGCTTCAGATCCAGCCCATCACTATCGAGGAAGGAAGAGCCGTCCGGTGTGCCGAGTGCGACCTGCGGCAAATAGCGATAGCCATAGGAAAAAGGCGGGTCCGTGTACTGGCCGTTCACATCCGTGCAGTGGATTCTAACGCTACTGCTTCCACCCGCTGTCAGCGGTGTGCCGGACAGAATGCCGGTGCTGGAATCCAGTGTCAGACCTTGCGGTAAGGTTCCACTTACTGTGTAGGTGAGGGGCGCTTTTCCGCCGCTGAACAGCTCGGAAAAATTTATGGGGGTGATTGCCGTCCCCACCGTCATTTCGCCGAGGCTGAAGTTCGAAGGTCCGTTATACTGCGGCGTGCTGTAGACTGTCATCGTCACGGTCTTGCGATCCTCGCCGATGAACTGCGTCTTTCCGCTGTCGGTGTACTTGCGGCTGACCAGTGTAAAGCTGTAAGTCCCTGCAGAGAGGGTGTTCTCAATTAGAAATTCTCCCGAAGTGTCATCAGCCTGGAAGGACATCCCGGAGGGCATAACTCCCTCGATGGTCGTAACGGTGCAGCCTCTTCCATCGCCGGTGTCGAATCTCACATAATCCCCCGATGAGTTGGTGTACGCATCCGGCAAGATATCGGATGGGTATGCGACAAAGTTCCCACTGGAATCTTTCGCCTTCAGGGTAATGGTAGGCTTGTCATATACCTGGAAGTAGAAATATCCATCATCCGAATTTGCTTTATTGGTCGCTTTGACATAAAGAGTGACCTGCCCCGTACTCCCTGTCGGTGTGCCGGAGATAACGCCGGTGGTCGGATCCAGACTCAGCCATGCCGGCCATGGATTGGTGTCCACATATTCCTTCGCCCAGGTGATCGGTCCGGTGCCGCTGGCCTGAAGCTGATACGACCACGGTTTGCCCACCACCGCATAGGGGAAGCTGCCCTCGGTTATCACCGTCGGGCTCACCACATTTTGGGACACCGTAAAGCTCACGTCGAACGTGGAAACAAGGCTGCCGCTGCTAACCCGCACGGTCGCCTTATGGGTTCCCTCCGATAGTCCAACCTTGGGCTTAACGGTGAAGGTGGTGCTTTCTCCCGGCGTCAGTGTATCGGAGAATTTGGAGAGCTCGAAGCTGTCCTTATTTATTCCGGTCAATGTATAAGTGAGCGTCAGGGCGGAATAGCCGGTATTTGTGACCGTGACTTTCTTTGCGGTCAAATCGGTCTCAGCATAGCCCTCTGTCTGTCCGTAGAAGGTATGCTCGGAGGTCTCCGAGATGTTGAAGCTGTTGTTTTCCGCCACCACCAGCGTCAGACTCTTTTCCGCGTACAATTCGCTGTTCGTCGTCAGCGTTAAGGTAACAGTATAGGTGCCGGGAACGGTAGGCGTACCGTAGATCGAGCCGTCCCCGTCTGAAAACTTCAATCCCGCCGGCAGCTCGGTCGCGCTCCAGTCACCGCTTCCCGTGTATTTAGGCTTCCACTCATAATAGACACCGGCTTTGAGATTCAACTCGGTCTCGGGGGAGGTGATGGCCGGCCGCCGATAGACTTGTATCTTAAAACTATGTGAAGTAGCACCGGCATCATTTCGGACATGTACCGTAAAATAGTGGAGTGCTGTCGGAGTGGAATCGGTCGGCGCTACGGAGAGGACACCCGTGCTCTCATCAAATGACAGGCCGTCCGGAAGGTACGTTACTCCATACCATTCCAGCGGGCGAGAGCAGGTGGACTCGTTTGCAAGGAACTTATGCATATCATAGCTGTAAGTCTCGCCGATCACCGCATAGGGCAAATCAATGGTCGAGTTGGGCTCTTTGAAAACCGGCGCGATCAGCGCATCGTTGATCACAAGTGTAAATTCTTTCTGTGTCGTGCCGGCCACCGTCCTGAGCTTCAGGGTAAAGGTGTAGTTTCCTGGTGTGGTGGGGGTTCCTTTAATAAGGGAGCCGCCACCGCCTGAGTAATACCCCACCGTCAGGCCATCCGGCAGGCTGCCCAAAACGTTCCATTCCACCCAACCGCTGTGATAGCCGTCAAATTCCAACCGTTGGGAGTATTCCTGCCCCGCAGTTCCGTTCGGCAGAGAGGCTGTGGTGATGACCGGCTTTTGACTATTATTATAGTAATCCGTGAAGAGCCAAAAGCTGAGAGAATCACCGGTCTGCGTATCATCCGCACGAAGGGTCAGATAACCATTTCTGGTCGCTGTGATCGTTCCGCTGATCACGCCGGTGTTTTCATCCAGCGTTAGGCCGGTGTCATCGAGTGTGGCGTCGCTGCCGAGTGTACCGATCTTCACAGCCCACTTCACATGGTCGGAATTGGCTACGAGCTTGATGTAAACCTGATCCCCCACATAGAAGATACCGGGGTCAATGGCGGTGATGGAGCCGCTGAAGATGGAAGAAGCGACCCAATTGGATTGGGCGCTTTCTGCGTCATGGCCGACATACGCGCCGGTCACCTGCAGTTCGCCCGCCGCTGTCGGTGCTGCGAGTGCTCTCATGAGTCCTCGCGGCTGGGTGTCAGCCTCAATGTCGTAGTCACTCCCGGACGAACCGCCCTCGTCCTCCGTGGTTTTGTCCTCCTCTTTGGACTCTGGCAGAGCCGGGGGTGCTGGTTCGGTCGAGGGTGGGGTCCCCACGGTTTCATCCGAGCCGCTGCTTTCGTCCTCGGGCTCCACGACCTCCACGGCGGGCGGACCGTTTCCTTCGCCGCCGTCCTCCACCGCCAGCGCGGTCATACCCATGCCGGGCAGCAGCGTCACCACCAGCGCAAGGGTCAGAAGCCACGCCGTCAGCCGTTTGTGCGTTGATTTTTTCATCAAGATTCCTCCTTTCCAAGTTTAGAGCTGCGGCGTTTCGCCGCTTTCATGCTTTCCGCTGTTTCGTCGAGCCATGTACGCATCTGCTGCGCGGAAAGGTCGCCGATGCAGTAGCCGTCGATGAGCTTCAGCTCCACCGCCTTATCCAATGCGGGCAGCCTTTCCGGGTGTCCGTCCTCGCAGACGAGATAGACCCGGCAGTCCGGCAGCTTCCGCCGAACCTCGACGGCGATGTCGCAGCGAGAGGAAACGTCCTTATCCTCCACTCCGTTTGAAAAGTCCAGCTCCAGCAGCAGAAGATCCGCCCTCTCCGCCGTACACTGCCAGACCACATCGTCGTAGTCGTCGGATAGAATACCCAGCGGACGGCAGCCGCCCAAATTACCCAGCCAGTCCGCCGCGCGGCGGGTCA
>ULPT01038433.1_pt1 | contig 11477 bp, 7 predicted proteins | sample 1953751 | NCBI WGS metagenome assembly ULPT01 (sample SAMEA4835636, study PRJEB28245) | human gut metagenome | biome: gut microbiome; material: fecal sample | place: Denmark | collected 2008
TCTCAGCAAGAAGAACAACAAGTTCACCGTGGGGCGGTTCTGCATCTCCTTCAACGTGTGCCTGTACCTGCTGTGCTTCCTGCTGTTCGATGCCACCACCGCCATCTACTCCGCCATCTACAACGTGCTGAGCAACCTGTTTTTGGACAGGCTGCACCGGCAGAACGTGTCGGTACAGCTGATGATCTTCACCAAGTCCAAGGACCCGGCGCTGCCGCAGTACATCATGCAGCAGCTGGACCGGGGCGTGACGTACTGGCAGGCCAAGGGCGCGTACACCGGCGATGACGTGCAGGTGCTGTGCGTGTGCCTGTCCAAGTACGAGATCGACACGCTGGAGCAGGTCATCCGGGACATCGACCCCAACGCATTCTTCGTGGTGCAGGAGGGCGTCCGGGTGGTAGGCAACTTCAAGCGGCATTTGGGATAATAAAAAAGAAGCGGCACAGGCCACATCTTCATAAGTACAAATTGTGGCACAAGGGCGGCTGATGCGAAATGCCCCGTCGCAGGGATTTCCTGCGGCGGGGCATTTTTGACATCTTTAGGCAAAGAAATAAAACCACAGCTCTAACAAGGGAACGAAAAAATCTTTAACACGAGTAAAACCTCCTATTGCAATATGCTGGTAAAAGCTTGCTGGCCGTTTTACTAGAGCAATAGGAGGTTTAATGCGTTTTAAGAAAGATGAATACAAAAATTCCGCAAAGTAAACTAACTTTGCGGAGCATCTTGTGATATAAAAGTACTACACTTATTGGCAGAAGTCAACAGGAAAGTGCAATAATCGATTGATTAATGGAAGTTCTCCAACATTCGAATATTGTAGACAAATTTGAGATTGATAGGCAAAGGAGGATGACTATGCAGCATTGCAAAAGAGAGTATTGTAATGCAGGAACACGGCAGTGGTCGCAAAGAGGCATCTACATCCGCAAGGCATCTAAGGCCAAAAACTCAGAACAGATAATTATTAGGAGCAATGATTCACGCTACAGGGGTTATCCTAAAACTGAGAAGAATGCCATTCAGCAAAGAGGTGTGGTCACTATCCAAGAGGCCGTAACAGGCTTCTTGGCCGAAAAGGAAAACACTATAAAGCTCTCATCTTACCTGCGCTATGAGCAGATGCTGCGAAAGCATATTCTCCCATCGTTGGGCCGTGTATGTGTAGATCAGTTATCAACAAAAGCATTCACATCTTTTTTGCAGCAAAAACAGATAGATAGCGAGCTGTCACAGAAGACGTTGAAAGATATAGGCACATTATTGAAGGGCGTTTTAAAGTATGCAGAGACTACATTCAATTGCAGCAGTCCTGCACATGGCGCAAAACTCCCGAAGTATCGGCAAAATATGCCGGAAATCTTTTCAGATGCAGAGATAAACTCCATTGCCAATAGAGTACTCGATGTACCGAGTATTCTAGGAATAGCTATTTTGCTGACATTGAACAGTGGTTTGCGTTTAGGAGAGTTGTGTGCACTACGGTGGTCTGACATTGACTTTTCGTCGGGAGTAATTTCTGTCCAGCGCACAGTACAGAGATTGACCGTAGATGGAGTAGGCAAACTGGTGATCCAGCCCCCTAAAAGTTTATCATCCCTACGACGGATACCCATTCCTGCAGATATGTTAGCGTTGCTGAAACAAGTGCGTCTTTCTAATTCAATAGATAGTTTTTTGATGACAGGCACGGACGCACCTATGGCCCCTCGTACCTGTCAATACCAGTACAAGCTGTTTTTGAAGGAATGCGGAGTTCACTATCGAAATTTTCACATTCTGCGCCACACCTATGCAACTCGCTGTGTTGAACGGGGAATAGATGTGAAAAGTGTGAGCGAAATGCTCGGACACTCAGATATTAAGACGACTTTGAATCTGTACCATCACCCATCATTAGCCCATAAGTCACAGGCCGTACAAAACATCTGCTTTTTACCTGTACAAGAAACGTTTATACCAACACAACTGATGGGTAGTGCGCTCATGCAACGTTTATGAGCTGCGAGTTCCGCAAAGTTAGTTTACTTTGCGGAAGTGCGGCAGGAAGGCCATTACATTTCTGTATTATGCCTTAATATACCCTGCTGATACACATAAAAACTTCATAGGCCCTGGGATGTCTTACAGCGGTTATCCGAACTGCGTTCTGTGCGCGGTCAGGTAATTGCATAAAAGGAACGGGAATAATAATCCCACGCGAACGGCACCGTGGGCGCAAGAATGCACCAAAACAGCAGTAGCTGTTGGACGAAAGTCCGCCATTGAGGGATGCCCCTTGAGAAGGTAGGTAGCAAACGAGGAGCAGCAGCTCCGTGGCGCGAGGCGGGAGACTTGTATGATTAGGGCCATTAGCGGTGGGCGGATTCTCCACGCGTTGTGACAGGAGTGCTTGTTGTGACAGCTATCATAGTTTGTTTACGCACTTCTATTTTGGGTGCTTGCCGCTTTTTTCAGTTTAGCTGAAAGAGGCGGCATTTGTCATCATTGAGGGGGAAAATATGTCAAACAGAGATCCACGCCAACGATTTGACTATCAAAATTGGTTAAATGGTCAGGTCGCCGAACGAGCTAAAGCCTCGCTGACAGCGCGGGATGCAGCGTTCGCCGAGAACAATGCCGGGGTGACTCGTGCGGCCCTAACGCAGTATCTAAATGTATGTGCCGCTGCGCTGGGGCATAGTCCCAGCCCCACAGAGATCGACGGTGGTGCGTTTATCGAGCAGCGATTCGGCAGCTGGGATAATGCCATGACAGCCGCAGGATTGCCCCGGCCAAAAACCACACCTAAACTTAACAACACACTGCGTTACCGCATGGAAAAAGAAAAGCTGCTGCCGCTGTTTCTTTCCGAACGCAAGGAGAAGAAGCGGCAGAAGCAGACGGAAAAGGATCTGCGCCGCGGCCAGCGAATGCACGAAAGGGCAGTGAGGCGCAAAGCGGAGAAAGAAGTAAGCGAGGCTGCGGGGCAGGAGGAAACCTGCTGAGTTACCCTTGTCAAGCCATGACGGTCTGAACGGAGACTGTCAGCTTTCCATAAGGGCAGGAGGGGTTCGCCGACCCCTCCTGCCGTCCTCAAACTGTTATCCGGTAAGCACGTCATGATGGCACATGACGAGTTTATAAAATTATTAAGGAGGAAAATGACATGAAGAAGAGAGTACTGTCTCTGCTGATGGCAGTCATGATGCTCGTAGCCCTTGTGGTTCCGGCATCTGCCACAACAGACACAAGCGGCACTGTGACGGTGTACGTCACCTACGGAATGTTCACCGAGGGTGGTATTGGAGAACAGCCCGCCTATCGGGGAGGCATCCCTACTTCCACCAACATCAACGCAAACTTCTATATTTCGGACTACACCATCAGCATCAGTGATGTTTCCGACTGCTTGGCGGACACGCAGAGCGCCTACGCAAAGCCGACCACGACACCTTCGAGCTTCAAAACGCCCAATGTGCTGGATGCCCTTTTGGTTGCTTTTTGGCTGAACGGCACTGACATTACGGACTCCAATAAGGTAGTCGCCGGTTGGGATGCAAACCCCTTGGAAGGTAACCCTGGCGGTTATATTAACGGTGTCTATCCCCAGTATGCTACCTACGGCAATCCGTATCCCGATACCGAGACTATCAACGGCGTTGTCTATAACAAATATAGCGGCAGCGGCTGGAACATTGCCTATGGCAGTAATGCAAGCAATATCGCCGCCACGGGTACGTACAGCACCAATGTGACGCTGACAGACGGAATGATCATCGTTTTCGACTTCAGTCCCTACTGCATTTACGAGGTACAGAGCAACAGCTAAATACATACAGCAGAAAAGATAAAGGGGCGGGCACACATCGCCCGCCCCTTCCTTTTATAAGTTGATTTTAAGAAAGGCAGTACACGAATTATGAAAAAACGATTGGCAAGCCTGCAAGCCGGGCTGCTGGCACTGGTGCTATTGTTCAGCCTGCTGCCGGTAAGTTCGTTTGCCACGGAACTAGATGCTGCGCCTGATTCAGTCATTACGACACAAGAGGACGCCGCCGCTGACCGCAACACAGCGGCAGAGGAAAGCGGAGAGCATACGCCCAGCGCAAGCGATGCACAGCCTGCGGCAGGGGGCACAGAGACAACTGCATCTGACTCAAGCGCAGGAACTGAGCAGGATGAGACACTTACCTCTGCGCCTTCCGACACAACTTCCGAGGCAGCAGACACGGTGGAGATACCGAACACGCAGGATGCGGCGCACGAGGATGACGTAAACCGCATGGTGGCGGTGCAGAACACCGGCTTTTCCGCAGCGGATTTTTCCTTTTATGAAGTGCGGACATGGACAGGTTCGCATTATGAACGTATGCGATTGGAAAAGCCGACCCAACTCGTTGAAAATGACGGGAAATATACGCTCTATTTCCCCTATGGCGGTGCAGGCACTTATAAATGGAATGTGCGCGTGGAAGCTCCGGTAAACTATTCTGATACATTTTCTTTGTATTATATGACATTTTTGACCGGGGACGGTATTACTACTGATGAAGGTTATTCCGTAAACGCATATTCCAGCCTACATACCAAAGAAGACGCCAGCGTTGTTCAAAGCGTTGAAAGTGACATCCACCCGCATTCAACACCGGCAGCCTTAGGCGGCAACATCTACTATTCAAAGACTATAACGCTGATTTGGACGGAGAATGGGGAGAAAAAAACCTGCCTGATCGATGTGAAGCCCTACTGTGACATGGAGCTTTCCACAAATTTCAGTATCTCCGAGAAAAACGGCAGAAAGCTGGGCCCTCGTCCGCTGGAGCAGATAGATAGCACCACATATGAAACAAACTTAGTCCAAGGCAGGGAAAGTTACGCACAAATCGTCCTTATGGACCCCACGACGCGACTTCAAGTAAGCTATGGTGGCAGCATACTTGCCGACGGAGTTACTAAGACAGGCTGCACTATTCCCCTTGATACCACCGAGGCCGGTACCAAGGAATACAAAATAGAACTCAGAGACTCAAAGGGTGAAGCGGAGGCCAAAACCTATACGCTGATCGCAAAGACACTACCTCATGACTATACGCCGGAAAGCGATCCGAAAAAGACAACACAGTCATCACAGATTCCGAAAAAAATGTATCCGGTCGAAAATGAGTCCACCGCCACACTGCAATTCGGCTTGACCGACCAGCAAATCGAAGCCGTTAGAAATGCTGGAGGCCAAACATCCTACTTGTGGACAAACAATGGTCAGGTGCTGTCGACAGAAAGCACCTGCAAAGTACCGACAGAGTATAACGTCGACAAAGCCATATTTTCGGTGACTGTCACAAATACTGTTGACGGCATTGCGTGGTCCAAGAGTTTTTCCATTCCCGTAAGAATTGCGATCAAAGACAATCCCTCTGGAATTTTTATGCCAAGATCGAGACTGACAGTACCGAACTGACTTTCGGACACACTGCCAGCGACTTGAAGGCGGTAGTCGACAACTCGAACGCCCCCACAGACCTACTTTATCAATGGTATTCGAAGAACGGCAATAGTCTGAAGAAGATCACGGATGCCACGGCAGCTACCTATACACCGCCGACCAATGCCGTCGGTACCGTGGAGTATTGCTGCATCGCACGGGTCGCTTACGCAGAGCTGCCGACGGTCAAACCCTCCAGTATTACCGGTGAGGATCGCTGGGCAAAAATTACTGTCAAGCCACACGGATGGACAGCCGAGAGCGGCATCACTGGCCGTGGCACGGAAGATGACCCGTATATCCTGCGCTGTGCGGAGAGCTTCGCTGCCCTGCGGGATGAGGTAAACGCGGGAATTTCATACGCCGGCTCCTTCTTCAAGCTGGCGGAGGATATTACGCTGCCCGCTGATTGGACGCCCATCGGATGCCTGAAGGACGAGTCCGTCACACCCGGTGCGCTGGACTATGCGGATAAGGGCAGAAATATGAACCCATTCAGCGGTACGCTAGATGGGGACGGACATACGCTAACGATGGCGAAGGGCAGTCGGCCTCTTTTAATGTTTGCCCGCAAAGCCACGGTCAGAAACTTGAATATCCAAGGTGAGCGCATTGTCGGCAACGGTCTGCTGGAACGCTATGTCATCGACTATGGTACGGAGGGCTACTACAACAACAGCGTACCGAATACCATAACCATTGAAAACTGCCACATCGTCGGTGATACCAATATCACTGGATCCGGCTTCCTGAGCGGATATGCCTCTGGCCTGAATATCGTGATGATCGTAAACTGCTCTGTCGGCGAGGATGTGGTCATTGGCTGTGACAAGGACCAAAGCGAGGTGGGGTCTCTTGCAGGGCACTTTAACGGAAGCGTAATGAACTGCACCAGTGCCGCTACCGTATACGGCAAGTCCCGCGTCGGCGGACTGGTCGGCTACAAGGGACAGTCCATGGGCCCATGCTCTATATCAAGCAGCTCGTTTACAGGAAAAGTAATCGCCACGGGTGACTATGCGGGCGGCATCTTGGGCAGCGGATACAATCAAGGTTCTGCGCCCAACTCGCCCTGGGCCACCATCAAAGGCTGTTTTGTCACAGGGAGCATACAGGGCCGCGATGGAGTTGGCGGTATTACCGGCGGCGAGCCGGGTGTGGTCCAATGCTGGGACAATGGCATCGGCGGAATCACAGACAACGTGTTTTACGGAGAGATTCACGCTACCGGCACGAGTGTAGGGGCCATTGTGGGCACGATTCGCTCCCTGAACAAGAACACTCTAGTAGATAACAATTATTATTTGGCCGGCTGTGGCACCAGCAAGGGGATCGGCTCAATCACAACGGTCGATACGAAATATAAGCCATCTACGCTGCCTAAAGACACGGAATATATCTGCACCAGTGACGGCTACACCAACATATTCTTCAAGGATGGCGATTACAGCCGCGAGGATGACCCAGTAGGTAAGGATGCAGATAAGCTATCAAAGGCTGTTACGAATACAGTGCTGAAGGATGGCACTGTTGTTCAGTGGCTTAACACTTCGGAGAGCAGCTACCATAACTGGATGCAGGGTACGGTTGGGCCGATCCTCAGCAATAAGGCTATCGCCTATGATTTGGAGATTACCGGCGAGATTAACCAGCACTATGTCGGCGATGCTCTGAATCTGTCCGGCCTTACGCTGACGGCCAAGTGGTCTGACGGTACGACTACCAATGTGCCGCTGAATGATCCCGACCTCAAGATCACCGGCTACGACAGCGGCAAGCACGGCCAGCAGACGGTGACGCTCCAGTACGGCGCGGCTAAGGTAGAGATCGTCGTCACCGTGCTGTATAAAGAGCCGGAGGACATTACCGTGACCATCACCCTGCTGGGCGACAAGGCCCACGGCGACAACGGCCAGGTACACGGACTGTCCAAGGGCGGCCTGACCGCGTGGGTCAGCGGCCACAAGGTGGAAGTGACCACCAACATGACTGTGTGGGACGCGCTGAAGCAGCTGCCCGGCGTAACATGGGATAACCCCACCGGCAACTACATCAAGAGCGTGACCTACGGCGGTGTGACCATTGGCGAGTTCACCAACGGTAAGAACTCCGGCTGGATGTATACGCTGAACGGCAAGTACCCCATGCTGGGCGTCAGTGAGCAGTATCTGAAGAAGGGCGACGTCATCGTGTTCCACTACACGGATGACTACACGCTGGAGGCGGCGGACATGGGCCCCGCGCCGGAGGAGAAAAAGACCGCTGATGAGGTCATCGCCCTTATCAACGCCATCGGCGTGGTGGATCTGACCAAGGGCGATGTCATCGCCAAGGCACGCGCCGCGTATGACGCGCTTTCCGCGGCGGACAAGAAGCTGGTGACCAACTATCAGACGCTCCTGGACGCTGAGGCGGCCTACGCCAAGCTGGTGGCCGAGCTGGGCAAGAGGGCGGACAGCATCTACAAGACCACCGGCGACTATCTGGCAAAGCTGGGCACACCCGGCGTGGGCAGCATCGGCGGCGAGTGGATGGTGCTGGGTCTGGCCCGCAGCGGTCGCACTGTCCCAGAGGGCTACTATGACGCTGTGGTCAAGTATGTCAAGGACAACATCGACAGCAACGGACGGCTGGACAAGAACAAGGCCACCGAAAACGCCCGCATTATCCTGGCGCTGACGGCCATCGGCAAGGATGTGACGAATGTGGACGGCCATGACCTGCTGGCCGGGCTGAATGAGATGTCCTACCTCTCCAAGCAGGGCATCAACGGTGCGATATTCACGCTGATCGCGCTGGACAGCCACAGCTACACGCCTGCCGGCGATGTGACCCGCGACAAGCTGGTACAGGCTATTTTGGACGCGCAGATCAGCGGTGACGGCGGCTGGAGCCTGGACGGCAAGAACGCCGATGTGGACATGACCGCCATGGCTATCCAGGCGCTGGCAGCCTACTACAAAAGCAACAGCAGCGCAAAGAAGGCTGTGGACAAGGGACTGAGCTGGCTCAGCTCCGTGCAGCAGAATGACGGCGGATTCACCAGCTGGGGTGCAGCCAACAGCGAGTCCTGCGCGCAGGTCATCGTTGCGTTGACCGCACTGGGTATTAACCCGGCCAAGGACAGTCGGTTCATCAAGAATGGTGCCAGTGTGCTGGATGCGTTGTGCAGCTTCGCGGTGGATGGCGGCGGCTTCAAGCACCTCGCCACCGAAACAAGTGCCAATGGCATGGCTACAGAGCAGGGGTTCTATGCACTGGTGGCATATTACCGGCTGCTGAACGGCCAGTCCAGCCTGTACGATATGGCGGATGTGAAGCTGGAGGGTGTCAAAACCGAGGAGTCGGTCAATGATGCCGACAAGCCGGACGATGCTACTAACACGGATACACCTGTCGATACGGAGGTCGAAGATACCTCAAGTGGCGGACAGGTGGTGCTGTGGGTAGTCATCGGTGCGGTGGCTGTCGGCGGTATTACCGCACTGGCGGTGACCAGCAAAAAACGGCATGGCAGAGGTGCAGAGTAATTCTTGAATACACCAACGCAGGGGCGCGGAAGCGTCCCTGCGTAAGGTGCTTTTGTGAGGGTTTCAACATGAAAAAGAAGTCGTTTTGTTTGCTGCTCTTAACAGCGGTGCTGCTTTTTTGCGCTGCCTGCGGTCAGATGCAGACGGTGCAGCCGGAGGATACCGGCGATAAGGATCAGTACATGACCGACCCGGTGCCGGAGGGTAAACCGGCACCTGTAGAGCCGCAGGATACGACGGTGGATACCACTACGACCCACACCTGTACTTTCTCCATCTCTTGCGAGACCATTCTGGATAATATGGAGAAATGTGTGGAGAACAAGAAGTTTCTCGTACCGGCGGACGGCGTTATCTTTCCTGCCACGGAGGTGGAGTTCAGCGAGGGCGAGAGCGTATTCGATGTACTCCAGCGCGTATGCCGTGACAACGCTATTCACATGGAGTCCAACTGGACACCCATGTACAACAGCGCGTATGTAGAGGGTATCAACAACCTCTATGAGTTCGACGTGGGCAGTTTGTCCGGTTGGATGTACAACGTCAACGGCTGGTATCCCAACTACGGTTGCTCCCGTTACCAGCTGAAGGACGGCGACGTGGTGGAGTGGCGCTACACCTGTGACCTGGGATATGACCTGGGCAGCGCCATGGGCGGATAATGGAGGCACCGTGATATAGAGAACGCTGGTATAGGAAGCGGGATTTCCAGAACGCATTGGCCTCTGGAGATATTCGAGAGACCATCTAACCGTGCGGGCAGACAACACAAAATAATGTACAAAAAGCCAGGGATGGCCCTTTGTGACCATCTCTGGCTTTCACATTCCCATTGACTTGTTTGTGGTTGTGTGGTAGTTGTGTTTGCTACCAAAACCGAAGGGAGAACACGACTATGAAAAAACTTGTACTGCTAACTCTATGCATCGCCCTGCTGCTTACAGGCTGCGGGCAGGCTGCTGCGCCGGAAGTGGACACCGTTCCCGCGATAGTGCAGGAGGAGACTACCCCCACAACTGACACACAAGATGTGCCGACGGGAATAGCGGAAGTAGCTGTCGAACCAACCATATCAGAAATCCCCGCGCAGTCGCAACACGCGCCCGTTGTTGCGCCGCTGGAGGAACCCGCGGTCACTGTGCCAGCCGAACCGCCAACAGCGGACACACCCACACAGACACCCGAACCTGCACCCAATACAGGCTTAGACACCGTGCCGGCGCAGACGGCAGAGGAAGTGCCCTCTGTGCCTCCCGCCACCGGTGGCATCTACTCCGTCGAGGAGGCTGTGCGTGTGGGCAACGAGTACGCCAAGGCACAGTACGGCGTGACCATCGACACCAGTATGACCACCGCTGACTCCAGCTACTATCCCGGCACAGCGGACAGTGTAGCGCGGCTGACCGAATACGGCGGACAGGCCGCATTGAATGCCGCCGTCTGCGGCAATGTGGATGCCACCTTTGCATGTCTCGCGGCATTGGACAACGCGGATGTGGTCAGCGCATACGCACGGTTCAACTGCACCGTTCGCTATAACGCGGCAGGAGATGAGTACATCGTAGTGGTGCTGTACGGCTGATATACACGGAGCAGCTTCTGCGTCGGTGTAAGCAAAAAATAGGGAGCCGGTCGTTCGACTGGCTCCCTATCATATTCATACCTCATTCAGTTTTACTCTCAGCGTATCGACGATCTCGTTTCTTTCCTCGTCTGTGCGTGCGGAACGGTATCGCTCCACCGCCGCGTCGCGGAGCTGCTCCGACTGCCGTGACCATACTTCAAAATCCGCTTTGCTCATTGTCCCCTTACGGACACGGGCAAAGTATTTTTTATAGGCGCGGATCTGTATCTGCCATAGCGGATCGTTCTTGGACTTCTCCTTAAAACTTGTCATAGCCCCCACGTCCCGGCAGGTCTTACCTCCCAGCTGCTCAGACGGCCTGTCGCAGTAGGTATAGCTCATTCCCGGCTTTTGTAAGAACCACCGTCCGCAGTGGGCGCATCGCTTTGGCACGAAGCCCCGCTGCAAACCTTTCATAAACTCCACATACACGAAATCCAGCAGCCCGTCAAAGTACATTCGCTCCACGATCTCCGGCTCGGTACAGTACATCCCCTTGAGCATGTACTGCGTCTTTACCTGCGGCGCATCTACCTCTCTGTCCGCGCCGAGGCTGACGCCGCTGATAAACGGCTCCAAGTGCGCCTGCAAAATGTGTTCCGCCAAGAGCAGCTTCCGCTGCCCTTTCTTCTTTTCGAAAACGGCCTTGCTGAAAAGCTCATCCAAGAACCACGCGTAGCGTTCCTGTACGAAGCGGATGGCCTTGACCTGCTCCTGCATGAAGGGGATCAGCTTGCTCCTGCGCTGCAGTACAAATTCCTCGATCTCCGTTCTCAGCTCGCCGGTAAAAAGTTCCTCCACCGAAATCATCTCTATATCCTGCGCCAGATACAGATAGGTGCGGTACAGCGGC
>ULPT01019457.1_pt1 | contig 11391 bp, 9 predicted proteins | sample 1953751 | NCBI WGS metagenome assembly ULPT01 (sample SAMEA4835636, study PRJEB28245) | human gut metagenome | biome: gut microbiome; material: fecal sample | place: Denmark | collected 2008
TACGGCGTTGAGTCGTATACATATGACGACCTGCGTGAGGGTGCCCCGAAAACATGGGAGGACATTCTTCAAAGTCTTAAGGATAAAAAGACAAAGACCTATCACCAGATCATTCTCGTCCTCAACAATACGGGTCTTAAGAATCTTTATCAGTTGGTGTCAAAGGCGCATACCGAGAATTTCTATAAAAAGCCTATAACTCTCAAGTCTGAGCTTGCAAAGCACAGAGAGGGACTTCTTATCGGTTCTGCCTGTGAAGCCGGAGAACTTTACAGAGCAATAGAGAACAACGAGGGCGATGAACGCATACAGGAGCTTGTGGATTTCTATGATTATATGGAGATTCAGCCTGACGGAAACAATGCATTTAAACTGAGACCCACATACGTGAGAGATAAAGTCACGAAGGAGGAAAGACAGGTTCCTCCGAAATTCAGCTCAGAGGATGAGCTTCATGAGATAAACAGAAGGATAATTGAGCTTGCAGACAGAGCGGGGAAGCTGTGCGTCGCAACAGGCGACGTACATTTCCTCGAGCCGGAGGATGCGAAATACCGCTGTATACTCATGTCGGGACAGGGCTTCAGAGATGCAGAGCTGCAGCCTCCGCTGTACTTTAAGACAACGAATGAAATGCTGGGTGATTTTTCATACCTGCCCGAGGAAACAGCCCGCAGGGTTGTAATAGAAAATCCGAATAAAATAGCAGATATGGTGGAGGGCTTACGCCCCGTGCCTGCGGGCAGCTTTCCCCCGTCAATCGACGGTGCCGAAGAACAGCTGCAAAAGCTTTGCTGGGACAGGGCAAAGGAGCTTTACGGAGATCCTGTTCCGGAATATGTTTCAAAGCGTCTTTCAAAGGAGCTTGACTCTATCATAAAGCACGGCTTTGCCGTACTGTATATGATTGCGCAGAAGCTCGTAAAGGATTCCGAGGATCACGGCTATCATGTCGGCTCGAGGGGCTCGGTAGGCTCGTCTTTTGTTGCGCATGCGTCGGGTATTTCGGAAGTAAATCCGCTTGCCCCGCACTATCGCTGTACGAATCCCGAGTGTAAGCATACGGAGTTCTTCTTAAACGGTGAAGTGGGATCAGGCTATGACCTGCCGCCGAAAAATTGTCCCGAATGCGGAACGCCGATGTGGCGCGACGGACATGACATCCCGTTTGAGACCTTCCTCGGCTTCAAGGGTGATAAATCTCCGGATATCGACCTTAACTTCTCCGGAGAGTATCAGGCATCGGCGCACAGATACACCATAGAACTTTTCGGCGAGGATCATGTGTTCAAAGCCGGAACGGTTGCAACGGTTGCCGATAAAACCGCATACGGATACGTCAGGAAGTACCTTGAGGAAAAGGGTGAGATATGTAACTCCGCCGAGGTTCAGCGCCTCACGGACGGCTGTACCGGTGTAAAACGTACTACGGGTCAGCATCCGGGCGGCATGGTAGTTGTACCGAATGCATATGAGGTTTCAGATTTTACTGCCGTTCAGTATCCTGCCGACGACGCGTATAAGGGAATGAAAACCACACACTTTGACTTCCATTTTCTGCATGATACCATCCTCAAGCTTGATAATCTCGGGCATGATGTTCCCACCATGTACAAATATCTTGAGGATATGACCGGGATTCCGGTTATGGATGTTGACATCTGTGACCCTAAGATATACGAACTTTTTACAAGTCCGAAGCCTTTGGGTGTTGAGCCGGAGGATATCGAGTGTGAAACGGGAACTCTCTCAATTCCCGAAATGGGAACAAGCTTTGTGCGCGGAATGCTCATGGAGTGTAAGCCGAAGAATTTCTCGGACCTTCTTCAGATTTCGGGACTTTCACACGGTACGGACGTATGGCTCGGCAATGCACAGGAGCTCATACATAACGGAACGTGTACCATCTCCGAGGTTATAGGAACACGTGACAACATAATGGTCGGTCTTATGCACTACGGTCTTGAGCCTGACATGGCGTTCAAGATAATGGAGATAGTAAGAAAGGGAAAAGCCACAAAGTTTCTCACCGAGGAGCATATAAAAGCGATGAAGGATAACAATGTACCCCAGTGGTATATCGACTCCTGCTACAAGATAAAATATATGTTCCCGAAGGCTCATGCGGCGGCATACGTAAGCGCTGCTTTAAGGCTTGCATGGTATAAGCTTTATAAGCCGGTCGAATACTACTCGACTTTCCTTACGGTGCGCGGCGAAGACCTTGACGCGGTGTCTATCATGTCCGGCAAGGAATATGTAAGAAATAAGATGCACGCCATAACAGCCAAGGGGAAGGAAGCTACGGCAAAGGAACTTTCAGAGTATACTGGTCTTCAGGTTGTACTTGAGATGATGGCACGCGGAATTGAATTCCTGCCCATAGACCTTTACAAGTCAAGGGGCACCGTTTATACGGTCGAGGACGGAAGGATACGACTTGCATTTTCGTCCATAAAAGGTCTCGGTGTCTCGGCGGCAAATTCGCTTGAATCCGCAAAGGATGACGGGGAGGGGGACTACCTTTCCGTAGATGATATACAAAGACGTTCCGGAATCTCGAGTGCGGTGGTTACATCGCTCCGTGAGCTCGGAGCTCTTGAAGGTATACCTGAGAGCAGTCAGATGAGTCTTTTCTGATTCGCGGGACAGTCACTTTGGCAGAAAAATAAAAATACAAAAGATAAAAATAAAATAAACCGCCAAAAGCTCAGCTAAAGCTTTTGGCGGTTTGTCTGTCTTTTGTGCAACAGTGAAAAGCAATAAACAATTTCCTTGTGCAAGTTGTACATAATAATCGGATTAATTTTTATTTATTATACTTGCTAAAGGGTATGCCTTTTCTGTATAATTAGCGTGTATGATTTTGACTTGCCTTTAGTTCAACTCGGCAGTCAGTCATTTTCAAACAAAATATATGGAGGGAAAATATGATCGGACTTGGAAAATGGAGCCTCGATGTTCAGTTGCCTTTTGTAAAGGTTCAGCCTGTTTTGACAATTTCAGATAATTCCGGGGAGTATGGTTTTACAATTGATTCAAACGGATTCGGGCTTACTCCGGCTATAAACCTTATATCTGTATCCGAGAGTGAAAATTCACTTGTCGTGAAGCATCAGATACCCGTGGTTACATCGGGAGACCTTGAGGCAAAGCTTACCTTTGAAGGCAGCTATCTACGCGGAGAAATGGAACTGCCTATGGTGGGAAAGATAACGTTTAAGGGAGTAAAGGTGGGCTGATAAGTGGGAAATATTCGGACCGAAAATTCACTCTCTGATTTCAAAAATTTTTTGAATGACAATTATCCCAGACTTCAGAGTAAAATAGCTTCCTTTAATCAGGAGAGCATAGAAAGCTCGCCGTCAAATTTCGTAAAGGCAATGGGTTACTTTACCCATGTCAATTCGGGCGGAAAGATGCTCAGAGGCGTTCTCGCTAACATGGGATACTACATATGCGGCGGTGAGGATATCGAATACTCAGATGAACTGGCACTTTCTCTTGAGGTGTTTCAGTCGTCTATCCTTATCCATGATGACCTCCTTGACCACGGAAATACCAGACGCGGAAAAGAAACGGTTCATGTAAAGATTTTCAACGAGTTCAACATAAGCAATGCAAAGGTTCTTGAGGAGAGTCCCGACATAATGAAGGACCTCACAAACGGTGTTTCGGTTGCACTCGGATACGTCGGACTTTATATGGCGTATGAAAAGCTCCTTAAGGCGTATATCGGGAACCCCAATCTTGTGCGACTTCTCCACGAGTATAACGACATGGTTATAAAAACGGTCGAGGGCGGAATAATGGATGTTATAGTTCCCTTTCAGGAGCGCTACAAGGATCAGATTCCCGTAAAAAGTCCGTCAGAGGTCGATCCGTATGACGTAATAGAACAGCTTGCTCTTTTAAAGACCGCTTACTATACAACTATGGGTCCCATCGTGCTTGGAATGATTTTAAAAGGTGCGTCTGTTGACCAGACTCTCAAAATTTCCGAAATAATGCTTGACGCGGGACTTGCATTCCAGATTCAGGACGACATTCTCGGCATCTATGCGGATTGGAAGGATCTCGGAAAAGATGTCGGAGCGGATGTTATCGAGTTCAAGCAGACATTCCTTTATGTGTATGTTAAGAAAAATTGTCCGGAGGCACTTGAAGAGCTTTCAAGATACTACGGCAATGCAAATATCACCGACAAGGATGTTATCCGTGTACAGGAAATTTTTGACGAGACCGGAGCACATAAATTTGCTGAGGATAAGATGAATTTCCACTATAACCGAGCAAAAGAAAATCTTGAAAAGATTGATTTTTTAAGTGATGAGGGCAAGTCTCTCATTCTCGGCTTCATTCTTTATCTTGAACAGAGAAAAAAGTAGACCTGTGTAAATCAGCTTCATATTGCTTGCAAAAAGTATCGACCATTGGGCTGAGCATTCATAAGGCAGTTTTGCTTCAGAATAACATCTTTTTGTATAATAATTCATTAAACCCCGCAGATATGCGTTAGCATTATCTGTGGGGTTTGCATTTTCCTGTATCAAAAATATATTGTTTTGAAGTGCGTTGCAGTTTTATCAGTACATCTCTTCCTTGTCGCTGTTAAAGAGCGTGTCAAAGTCCATTTGGAGGAACTTTATTTCATTTTTTGTTTCCTCAGGTCCGTCTGAAAGCTCGTATACCTCGTTTGCTATGAGCTCAACAAGACGCGGATACTGGGAAAGGATTTTATGAAAACGTTTCTTGTTTCTGCTGTGCCTAAGTGTAGAGATATACTCGCGAAGCTCGGCAGAATATTCGGATACTTTTTCCTTGTTGAACGGAATGTCCGGTGTGCGGTCTCCGAGCGACACGTAGAGCCTCTTGATTTTTCCCTGGATACCGCGTATATAGTTTGCGGTTATGAGTGTATTCACAACGTCATATACAAAGAGGAAAAGCGCCGCAATGGCGATATATTCTATCTCCCTTTCCTCAAAGATATCGAAGATATGAGTTTTGATAAACGGATGAACATACAGCATGAATACCACGGAGAGAACTGTCCACATGACGGAATGCTTTAAGCATATCCTTCCGTTTATGTTTAGGAATTCATTTTTGTAGTCCCACCATCTTGCATTGAAAAGCTTTTCCATGATGAAGCTTGTCATGTACTCCACAAAGTCACAGGCAATAACACCGACAAGCGCAAGAACGATGGGCTTGTTCGTGAGTGGAGATAGCGTTATAAGCATCGTTATGGCGGTGAAGCCGTAAATGGGACATATGGGACCGCCGAAGAAGCCGCGGTTTGTGGGGGAAAACTTTTTGTTTCTCTTTGTGTTTACAAGTGTACAGTATATAACCTCAAGCACCCACCCGGCTGCCGAGTAGAACAAAAAGTATAGAAAATATAGAGAAATCGTGTAAAGCATCAATAGTCTCTCCTGTAATTCTCCGGTTGGAATTCGAACTTTCTCATAGTTTCTTTGGTAGCGCAATACTTGTCTACGAGCGTTACTACCCATGCTTCTCTGTAGCGCGGCGGTGTAGGTGTAAGAGGCCACATATGCCTGTTGATGATATCTTCTTCAACATTTGAAAGCGTTGTGATCTCCTTTGCGTTTTTCAGCGCAAAGCCGGGATGCCTGTAGCCGTGAAGTCTGTGAGAGGGGTCGGGCTTGTGCCAGTCGTAGTATACGAGGTCGTGAAGAAGTCCGGCTCTTGCGGCGGCTCTGAAGTTCCAGTCGAGTATTTTGCAAAGCTTATAGGCGATGTATGACACACACAAGGTATGCTCAAAGGTCGTTATGTCGCTGTGCTGGATATTCTTCTTCATATACTGGACCTCTTTAAGGTCAAGCAGGTCGTCAACAAGGGCTAAGTAATCGGCATCAATCTCCCTGTCAAGGTTGAAAGCGTGCTCATAGTACTTACGTAAAAGGCGAAGTGCAATTATGAGTTCTATTATTCTTTTTTTATCCATTTTCGCACCTGCCTTCTTCTTTGTTTTTTTTGCAACGCATATGATTATAATACATTGAATGCAATAAATATACTAAAAATTTACAAAATTTTTATTACACATGTAAATAATTCTTGAAGCACTGCTATATTCGGAGTATAATTAATTCAAATTGTCTAAAGCGCGTAGCGCTGTTTCGGAGGTATATTTATGCTTGGCAGATATGTCAGAGTAAAGGTAACAACTCCGATTTTTTCTAAAGATGATAATGGGATAGTCTATGGTCTGAACTTCGGGGAAATTGATTTTGTTACCTCAAATGCCCGCATGAAGCTCAAAGCGTTTGTACTTGGGATTAATCATCCCGTAAAAACATTTGATGGGCGAATTATTGCTTCGTTTGAAAAGGGTGGAGAAACGTATTATGTCGTTGCTCCAAAGAGTAAAAAATACATCATACATGAGATAAAGGATGCGTTGCGGTTCTTCGGAGCCGAGAACATACAGTGTCTCTACGAGCATTCGTGCGGTGCTATAGTTTTCAGAAAAATAAACGGTGAGTACCGTTATCTCATAATAAAAAATCACAGAAGCGTTCATTGGAGCTTTCCGAAGGGTCATGTTGAGCGTGGCGAGTCCGATGAGGATACGGCAAGGAGAGAGGTCCTTGAGGAGGCCGGAATAAGGATAAAGATAATTCCGGGCTTCAAATGCTCTTCAGAGTATATGATTCAAAACAAGGTCGAAAAGACCGTGAATATCTTTGTTGCCACAACTGACGACACAAATACCGTTATCCAGGAATCGGAGATAGAGGATTACGCATGGTTGTCGTACAGAGACAGTCTTAAAAGGCTACGCTTTGACAACGATAAAAAGATTTTGACAGACGCACGCAGCTTTCTCATTTCAAAGGGTATCATTGAATAAAGGAGATATTTCAAAATGACAGAAACTCTTGCACAGTCACTGGTTAACTTTTTTAACGGTGCATTTTCAGACGGCTTCGCATACAAAAAAGAGCTCATTATTTTTCTGATTTCCATGCTGCCGATTCTTGAACTGCGTGGAGGACTTATAGCGGCAAGCCTTTTGCACGTAAAGCTTATTCCGGCAATGATTATATGCTATATCGGCAACATACTTCCCATTCCCTTTATACTTCTTTTCATAAAGAAGATATTTGCGTGGATGAAGAATCACGGAATTCTTGTGAAATTCGTTGAAAAGCTTGAAAAGCGCGGACTTGAAAAGGGTGAAAAGGTAAAGGAGAGCCGGTGGGAAAAATTCGGACTGCTGGCATTTGTGGCGATACCTCTTCCCGGAACGGGAGGATGGACGGGAGCGCTCGTTGCAAGCCTTCTTAACATGAAGATAAAGGACTCCTTCCCGGTTATAGCTATAGGTGTGGCTATTGCGGGAATTATAGTTGCGGCTATTTCATACGGACTTTTCGGTGTTCTCGGTATTGTCTGATTGAAGGATGCTTCTAAAAGCTTTTGGCATAACAATTTTTGAATTCTATTTTGACGGCTCCGGTAACTTTGACAAGGTTTAACGGAGCCTTTTTCAGGTGATTTTATGGCTATAATAGGAATTGACCTCGGAACAACAAACAGTCTTGCTTGTGTGTTCAAAGACGGAAAAAGCGAACTCATACCGAATGCACACGGGGATTTTTTAACTCCGTCCTGTGTCGGTTTTGACGATGACGGTGAAAAGATAGTTGTCGGTAAAATCGCAAAGGACAGACTTATCTCTCATCCCGCGCTTACCACGGCAAGCTTTAAACGCTTTATGGGTACCGACAGGGAGATCTCACTCGGGAACAGAAGCTTTACCGCGCCTGAGCTGTCCTCCTTTGTTATAAGGCAGCTTAAGGAGGATGCAGAGGCATATCTCGGAGAGCCTGTGACGGAGGCTGTCATATCCGTTCCGGCATACTTTGACGACAACGGCAGAAACGCAACAAAGCTCGCTGGTGAAATTGCGGGTCTTAAGGTTGAACGTATAATAAACGAGCCCTCCGCCGCGGCACTTGCGTATAAGTCGGACTTCTCGGAGGACGCTACATTCTTAGTTGTAGACCTTGGCGGCGGAACACTTGACGTCTCGGTTGTGGACACCTTTGAGAACATCATTGAAATAACATCCGTATCGGGCGATAACCATCTCGGCGGAGATGATTTCAATGAAAAAATTGCCGAGTATTTTTGTAAATCAAACAATCTTGACTTTAGGGGGCTTTCCTCTGACGCCAAAGCTATTATCATAAAACAGGCCGAGATGTGTAAAATCGCCCTGAACACAACCGAGCCCGTCATTATGGCGGCAACGGTTGACGGTGAAAACTATGTTACATCTCTAGACAACAAAAAGCTTGTCGAAATCTGTGCTGAATTGTTTAAACGCATAGAACAGCCCATAGCTCATGCACTCCATGATTCCTCTCTCACCGTTGCCGATATCGACTTTGTTGTAATGGTCGGCGGTTCATCAAAGATGATAACTGTTAAAAAATATATCGAGCATCTTATGGGCAGCGAAATGAAATCTTCTATAGACCCTGACAAGGTTGTTGCAATAGGGGCGGGAATAGTTTCGGGAATAAAGTCAAGACAGGAAGAGATAAAGGATATCATTTTGACGGATATCTGTCCGTTCACTCTCGGAACCAGTATAATAAACAAGGCAAAGGAGGAGGATCCTCTTTTTTCTCCGATAATCGAGAGAAATTCCACTCTTCCCGCAAGCCGTATGAAGACGTATTATACCGCCGGCAACAATCAGACGGAGATGAGATTTGAGATACTCCAGGGGGAGAGTATGTATTGCCGTGACAACATAAGTCTCGGTGCCGTTGAAATAAAGGTTCCGAAAGGTCCTGCAGGTAAAGAGAGTGCAGATGTAAGGTTTACCTATGACATAAACGGAATACTTGAGGTTGACATAAAGTGTAACTCCACGGGTGAGCTCACGAAAAAGGTTATCATCAATAAAAATATTACCTTGACCGAGGATGAGATAAAGGCAAAGTGCGCAGATCTTGAAAAGATAAAAATTCTTCCAAGAGATGAGGAGAAAAACAGAGCGCTTCTTGCGAGGGCGGAGCGTATTTATGCGGAGAGCTTCGGCGAATTCCGTGAGATAATCCACCAAAACACAGACATATTCATATACCACCTGTCAACGCAGGATGATAAACTCATAAGGCGCTCAAGGAAACGTTTTGAGCAATTCCTTGACGCTGCGGAAAGCCGAGAGGACTCATTTGACGTGTTTATGCGTGACTTTGATTTTGATGATGACGACGAGGACGGTTATGATGAAAACGAATGATTTTCCGTTCGAAAAAATCAGAAAAGGATGTTATAAATGAATTGCTGGCAAGTTCTCGGGATAAAACCCACCAACAATTTAAAAGTGATAAAGAAGGCATATGCCGCAAAGTCGAGGGAGGTTCATCCTGAGGAACATCCGGAGGAATTCAGACTTCTTCATGACTCATACGAAACGGCGCTGACGCTCGCTAAAACCTACAGTTTTGACGTTGATGAAGCTGACAACCGACAGTCGGAAGAGGTGTCTGAACCTGCAAAAACGCCAAAGGCAACCGAATCGACAGAAGACAATGACATTTTTGCAGCCGCAGACAGCGCAGAGATACATGAGCCTGAAAGAAAAGACAATATGTTCAGGGTTGTTGATAAAACGAAGGTACCCGACACACCTGACGGTTCTGAAAAAAGTGATACTGAAAATTTCAAGGACACGGATATTGACTTTGACGAGGTTCTTGAAAATGCCGATGAGGAGCATGCAAAAAAGGTCATTGCTGCTACAAAAGCAGTTATGACCTCTCTTGAAAAAGCAGTATCGTATCCAAAGGAAAAGGAAAGAAAAAAAGCTGTAAACAATGTTATCTTAAGTAACTATTTTAAAGAATGCTGTGACATCCCGTTTTTTGCTCATGCACTTACGGAATTTGTAAAGTCACACCAGGACCTTACGGACGCTTTTTACGGTCCCGTCTTTATGGCACTTCACTTTGACGTTCTTGAAACGCGTGAGCAAAAGGGGATGTATGAAGAGCTTTATTCTGTTTTTTCACAGCGCGGTAAGGTCGGCTTCAATCCGCAGAAAAACAAATTTGTAAAGCCTGGCTCGAGATCTGTCGGCTCTATCATCGCCGTTATAGTTTTTGTTGTTGTCCGTGCGGTTGCGAGAACAGATATTGATTTGCCGACTTGGGCATATGTTCTTATCGGAGCGGCATTTGTCGGATTTGCGGTTTTTGTTTTTGTAAAGAATAAGATGCAAAAAGCAAATCAGAATCCGGAGCAAAATCCGAAAAAAAATAAATCATTTTGGAACCCGAGGGCTCGTATAAGAGAGCTTCGTTACTTTTCAAAGCTTGCGGTTGCGGTGGATATCATGGCGCTCGACTTTGTATTTATCTGGATTTTGAGTGAGAACTATGACAGTGACCTGTCGCTTCTTGTGATTGCTGCGACGGCAATCGTCTCAAGCCTCATTCTTGTGTATTTCCTTGTGGTAAATACAATCATTTTCATAAAATCCAAAGCTACGCATACAAAGCCGTGGAAGCCGGAATTTGCCGATGACAGAAAAAGGGCAAATGCGTTGTTCACGATCTTTGTTATACTGGATATCATGCTGTTTGTTGCAGCTATAGCATTTATTTGATTTATTAAAACTGAACAGTGTAAAAATAACCCTCCGGATTTCATGAACCGGAGGGTCTTGTTGTTTTTATATGTTTGGTAAAATATTACAAAAAATCTACATGTAAACAGTTGCTTTTAACGAATTTTAATAATATTATTGATTTGTGTCATAATTTGTCATATATTGAAAGCAATAATGAAAGTGATAATAAAACTGTTGTCAATACATACAACGGAGAAGGACGCCGTGTAAAGAAACAGGTTCTTAACGGAAGCACGACAAAGTATCTTTACGATGGCAAAAAGGTTATTGCAGAGTTTTTTGATGATAATTCTGTTAAAGCTGTAAATGTATATGGTCTAAATCTCGTCTTGCGCTTTGGAGCAGGTTCAAGTGATTATTATATGTACAACGGTCATGCGGATGTTACTGCACTTATCAACGCAAGTAAAGATGGATTATATACCTTAGACATATTTAGTGATTCAGGAAACTATTGTATTATATTTATCATAGAAGACAAGAATGGTACACTGTCAATGGATGATTTGTTTGACTTTGCCTCGCGGGTATCATTTACTTACAAAGAATAGAGAATTGTATTTCTATTTTAATAATCAAAAGAGACTGAAATAAGTTCTTTGTCAATTGTTGAAGTACGAAAAACTTCGCTAAAATTAAAGCAGGACATATGTGACACTCCTCAAATGTTTTCTAGCAACTACATTTTATCGGATTTTGTCATA
>ULPT01022501.1_pt1 | contig 11387 bp, 18 predicted proteins | sample 1953751 | NCBI WGS metagenome assembly ULPT01 (sample SAMEA4835636, study PRJEB28245) | human gut metagenome | biome: gut microbiome; material: fecal sample | place: Denmark | collected 2008
TCCAACCGGCCCAACTGGAGCAACTGGAGCAGATGGAGTCACCGGTCCAACAGGTCCAACTGGAGCAGCCGGAGCAGATGGAGTCACAGGTCCAACAGGCCCAACAGGTCCAACAGGCCCAACCGGAGCTGCAGCATAATTTAATATGAAAATAGTTGTTTATGCAATATCTAAAAATGAAGCGAAGTTTGTAGATAGATGGTATAACTCCATGAAAGAAGCAGATGAAATATACGTTTTAGATACCGGTTCTACAGATGAAACTGTATCTAAATTAAACAAGCTTGGTGTAATTATCAAAACTGAAATAATAAATCCTTGGCGATTTGATGTTGCTAGAAATAAATCATTAGAAATGGTTCCTGACGATGCTGATATTTGTGTCTGCACTGATTTAGATGAAATACTAGATAAAGGCTGGAGAAAAAAATTAGAAGAAAAAGCCTTGCTAGCAAACCGTGTAAGATACACTAATATTTGGGCATTCGATAAATATGGGAATCCCAGCGTAACATTTCTTCAAGAAAAAATTCATTCTAGAAAAGGTTACAAATGGGTAAATGCTGTACATGAAGTTCTTAAATACGAAGGCGAAAATGAAAAAATAGTTACGATAGATGACATCATTTTAAAACATTATCCTGACCACAATAAATCTCGAAGTTCGTACTTACCTCTACTAGAATTAGCTGTAAAAGAAGATCCTGAAAATGACCGTAACATGCATTACTTAGGTAGAGAGTACATGTACTATAGAAAATACCAAGAATCTATAGATACTTTAAAAAAACATTTAAAATTAAAAAGTGCCACCTGGAAAGATGAAAGATGTGCCTCAATGAGATTTATATCTAGGGACTACTTAAACCTAGGAAATATCGATGAAGCACTCAAATATGCTATTAATTCTATCGCCGAAGCACCATACTTAAGAGAAGGATATTATGAAACAGGAAACATATATTATTTACAAAAAAAATATGACTATGCAGTTCATTATTTAGAACTGGCCCTACTAATTAAACAAAACCCCAAAAGTTATATAAATGATCCAGCTTGTTATAACGGTACTATTGAAGATATACTATCAGTATGTTACTACTATCTAAAAGATTATAACACCTCACTTAAATATGTAAATATTGCTTTAAATTTAGATCCGGAAAATGAACGAATTATTAATAATAAAGAGTTAATTCTAAAAGCCTTAGATTAACTCTTTTTTTGTTTTACTTTTTTCATAAATTATGATATATTCTTTGCGTGATGTTTATGGAAAATCTTATTCTTGCTTATTTAGGTGATGCTGTTTACGAATTATATGTACGTAATCATCTTATAAATAGTGGCATTGCTAATGTTAATGAACTTCAAAACAAATCCTTAAAATATGTGTCAGCCACTAGTCAGCGACAGATTTTAGAAAAGCTTATAAATGAAAATATTTTAACCGCTGAAGAGCAAGAAATAGTAAGAAAAGGCCGTAATAGTAAAAGCCATAAAAGCAAAACTACAGATGTTGTAACATATCACATGGCAACTGGTTTTGAATGCCTAATAGGTTATTTATATAAAAACAATAAAGCAAGACTAGAAGAAATAATGGAGGTAATATTATGAGAGTTTGTGGAAAAAATGTCTTTAGAGAATTAGATAAATCAAAAATTAGAAAACTATATATAAGTAATAATTTTCATGATAAAGAATTACTTGATTTAATCAAAGACAATCATTTAAAATATGTTGTGACTGAAAATAACATTATGGACAAAATGGCCAAAAATCACCAAGGAATTATCGCCGAAATATATGATTATGTATATGGCCAAATAGAAGATATTAAAGAAAATGATAATTATATCTTAATGCTAGATCATTTAGAAGATCCCCACAATTTTGGCGCTATCATTCGTTCTTGTGAAGCAAGGGGAATAAAACACATAATAATACCTAAAGATAGATCCGTTTTAGTAAATGAAACTGTTATGAAAATTAGTAGTGGCGCCCTTGCACATGTAAATATTATAATGGTAAACAATTTAGTAAATGCAATAAATAATTTAAAAGAAAAAGGTTTCTTCATATACGCTGCTGAGGCCGATGGCGAAGACTATCGTCATATAAACTATGCAGATAAAATTTGTTTAATAATTGGCTCTGAAGGTTTTGGATTAAGCAAATTAGTAAGAAAAAATTCTGATGTCATAGTAAGTATTCCTATGAAAGGACATGTTAACTCTTTAAATGCTTCTGTTTCAGCAGGAATTTTACTATTTGGAATAGGAGATTAATGGAATATAACGATATTGAATTAACTCAAATGGTTTGTGAGAACAATGAAGATGCTAAAGATTTTCTTTATGAAAAGTATCACTATATAATAGATATAATAATTTCTAAATATAAGAAAACTATTTATGCTCTTGGTATGGACATTAACGAAGTTAGACAAGAAGCCATGCTTGGATTTACTGATGCTTTAATTAAATACAATGATAGCAAAGAAACATCTCTTCCCACTTTTATTTCATTAGTAGTTGAAAGAAAAATTCAAAATGCCGTAAGAAAAGCCGAAACTCAAAAAAATAAAATTCATAATGAAGCATACAGTCTTGAATATGATTATGAAACTTTTAATAGACCTTTAGAAGAAATAATTGGAGATAGTACTAAAGATCCTTTAAGAAAACTGGAAAGCGAAGAAAACTATAAAGAATTAACTAAAAAAATAAACGAATCTTTATCTCCTTTCGAAAAAGAGGTATATGATTTAATTATTAATGACTTTAATTACATTGATATTGCCAAAATATTAAATAAAGAACCAAAACAAATAGATAATACAATTCAAAGAATAAGAAATAAAATCAAAGATTTGATATAGATAAATTAAAAGCACCTTGCATTAAGCGTAATAGTGTGTTATATTATATACAAGCACGAAGGTGTTTTTATTTTGAATTAAAAATGAGGTGGAAAAATGGCAAAAAAAGAAGAAAAAGAACTTAAAAACAAAACTAAGAAAACCGTAGCCAAAAAAGAAACTAAAAAAACAAATAAGGTTGCTAAAAAAAGTTACGGTGAAGAAGTAAAAGCTGAACTTAAAAAAGTAAAATGGCCAAGTAAAGAAGAAATGGTAAAATATAGTATTGCCGTTATAGCATTCATAATTATATTTGGTTTATATTTTTACGGCTTAGATGCACTATTTGCATGGTTAAGTTCACTAGTAAAGGGGTTATAATTTTATATGGAAAAAGAATGGTATGTAGTAAACACTTATAGTGGTCATGAATCAAAAGTCAAAGAAAAATTAGAAATGCGTGCCGAATCTATGGGCTTTCAAGATTATATTTTTAGAATCATTATTCCTGAAGAAACGGTAAAAGAAACAATGAAAGATGGCAGCATTAAAGAAAAACAAAAGAAAATGTTTCCTGGTTATATTTTAGTTGAAATGATTATGACTGATGAAGCATGGTATATTGTACGTAATACTCCTGGCGTAACTGGATTTATCGGTTCATCAGGAAAAGGTGCTAAACCAACTCCATTAAAACCTCAAGAAATAGACAAAATTCTAGCAAATATGGGAATGACTAGAATGGATGTAGATAAAGAATTAACTGTTGGCACTAAAGTTAGTATTGTTGATGGACCATTTAAAGGTATGGAAGGCACAATTGATAGTCTTGATATTGAAAATAGTAGATTAACAGTTCTAATTGACTTATTTGGTCAAGAAACACCAGTAGAAGTAGAATTATTCCAAGTATCTGCATTAAATTAATATAAAAGTTTAATAAAATATATGGGTTTTTATTAAACTTTTTTCATGTTAGAATATAATTAATCAGGGAGGCTCCATGGGAAATAGATACGTAATGATAGAAATGTTTACAATATATGGAAATCCAATAGTAGACTGGATGGGATATCCAATTACTAGTGATAATCCTTTAACTTACCACCATATTATAAAAAATGAAGATAATGGTGAACTTTCAATTAAAAATGGTGCTTTATTAACTAGAAAAGCTCATATGAAACTTCATAGACTAGAAAAGCTGGCTCCTAACCTTTATGAAGAATACTGCTTTATGTTTAGAATAATTAATGATATGAATTGTCCACCTACTAAAGAAATAATGGATATTATGTTTGTCTTAAAATCAAGATTAGAAAGTTTCTTTGATGAAATTAAACATCAAAAACAAGATGAAACGAAACAAATTGTCTGGATGAAAAAAATGAAAAGAGCCTATAAAGCTGGACATAGGCATTAATGCTAAAAAATCCCTTGAATTTCTTTGAAACATGTGATATTATCTTAAATGCAATTATATATTTTTATATAAATGTAAGTGGAGGGGAATGCGGATTAGCCCATACCACTAAGCGAAAATGAAAGGATGTGTTTTTCGTGGCAAAAGAAGTCGTAAAAAGAATTAAATTACAAATTCCTGCTGGCAAAGCAACACCAGCTCCACCTGTTGGAACTGTTTTAGGGCCTGCCGGTATTAATTTAGGAGAATTCTGTACAAAATTTAACGATGCATCAAAGGATAAAATGGGCGATATTTTACCTGTTGAAATTACTATTTTTGATGATCGTACATTTGATTTTGTATTAAAAACTCCACCTGCTGCTTTCCTATTAAAGAAAGTTGCTGGCATTCAAAAAGCATCTAAGAAAGGTGCTAATGAAATAGTTGCTACAATTACAAAAGATCAATTACGTCAAATTGCAGAAACAAAAATGCCTGATTTAAATGCATATACTATTGAAGATGCAATGAAAATCATTGAAGGAACTGCACGTAACATGGGTATTGCTGTTAAAGGTTTAAATGACGCTGAAATGGCTGAACATGCTGCCGAAGCTGCTGAAGCTGAAAAAGAAGCTGCTAAAAGAGAAGCTGAATTAGAAGCTTTAGAAGAAGAAGTAAAAAATGACAATGTTGATGTTGAAGTAATAGGCAAAGAAAATACTGAAAACAAAGAAGAAGAATAAAATAAAAAAATTATCCGCAATTAACCACGATTGGAGGGAAAGAAAATGAAAAAACTAGGAAAAAAATATGTGGAAGCTTCTAGTAAAGTTGAAAAAAATAAAGAATATGACATTACTGAAGCAATTAGTTTAGTAAAAAATACTAGTATTACTAAATTTGATAGTTCTGTTGAAGTTGCAATGAACCTAAACATAGACACTAAAAAATCTGACCAACAATTAAGAGGATCAATTGTTCTTCCTAATGGTACAGGTAAAACAAAGAAAATTTTAGTTCTAGCAAAAGGAGCTGCTGCTACTGAAGCAAAAGAAGCCGGAGCAGATTATGTTGGAGACAATGATTTAATCGAAAAAATCTCTAATGAAAACTGGTTTGATTTTGATGTAATCATTGCTACACCAGAAATGATGCCACAATTAGGTAAAATAGGTAAAGTTTTAGGACCTAAAGGTTTAATGCCTAACCCTAAAACTGGAACTGTTACTGTTACCCCAGCAAAAGCTGTTGCTGATGTAAAAAAAGGTATGATCGAATATCGTGCTGATTCATACGGTAATGTTCATTCTATTATTGGTAAGGTATCATTTGATGAAAAGGCATTACAAGAAAATTTAACATATTTTGTTAATAATATTATTAAAAACAAACCAACAACTGTTAAAGGTGCATTTGTAAAAAGTATAACAATTTGTACAACAATGGGTCCTGGAATAAGAATTAGTTTAAATTCTTTTGACAGATAATCAAAATTGTTATATACTAAAAACGTTAAAAAAACTTTTTATCCGAAGACCGCAGGGGCTTAATGCTTAATAATCCTGCCGAGGAAGGTTACACAATAACTCTAACTTTCCTTGATGGAAAGTTTTTTTATAAAAAATATAAAGGAGGAAAAAATGGCAAGTACAAAAATTCTTGATGCTAAAAAAGAAGTAATAAATGAAATATCAGATAAAATTAAAAATTCTGAATCAGTAGTATTATTTTCTTATCAAGGGTTAACTGTTGCTGAAATGGCTGATTTAAGAAACAAAGTTAAAGAAGCTAATGGTGAAGTAAAAATTTATAAAAATACTTTAGTAAAAAGAGCAACAGATAGTCTAAATTTAGACTTATCAACTGACCTTGAAGGACCTAATGCAATTTTATTTGGTAAAGATTTATTAGAACCAATTAAAGCATTAAGCAAATTCACAAAAGACCATAAGTGTGCTGAAATTCGCTCTGGAATCATTAATGGCGAAGTTGTTGATAACGCTGTTATTAATGAATACGCTAGTATTCCATCTATGGAAGGCTTACTTACTATGCTTGCAGGTGGTATGATAGAACACGTTAAAAATCTATCTATAGCATTAAATTTATATGCTGAAGGATTAGAAAAGTAATTTAAAAAAAGAAAGGAAAGATTATAATGGCTAAAATTACAAAAGAAGATTTTATTAATTCATTAAAAGAAATGACTATTCTTGAAGTAAAAGAATTAGTAGACGCAATGAAGGAGGAATTCGGAGTAGATCCATCTGCTGTAGCTGTTGCTGCTGCACCTGCTGCTGCCGCTGAAGAAGGACCTTCAACAAAAACTGTTGTATTAAAAGATGCTGGAGCTGCTAAAATCGGCGTAATTAAAGTAATTCGTGAAATTACTGGATTAGGCTTAGTAGAAGCAAAAGGTGTTGCTGACAATGGTGGTAACATTAAAGAAAACGTTTCTTTAGATGAAGCAAATGAAATTAAAGCTAAATTAGAAGAAGCTGGAGCTACTGTAGAATTAGTTTAATCTCAAAAAAGCCTCGTTTAGAGGTTTTTTTATGCATAAAAATCTATTGCCTAATTTACAAATTATAGTTATAATAAAAAGTATAAGAGAGGGAATAAAATGAAACTAAATAATAATGGTTGGGGATATCAAATGATGACACTTCTAATGAGCATTTTAATTGGTTTTTTACTTGTAGCATCTTATTACATATATAATTACTATGACAAAATGATTGATAGCATTCCTCAAGCAGATTATATAGTAGTGGGTGAAAAATGAAAAAAACATCAGTATTATTAATAATACTATCAATTTTAATTGTATGCACTTTGACCTTTATTGGTTTAAACTTAAAAAAACAAAATAAGCCATATGTTGACTTAGAAGAAACACTAAAATTTAAAGCGGAAAGTATGATCGGAGCAAATCCTAGTTTAATAAAAGAACTTGATAGTAAAATAACGTTAGCGTCACTAAAAGAAAACGGTTATGAAGTTGATACAAAAGTTAATGATGACACTTGTGAAGGTTATGTTTTAATTGAAAAACAAGGACAAGTTTTAAAATATAATCCTTACATAAAATGTCAGAAATATGAAACTAAAGGATATACCAAATAACTAATAAAAAATGCTTTTGTTATCTTAAATATATAAATTTTCAAATAAATTGCTTAAGAAGTTTTTAATATGAGGGAAATATTAATGAGAAAATAAAATAATTTAATTGTTAAATGACCATTAAATAAGTTGGAGGTAAATAATGGTAATTTTTATTATTTTTATGGTTTTTTGTTTAATTTTGTATCTATTTGGAATTCAGGTGCCAGACCCTATGGATAAATCTAAAGATAAAAAATCTGATATCGAAGAAGAAATGGATACTTTAGAGTTAGAAGAATGGCAAAAAGATTTAGTTAGAGAAGGAAGATTTTCGCCAACTTCGTTTGGTTCTAAGGAATGTAATGATTTAGATGATAATTCTTATCATAAAGACGATATATAGTCACTTCTAAACATTAGTTAAAATTATAATCGGTAAGATCAAAAGCAAGGATATTTATGAATGAGAATATCACTCAACCTTGCTTTTTATTTTTCATTTCATTTTTAAACTTATACAAATTATTTTGTAACACATAAAAACTTATCACAAATTACCCATAGAGAAAGCAAATATAATAAATTTTCTTGACACGAATATAATATAATGTTATATTAATTGTGCATTTAATTTTGGGTTCTACGTTAGGTAGAACCTGAATTTATGAAAGATACAACACACCAGGAAGTGTGTATTAGGAAGGAGATAAAAATGTCTACAGTAAATCAATTAGTTAAACATGGTAGAAAAGACAAAACTAAAAAGAAGAAAAGCCCAGCTTTAAATATGGGACTTAACAGCATGGAAAGAAAAACTACAGCTACAGATCATCCACAAATGAGAGGCGTTTGTACACGTGTTGGTACTAAAACACCTAAAAAACCAAACTCAGCATTAAGAAAATATGCTCGTGTAAGACTTTCAAATGGTAGAGAAGTAGATACTTATATTCCAGGTGAAGGACATAACTTACAAGAACATAGTGTAGTATTAATTCGTGGTGGTCGTGTTAAAGACTTAATCGGTGTTCGTTATCATATTATCCGTGGAACATTAGATACTCAAGGTGTTAACGATCGTAAACAATCAAGAAGTAAATACGGTACTAAAAAACCAAAAAATAAATAATTAAGGAGGAATAAATATGCGTAAAAGACGTGCAATAAAACGTGATGTTTTACCAGATCCTATTTATAATTCAAAAGTAGTTACTAAATTAATTAACGCCGTTATGAACGATGGTAAAAAAAGTACTGCAGCTGGAATTGTAAATGAGGCATTTGATAAAATAAAAGAACAAACAAAACAAGATCCGATGGAAGTTTTCACTAAAGCAATGGAAAATATTACTCCTGCTTTAGAAGTAAAATCACGTCGTGTTGGTGGATCTAATGTTCAAGTTCCAATTGAAGTTAGTGAAACTAGAGGACAAACACTTGCTCTTCGTTACTTAATCAATTATGCAAGATTAAGACCAGGAAGAGGAATGGCAAATAAATTAGCTGCCGAAATTATGGATGCTGCAAATGGTGTTGGTGGAGCCGCTAAAAAACGTGAAGATACTCACAAAATGGCTGAAGCTAATAAAGCATTTGCTCATTATAGATGGTAGAGGTTATAGATGGCAAGAGATGTATCTTTAGATAAAATAAGAAATATCGGTATAATGGCTCACATTGATGCCGGAAAAACAACTTTTACCGAAAGAGTACTATTCCATACGGGAATTACTCATAAAATTGGTGAGACTCACGATGGTGAATCTCAAATGGACTGGATGGAACAAGAAAAAGAAAGAGGTATCACAATTACTAGTGCTGCAACAACTGCTCACTGGAAAGGATATCGTCTAAATATTATTGATACTCCAGGTCACGTAGACTTCACAATTGAAGTACAAAGAAGTTTAAGAGTTTTAGACGGTGCTGTTACTGTTTTAGACTCACAAGCAGGTGTAGAACCACAAACTGAAACAGTATGGAGACAAGCAAACGAATATAAAGTTCCTAGAATGATTTTCTCTAATAAAATGGATAAAATGGGTGCTGATTTTACATACACCTTAAAAACTATTAAAGAAAGACTAGGTGCTAACGCTGCTCCAATCGCATGGCCAATTGGCGCTGAAGATTCATTCGTTGGAATTATTGATATTCTAAATAGACAAGCCATATACTATGATGGCGGTGAACATGAAGAATATGAAGTTAAAGAAATTCCCGAAGAATTAAAAGATTTAGCAGAAACTAAGAGAGTTGAACTTATCGAAGCAGTTGCTGAATATGATGATGAATTAATGGAAAAATACCTTGAAGGTGAAGAAGTATCTATTGATTTAATTAAACGTGCTATTCGTAAAGGAACACTATCAGCAAGTTTCTTCCCAGTAATGTGCGGAACAGCACTTGGAAACAAAGGAGTTAAATTTGTTTTAGATGCTGTTATTGATTACATGCCTGCACCAACAGACATTCCTGCTATTGAATGTACTGATAAAAATGGTAATGATGTATTAAGACATCCAAGCGATTCAGAACCATTTACTGCTTTAGCATTTAAAATTATGACAGACCCATTTGTAGGTAGATTAGCATTCCTAAGAGTTTACTCAGGAGTACTAAAATCTGGTTCTTATGTATTAAACTCAACTAAGGGTGAAAAAGAAAGAATTGGACGTATCTTACAAATGCATGCAAATCAAAGAAAAGAAATAACTGAAGTATATGCTGGTGAAATCGCAGCTGCTGTAGGTTTAAAAAATACAACTACTGCCGATACACTATGTGATGAGAAAAATCCAGTTATTATGAAAGGTATGGAGTTCCCACTTCCAGTTATTGATATGGCTATTGAACCAAAATCAAAAGCTGATCAAGACAAAATGGGCTTAGCACTTCAAAAATTATCAGAAGAAGATCCAACATTTAAATATAAAACTGATCCTGAAACTGGCCAAACGGTAATTTCAGGTATGGGTGAGTTACATTTAGATGTTTATGTAGATCGTATGAAAAGAGAATTCGGTGTTGAAGCAAATGTTGGTAGACCACAAGTTGCTTACCGTGAAACATTAACACAGACAGCTGAATGTGAAGGTAAATATATTAAACAATCAGGTGGACGTGGACAATACGGTCACGTATGGATTAAATTCGAACCAAATAAAGATAAAGGTTATGAATTTGTTGACGCTATCGTTGGTGGTGTAGTTCCTCGTGAATACATTCCTGTAACTGACAAAGGCTTACAAGAAGCTATGGCTGGCGGTATTTTAGCAGGATATCCAATCGTAGACGTAAAAGCAACATTATTTGATGGTTCATACCATGATGTAGACTCATCAGAAATGGCGTTCAAAATTGCTGCATCAATGGCTTTAAAAGAAGCTAAAAATAAGTGTAAACCAGTTCTTTTAGAACCAATTATGAAAGTATCTGTAGTTGTTCCAGAAGAATACATGGGTAATGTAATGGGTGATTTAACATCACGTCGTGGTAGACCACTAGGACAAGAATCTCGTGGTAACGCCCTACAAATTACTGCAATGGTTCCACTATCAGAAATGTTCGGATATATGACATCTTTAAGAAGCAATTCTCAAGGGCGTGGTACATTCGTTATGGAACTTGATCATTATGAAGAAGTTCCAAAATCAATCGCTGAAGAAATTATCAAGAAAAACAGCGTAAACTAATTGAATAATACTTGAATTATATTCAAGAATTAGATAAAATATTTTTGTAGAAAATTTTAAAGGAGGAAATAAAAATGGCAAGACAAAAATTTGATCGTAGCAAACCACATGTTAATATTGGTACCATCGGACACGTTGACCATGGTAAAACAACATTAACTGCTGCTATAACAAAAGTATTACATGATGAAGGTAAAGCTGACTTCGTTGATTATGCAAATATCGATAAAGCACCTGAAGAAAGAGAAAGAGGTATTACTATTAATACTGCTCACGTTGAGTATGAAACTGACAAACGTCACTATGCTCACGT
>ULPT01007813.1_pt1 | contig 11354 bp, 6 predicted proteins | sample 1953751 | NCBI WGS metagenome assembly ULPT01 (sample SAMEA4835636, study PRJEB28245) | human gut metagenome | biome: gut microbiome; material: fecal sample | place: Denmark | collected 2008
CTCAAGATAGGCATCGTTTAAGCTGCTTTTCTGATAAGCAAGATACGAGTGAGCGGTTTTCTCGATTAATTCGTGCGTGAAGAACTGCTCCCAGCTAAAGAATCGCTCGGAATCTATATAGTTCGCAGGCCTCTCAAGCATCTTTCGCGTCTCGTTGTCTTCGAATAGCCCTGACCTAAGAACGAGCCACTCGAAGGATTCGGGCAAGAACAGCTCGATGTCTTTGAATCTCCCAAGCGCATGTACGGCCTCCATCTCGGGGCCAAAAGCAGCGCCGTCTGCGATTATCAATATTTTCGATGCATCACTATGCAGAGCGGCAGAATACACATTGCTTTTTCCACGAGCACTTATGCAAGGAATTCCGTTTTTGAGGCACAGCGTACTGAAAAACTCATATCCCGAATTGGTATCCTCGACGATTACGAGTTCCGGCCGTTCTCCCTCAAAGGTTGAGTGGGAGTAAATGCGATATGTTGAAGCATATATTCGTGAGTAAACCGGATATTTTGTCGTGGATCTATTGGAGTTTTTGAGCCCGTATATCTCGTCAACGCTATAGGGGAGTTGATGAAGCGATTCTCGTGCAACGAGCACGTAGTAGTTATCGCTCGCTTTCGCCATGCTTGCAAACTCGTAGGAGCGCATGAAGGCACTGTCCTCATCGATGAAAATAATGCACGAAGAATAGCCGGCGAGATCACGAGCCCAATCCTTGCCCGACAAAACATGACAGGGGACATCGCAGCGAACGGTGACACCGCTGCTTGAACCGAGTTCGTCATAAGCGGCCACAAGGTCGAGGAGAGTAGTTTTGCCTGTTGCGCTGTTACCTTTGAGAATCGTCAAGTTTCGGCGAATCGTCAGCTTGAATTGAACACGGTTGTTCGAGACTACAACCAGGAATTCGCCACGCATCAGTTGATCTCACTCAGGCAGTTCAAGGCAATGGGCACAAGCTCGTTCATCGAGTGCACGATGTCGCCAGTATTTGAAATTCGAGCGGTAAACTTGCCGTTGCCGAAGTCCATAAGATGATAGAGATTGATTGTTACGTCCTGCTTGGACGCTATTCGCAGAATCCAGTATGCGCAATTATCGCCGCAGTTAGATGCATTGAAGACTACGTTAGGCTGGAAAAGCATCAGCAAGAGCGTTTTGGTTCCACTTGATAGTTTCTCAGGAGGGATAATCCCGAGCACCTTGGTCTGAATCGCGTTGGGGCCTAGGACAATGCCCTTGTCGACCGATTTGATGATTCTTTGGGCGAGCTGGTCGCTGAACCATTCGGAAGAATATGAATTGTTGAAATAAACCGAAGTGTTGTAGACAACGCTGTCTAAATCTCCGTAATGAATGGTCAACAAGGGAGCACCTTTTCCTAGTAGCTGATGACATTAGTATAAAGGTATGTTCCTGAGGGAGTGTATTTATCGGGGGGTCTCGATGGACATGCAATTCTGCGCGGTTTGTCGGCGTGCATGATGTGTTTTAATTGCTAGAGCGATTAATGGAATGTAATCCGTATTACGTTATTTCAAATATAGATAAGTGCTGCAGTAAGGGAGTTATGATGACCGACCTAAAGATAGCCAACGTGCTGTTATCCGATGAGCCCCAGTTCTTGGGCTCTCCAAACATGTTGTGCCGATCCACTAGGCCGTGGCGTCGTTCTGATGAAGAGGGGGCTTGGCTTCTTGAAGGTCCGGGCACCCATGATTTCATGACTTTCTTTAATGCGCTCTCAATTCAGAAATGGCGCAAGTATACCGTTGCAGCCGATTTCAAACTTCACCTGGAGATTAAGGGCGCTGCCTTTTCCTTTGTCCAGACTCGAGCCGATTCTTTCAGCTATTATTCTGAGCCCATCGAGGGAACCGACCTCGCGGTTGAATCTTCTGATACTTGGAAGTCAATTGACGTTGATCTTGCTGCCGGCGATTTGGATGTAATTACCTCATTCACGTTGGTAACGGCGGGGGATGTTTTGATCCGAAACTCCTATTATTCCGCCGTTGTTGATGAATCGCAGGTCCGTGACGTTGAGCTTGCCCTTTGCACAACCACGTTCAAAAAAGAAGACTACATTACCCGCAATATTGGCCTCGTAAAGGACCAGATTCTTGGGTCTGACGATGCGATCGCCAAGCATTTCAAGATGCATGTGGTCGACAACGGGCGTACGCTCGATGCTGCTGCGTTGACTTCCGATGGCATCGAGATTCATCCGAACGACAACGCTGGCGGTGCTGGCGGTTTTGCACGTGGCATGATTGAGGCTATGGAGCAGACCCCTAAGGCTACCCATGTTCTCCTCATGGACGACGACGTTCTCGTTTCCACTGAAAGCATCAAGAGGACTTTCAATCTTCTTTCTATCGTGAATAATGAGTATTCTGAGGCATTCATTTCCGGTGCCATGATGAACATGGATGAGCCTTATGTTCGTTGGGAAGAAATGGGCTTTATCGGATTCGATGGGTGTTTCCACCCTATTAAGCCTATTGCCCGCATGGACGTCCTTCACGATGTTGTGGATAACGAGGCATTTGATATTCCCAGCTATATGCCTAAGTGCGAGGATCAGGAACAGCACTATGCTGCTTGGTGGTACTGTGTTATTCCGATGTCTCAGATTGAGAAGAACGGGCTCCCGCTTCCGATTTTCGTCCGGGGAGATGATGCCGAGTACAGTCGACGCTGCGATCCTAAGTTCATTACTATGAACGGCATTTGTATTTGGCATTTGTCGTTCCACATGCGTTATAACGCTGCTCAGGAGCGTTATCAGATGACGCGTAATTGCCTCGTCGATCAATATGTGTCCGATTTTGCTCCGTTGGCAGATTTCAATAAGCAAATCAGGAGTGCTTTCGTCCTGGAGCTTAATAAGTTCAATTATAAGAATGCTGAGCTTATTCTTCAGGCAATCGAGGATTTCTTGAAGGGCCCCGAGTGGATTATGCAGCCTGTGGCTCAGAAGGCTTTTATGGATGCAAATAAGAATTCTGAGAAGTTGAAGCCTATTACAGAACTGAAAGCTGAATTCTCCACGCTTGGCGTCGACATCGACGATTTGACTACCTGGAAGCTATTCAGGGATCTTCCCGTTACAAAGCGTGAGCTGGTTACTTACGACCTTTCTAGGAACGGTCAGCGTGTCTTCAAGGGCTTCAGGAAGAGTGGTCGCGTTGCTGTAATCGATAACGTGGGCTGGGCTCGACCTGTTGGCAAGCTCAAGGGTGCTGAGACAATCATTGCTGTCGATATCCCTAATCGTAAAGCAGTAATTCGTCACAAGGATGTCGCAAAGTTCCAAGAGCTTGAGAAGCGATACCAGGCTGATAAGACTGAGCTTCGGAAACGTCATGACGAGCTTAAGCATGCCTACTCAGAAGCGAGAAACGAGATGACTTCTGTTGAGTTCTGGAAATCATATCTTTCAATAGCGTAATTGACAGAGTTGTCCTATTGAATGCCGAACTCAGGTCAGTGGGTTAGGCATTCAATTTGTTTAAGGATTTAGATGAATACTGAATTGCAGCCTCGCTTTAGTCATAGTGCATTAGCTCGGATATCATATTGTTTAGTCGTTTTGCTTACCTGCGTTGCATTGACCTTTGTCCACGCGCTTAACAAATCGGATGAGACATTAATTGGTAATCCATACAATGAAGTCTTCCATCATTATATGGAGACGGATCAATATGATTATCTGGCCGATGCTTTGCTTCATGGCCGGCTGTGGCTTAATCTTCCGGTTAGCAATTCACTAGCCAGTATGGATGATCCTTACGATTTTGAAGCTCGCATTTCTTTAGGGTCAGAGGATAATCCCATTTTTTGGGATCACGCGTTTTATCAAGGGAAGTATTATTGCTATTTTGGCGTTGTGCCCGCAGTTATTGTTTTTGCTCCTTATCAACTGCTTTTCCATCGCTTTCTAACTACACCTAGAGCGGCGCTCCTTTTAGGGGTGTTAGCAACGCTTGCGCTTTCCTATTTAGCTCTTGAGCTGGTTAGGACAGTCGAACGAAATAATCAGATGAGATGCTATATGCCTAAGTTAGTAATGGTATTTCTGCTCTTGGTCGCTGGTTCAAATGTGTTCGAATCAGTTTTCGCATCAAGAATTTATGCAATTCCAGTACTTGCATCGGTTGCTGCCAGCGCTTTAGGCATCTCTTTTTGGCTTAAAGCCAAGAGATCGTCTAATTCAAATAAAGAATTCGCCAAATACTTGTTCTTGGGCTCATTTTTTATGATGCTCAATCTGGGATGTAGGCCTCAGTTTATGCTCGGTTGCCTTCTCGCTTTCCCATTGTTTTGGAAAGAAATTGTTCGGGACCGCATCCTCTTTTCTAAGCGAGGAGGTAGAGAAACGGCTGCAGCGTTAATTCCTATCCCTATAGTGGCTGCTCCCTTGTCTATGTATAACTATTGCCGCTTTGGTTCCATTTTCGATTTTGGTGCCTTTTATAACCTTACCGGCTTTGATATGACAGATTACGTAATGACCAATTCGACGTTCTTGTCATGTCTCTACTCGGCCACGATTCAACCGATAGATTTTTGCCGTGTGTTTCCTTTTGTTAGGCAAGCCTCTGTTGATCTTTCTAACGGTTGGGCACCAGCCGACCCAATGTTTGGTGGGTATTTTTGCGTGGTGCCAACTTCGATATTTTCGATTATCTGTTTGATTAAATGTAAAGCAAAGCGAGTGACGAGTCTTAAAAGCTTTGGCTGTGCTTCGCTTTTGATAGGACTTGCCCTTGTTTTCATTGACTGCAAAACAGTAGGCGTCTCTACAAGATATTTCGGAGATTTTGGATTCTATATTTCTCTCTCGAGTTCCATTGGATATATGTTGCATTTCGGTTCCATGCAAGTTGAAAAGAATGCAGTTAGTATCGTCATGAACTTGATGGCTGCTTCTCTTTTGTTCTTTTCTGCGCTCGTGTTCTTGGCCACCCTATTTGTCCAAGGACGATATGATGGGGTCTACGTATTAAATGCAAGTTTTTGGAATATCGTTAGGTCTCTCTTTTGAGTACAATACGTATATATATTTTGGATGTCACTATTGCGTAATCGAGTGATTTTTGGAGCTCACTTCGTTGCCTTTATCTTACAGGCAATCACTAGTTAACTCGCGCAATACGGCACTTCTTTATGGATGAAAGAGGCTTTATGCTAGGGAAGGCCACGGAGGAACGCCCCAACGAAAGTCGCATTATGAGTACGGCGACAATAGTGTTGCTCATTATTATGGTGGTGGCTACGGGGAATCTTTCAAGACAATCTGAGTATTTGAATAAGACCGTGTCAACCGGTTCCGTTAGGAGTAATTTTTCTCAATATAATCTTCTTGCCGACTCTTTGCTTAAGGGCGAAGTGGCTCTAGATCTGGATGTTTCACAGGATTTGGCTAATTTGTCAAATCCTTATTCCTATGAGGACAGACAGAAAATGATTGAGGATAATCCAGACGCTTTCTATTATTTTGATACTGCGTTTTATAACTCAAAATATTATTGCTATTTCGGGGTTGTACCTGCACTGCTATTTTTTCTGCCCTTTAAAGAAGTTACTGGCTGTGATTTAGCTACAACGGATCTTGTAATATTTCTTTCCTGCCTCTTTGTGCTGGCATCTTATATGTTTATAAGATTATTCTTTATTAAGAATCGAACTATCAACAAATGTCTTCCCCTTGTTCTTGTTGCATTTGTTTTATCCTGCAATATTATGCAGCTCGTATATTTCCCTGCATTTTATTCTGTCCCCATAGTTCTTGGACTTGATTTGACATTGCTTGGTTTGTCGCTCTGGAAATGCTCAGCTGATTCTTTAGATTTAAACCCCATTTTCATGTTTTTCGGATCCTTGTCGATGGCGGCAGTATTTGGATGCCGACCACAACTCGGCATCGGAAGTCTTGCTGCTTTCTATATCTTTAGGGATCCATTAAAAGAAGGCAGAATATTCAGCAAACAGAATCCAGGTAAGGTCGTTGCTGCGGTTGCCCCCTATCTCCTTGTATTTATAGGATTGGGTCTATATAATTTTGAAAGATTCGGTAGTTTTCTGGATTTTGGTGCATCATATAATTTGACGGGGTTCGACATGACTAAGTATTCTCAGTCATGGTTTCTGTCAATTAGCCTTATCCTTTCGTATTTGTTTGAACCGATTAAGCTATCTTCCTCTTTTCCTTTCGTCGAAGGTTATTCTCCGCTTTTGGGGGATTTAAATAGTAATAACTTCGCTCCGAACGAACCAATTCCGTGTGGGTATTTTTGGCTTTATCCCGTCATTCTTATTTCGATACTTTATGCGCTATCGAAACTTAAACAACGGGATAGGAGTCTGCTGATAGTTATGTTCGTTGCTGCTTTGGTGGTTTTGGTTTTTGACTGCAGAAACGCGGGCATTTCTTGGCGATACTTTGCTGATTTTGGTTGGATTTTTGCTATTACTGCCTGTTGGGGTATTTCTAAAATCCCCTGCTTCAACTGCTTTATCAGTTTAAATCGTTTGAAGGTTTTCTTGGGAACGCTCGTTGCATTGACGCTGGCAATCACTGGGTTTTCGTTGTTCTCCGCTTCGGTTACACGCTTGATCGTGTCCGTTAACGTTGCACGTCCTTATCTCTATACTGTCGTTTCGAATTTCTTTTCCTAGCTTAAGTTTCGTTCCGTATCGAGTTTCGGACTGGTGAAGTTTGCTTTAAAATTTACTAGTTCATTAATCAACATGTTAATAGGGCTTAGTGAGCGGTGAAATATGGGTAGTGAAATTAAGACAATTGCGGCACTTGTGCCGTGCTATAACGAGGCAGTGACTATCGCGAAAGTTTGCGACGACTTCAAGAAGTATCTGCCTGAAGCAACTGTCTATGTGTACGACAACAACTCGTCGGACAACACGGCTGAGATTGCTCGGGCGCATGGGGCGGTTGTGAAGTTCGAGCCTCGTCAGGGCAAGGGCAACGTCGTTCGCCAGATGCTCCGCGACATCGACGCTGATTGCTATGTGATGGTGGATGGGGATGATACGTATCCCATCGAACAAGTCCGGGATGTTATTGCTCCGATTTTTAACGACGAGGCAGACCACGTGGTAGGGGACCGCCTGTCCAACGGTACTTACGCTGCCGAGAATAAGCGCGCTGGACACGGATTCGGCAACGACCTGGTTCGTTGGCTCATCAAGGTCCTCTATGGCTTTGAGTACACGGATGTGATGACTGGCTACAGGGCATTCAACCGTGAGTTTGCGAAGACTCTTCCTGTGCTGTCTCCTGGCTTCGAGATTGAGACCGAGCTTTCTATTCACGCCGTCGATAAGCGTTGGCGGATTGCCCAGGTGCCCATCGATTATCGTGATCGTCCCGAGGGCTCTGAGTCTAAACTCAATACCGTTTCTGATGGCATCAAGGTCTTGAAGATGATCTTCTCGCTGTTCAAGGATTACAAGCCGCTCGGGTTTTTCTCGCTTATTGCACTGGTGTTTTTTATCATCGGGCTTTGCTTCAGTATTCCCGTGATAGCGGAATTCGCTTCCACCGGGCTGGTGCCTAAGCTTCCGACTGCTATCGTTGCTGTCGCATTCTGCGGCCTTGCTGCCTTGATTCTCGTTTGCGGTTTGATTCTCGATACGGTGGTCAAGGGTCATCGCCGTGATTGGGAGCTCAAGGTTATGGATGTGTATCAAAAGTAATAATCAATAGAAGCAGAATTCTCTTTTGCAATAGCCCGTCTTTTTTGGGACGGGCTATTTCCATTTACCTAATAATTCTTGAGTATTTCTGAAGCAATGGTAGGCTTATTTATTTGATGGACCCCCCTCTAGAGACTGAAAGGGAATGAAGATGAAAGCGTCTATTAATTCTGGTGGGGCAAGAGCCATTTTCATGGGCACGGCTCTTGCCCTTGCTTTGACAGCATTTCCAGTTTCTAAAGCTTTTGCAATTAATGAAACCGAGATTAGTCCAGAAGATACCGTTGAAGATACTTTCGTCTCCGAGGAATTGCCGGAAGATGAAGCTGCTGTCCATTCCGATTCATCTACGGTAGACGAATCGGAATGGGAGTGCGCATTTACTCCAAAGAGGAATTCTACCCTTATAGATATCGCCAATGCTTCATTTGGAGATTTATACAATAAGGGTGTTGCCGATGAGGTAAAGATTACTGGGTCTTTTTACTATAAAGGTCAACTTACCCGCGAGACCTCTCAGAGCTTTTTATTGAGCGACTACAACGGATCGGCTTTTGTATTTGACGCCCAGAACTACGGCAAAGTTTCTGTTGCGGTTGAGTATAGTCTCCACGGCACCCCGGTTAAGTCTTATGACGCTGTAGATGTTGCGGTAACGGCTGATACTTATAACATCAGTCCTGTAAGTGCCACCCTTCCGGTCACCTTCTTCTCCCTGAATCTTTGGGGCGAGAACTGCATTAGGTCGACGGGCCCCGTAATCGCAATGTTGGAACGCGCTAATTCCTATGACTGGAATAACCTTCCTCAGCCGACGGGCGATCTCTATGGTATGTATGGGCTACCATATCTCACGCAGGACGAAATTAGCTATCAACCTGGAGATTTCGATAAAGCGTCGGATCTTTTCCGTAAACACACTGACATCGTGGCTGATTATGCCCATGATCTTATGGAACTTGACCCTAGTTCTCATATCAACCTTTACTGTGTTGATTATTATGCTGGGCTGATTCAGAGGGTCATCTACGCTAATAAAATCCCCGACAGTCAGTACAAGATTGTCTTGATGTCTGACGGTTCTTATTCTTATAACGAGTTTACGTCTTCGTATAATTCGAAGGACAACTCTGCCAAGAACTCGCAGCTGATTTCTGCTTGGAATACCGCTAAAGCTGACGCATATAAGAACGGTACCGTTGATTCTGACTTCTTAAACTGGGATTACGCTAACGACTTCCTTTGGGCTCTTGTCGATACTGAGCCTAACGCGCAATGGTGGGTCGCAAGAAAAGATTTGATTCAAAGTCAGGGTGATGACAACTCGTTCGGTAAACAGGTCCAGAGCAATGACAAAGTTGTTCAGGTCAATATTTCCAACCTGCTAAAGACGAACATACAGCCGAGCGAGCAGAACACCGCTGAGTTTAAGGCCCTCTATAACTTCAACGACGGTTACTTCAAGGCTGCCGAAGAGAACGGCAAGGACGTCATGATGTTCCTCGGAACCCGAGTGACGAGCGAGCAGTCGTTTTCCGAGTACGCTCGCTTTGCGCAGCTGTATTACGGCGATTCGTACGAGTACTACTACAAGGGCCATCCCGGAACGCCTTCATCTCTGTATCCAAACAAAGTCAAGCAGCTCGAGGACCTCGGCATTACCGACGTCGATTCCTCCGTTGCAGCTGAGCTGATTCTGTTCTTCAATCCCGATATCTACCTTTCCGGCTATCAGTCGAGTACGTATGCCAGCGTTCCGTCCGGCATGGCCAAGGGCATGTTCGAGATGACAAAGGCTCAGGGCCTTGCTCAGCCGCAGTACAGCGATATGGACTACTGGTCCTCGCGTATTACTGATTCGACCGATTCAGCAGTCAAGGCGCTTGCGGTTGCGGGGCATTCGAACTTCTTGGTCGAGTTTTCCGATGATGTTTCCTCCGCAAAGGGGTACGACATCGCCATCTGGGATGCCACCGACTCAATCGCGAAATTCTATAAAAAGGACGGCGGATCTTACAGGCTCGTCAATCAGTCGAAGAGCGACTACCAAAAGCCTGCCATCGAGGCGGGGGAGTATGTCATTAAATCTGCTCTTTCCCAAAGGTCCGTTCTCGACGTCGCTGGTGGTTCCCAGAATGATTGCGCCAATGTCCAGCTTTACTCCTATAACGGTTCTGCTGCCCAGAAGTGGTCGGTGACCTTCGACGACGACGGCTACGCGACGATCAAGAACGTGGGCAGCGGCAAGGTTCTAGACGCCCAGTATGGCAACTCCAACAGCGGCACGAACGTGTGGCAATACGCCGGTACCGATGCCAACAAAGCCCAGAAATGGCGCATCACTGCAAATGACGATGGAACCGTGAGCATCGTCTCTGCGTTGTCCTCGACGTCGGCGATTGACATCAGCAACGGCTCCTCCGCCAACGGTTCAAATGTCCAGCTTTGGAACTCCAACGGAAGTCGTGCGCAGAAGTTCACCTTTGTGGCCACTTCCCCGAAGGTCTCCACAGATGGACAGGCGGACATTGCCGACGGTTACTACACCTTCACGACCGCGACCGACCTGAAGCACAAGCTCGATGTACAGGGATGGTCCAAGAGCAACGGGGCGCCGCTACAGCTTTGGGACTCGACTGACGGAGAGAACCAGACGTTTAGGATTCGGAAGCAGGGAAACGGATTCTACTCGATTACGAGCGCCTGGTCCGGTAAGTCCCTCGACGTTGATTCTGGATGCGTCATGCCTGGGTCGAGGATTCAACAGTGGGCTTTCTCTGAGGACAACGGCAACCAGAAGTGGGCGATTTACGCCAACGAGGGTGGGTCTTACACTTTGAGGAACGTCGCTTCTGGTCTGTACCTCACGCTCGACGGCAGCCGCGCCGGAAACGGTTCTGCTGTTGTGGGTTCCCTGGCCAACGGTCTGGAGAATCAGCGTTGGCTTATCGCCCAGACCAAGGAGCCGTATAAGAGCATGGACGATTGGGCCAGGGATAACGCCGCTGTCCTTGAGGATGGGGTCTATGTTATCCAGAGCTGTCTGAGAGATGAGCTTGTGCTTGATGTCGCCGGCGGGTCAAAGAATAACTCCGCGAACGTGCAGCTCTATGATGTCAACCTCTCCAATGCTCAGAAATGGCAAGTTTCGCACGACGAGAACGGCTATGTGACCTTCACGAACGTTGGCAGCGGCAAGGTGCTTGATGTTTCCGGCGGGACGTCCGCCGCCGGCGCAAACGTGCAGCAGTATGAGTCCAACGGGTCGAAGGCTCAGAAGTGGATCGTTATCGAGGGCGAGGACGGTCGAAAGACAATTGTTTCGGCACTGTCCGCATCGCTCGGGCTAGATATCGCCGGCGCGAACTCCAACCGCGGCGCGAACGTTCAGCTCTATACTCGCAACGTTACCGACGCGCAGTCGTTCAGCTTCTATAAACTGGTGTAGTGCAAGATGGCTACGCTCCAAAAGCAACAAGCATAAAGAATTGTTGATGCGGTCCGGCGAGGTGGCGCGTTTGCCTCGCCGGGCCGCTCTGTTTCGGGAGGCTTTGATGGGTGTGAGGCATAAAGTCATCGTTGGCTCTGCAGCTGCGGCGGCTCTTGTGATCGGCTTAGGGATGGCGCCTGTG
>ULPT01038645.1_pt1 | contig 11319 bp, 8 predicted proteins | sample 1953751 | NCBI WGS metagenome assembly ULPT01 (sample SAMEA4835636, study PRJEB28245) | human gut metagenome | biome: gut microbiome; material: fecal sample | place: Denmark | collected 2008
AGGTCGATGGCAAGTGGACAACGCTGAAGAAAGGGAATGTGATTGTTGACGTCTCCGTGGATGGCAATGCCTATTGTTTCACTATTTATACTAAATAGACGTTGGTTAAAAGTTGGCGTGAACTGATCTGGGACCGAGTTAGGACTAAGCTTACGCTGGCAGATACCACTCTGCGCCTGGAAGATAGGCTGGCAGATATCGCTTTCGGGAAGCGTATCTGCCAGCCTTTATCGTACTTATACTGTGCGGGTTACGGCGATGCTGGGAGATATGGAGGATTTTTTCACGTACAGGGGTGTTATAGGACTATCAATTCTTAATATCATCAAATGGCAAAGAATTGAATTTATCAAAATCAGAGGTGCATCTTTATTGTAGTCAACAGCTGTAGCATATATATCCGTGAGCTTTTGGTAGAATCTTCGTTCACTCAATCTAATCTCACGTATCTCTGCCAGCAAATGCTCAAAATAGTCCTCACCGATAAATGAGCCGTTCTCCATTCGCTTCTTGTCTATGATATAGCCCCGGAGCGAGAACTGCCGGATAACATAGGTACACCATTGGCGGAACTGTGTGGCACGGATAGAGTTGACACGATAGCCCACAGAGATTATGGCATCGAGGTTATAGAACAACGTGTTGCGCCGAACCTCTCTCGTACCTTCCTTTTGAACTACCGAGATTTTCTCGGTAGTTGCCTCCTTGTTCAATTCGTTCGTATCATATATGTTCTTCAGATGCAATCCGATGTTATCAGCGGAGCAGTCAAAGAGCACAGCCATAGCCTTTTGGGTAGCCCACACTGTTTCATCTTTGTATAGCACCTGAATGCCTTGCTCCTTACCTTCTGCCACGAAAGTCAGGAACTCTGCCGTACTGTTTCGTATTTCAAATTTCTTTGCCATAATTCTCTTTGTTAACAATTATAAAAACAATTACAAACATCTACTTAGGTATTCTTTCGTTGGAACACCATAAGAAGTCAACCAATGTCTTACTTGTTCTTTAAATTGGTGTTTTGATTTCGGGTACAAAGATAATGCTTTTATTATAGATACATCAAAGACGCCAACTATACTTTTATAGATAAATTCTATTGTAGCGATATTCTTCATTACTGAGAGATATGTTTTTCACGTACTGAGGTGTTATAGGACGAGATGATGATATTAGGATTTCAATTTTTCTAATTCACTTTAAATAGCCAATCATTCGCTATACCGTAAAATTAACTTTTAATAAATAATAACGGATAAACATTTTCATTTTTTATTATTACTTTTGCCAACAAATAAAAACAACAAAAAAAGAAGAACACTTTTTACACGCTAATAGAGTTTTAAAGACATTATGAAGATAGGATTGTTTATTCCATGTTACGTCGATGCATTGTATCCGGAAGTGGGAGTGGCTACGTACAAGCTCCTGACAAGCCTCGGACTCGACGTCACCTACCCTCTCAAGCAGACTTGCTGCGGACAACCTATGGCAAACGCCGGCTTTGAGAAGATGGCTACGGACATCTCACGCCACTTCGACGACCTCTTCAAGGAGTTCGACTACGTGGTTGCACCGTCGGCATCGTGCGCGGCTTTTGTCAAGTTTTATCATCCACGACTTGCCACGGGCAATCACGAATGCCTCACGTCAAAGAAGATTATGGACGTGGTTGAGTTTCTGCACGACGTCGTAAAACCAACAAGCCTAAAGGCTCACTTCCCGCACATAGTCAGCGTACATAACTCGTGTCACGGCGTACGCGAACTGGGATTGTCGTCGCCCTCAGAAAGACAGGTGCCACAGTTTAACAAGATTATCGACCTGCTTAAACTCGTGGACGGCATCACCATCCGTGAGCCGGAGAGAAAAGACGAGTGCTGCGGATTCGGAGGAATGTTCTCCGTAGAAGAGCCTGACGTGTCGAAACGCATGGGAGAGGACAAGATAGAACGTCACATGGCTACGGGAGCGGAATACATCACTGGTCCCGACTCATCATGCCTTATGCACATGCAGGGCATTGCAAAGAAGGAGAACAAGCCTATAAAATTCATACACGTGGTAGAGATATTAGCAGCAGGACTATGAGCACAATACATTCAGAAGCGGCACGACGCTTCAACGACAACAGAGCAAAGACCACATGGCACGACGCCACCTTCTGGTCGTTAAGACAAAAACGCGACAACATGGCGTCAGGGTTGCCAGAATGGGAGGAGCTGCGCGAACATGCCAGCCAGATAAAGCAGCACACCATAACGCACTTGGCTGACTATCTGGAGGAGTTCAGCACGCAGCTGGAGAGCCGTGGCGTCATTGTGCATTGGGCTAAAGACGCCAACGACTTTAACAACATCGTGCTCGACATACTGCAGAGTCGCGGCGTGAAGAAGATGGTGAAGAGCAAGTCGATGCTTACCGAGGAGTGTGCCATGAACCCGTTCCTTGAGAGTCACGGCATCGACGTCGTGGAGACCGATCTTGGCGAACGCATCCTGCAACTGCTACATCAGAAACCGAGCCACATCGTAATGCCTGCCATACACCTAAAACGAGAAGAGGTGGGACAGATGTTCGAGGAGAAAGGCATCAGCACAGAGAAAGGCAATTACGACCCGACATACCTTACGCAATGCGCACGCAAGCATCTGCGCAACCAGTTTATGGAAGCAGGAGCAGGAATGACAGGATGCAATTTCGGTGTGGCAAAGACCGGCGATATCGTGGTTTGCACCAACGAGGGCAACGCCGACATGTCAACATCAATGCCAAAGCTACATCTCGTGGCAATGGGAATAGAGAAGATTGTGCCCGACTACAAGTCGCTCGCCGTATTCCAGCGACTGCTCTGCCGCTCTGCTACCGGACAGCCCACAACGGCCTACACCTCACACTTCCGTCAGGCAAGACCGGGAGCGGAGATGCACGTCATCCTCGTGGACAACGGACGAAGCGACATCCTTGCCAACGAAGAGCATTGGGAAACGCTGAAGTGCATTCGCTGCGGAGCCTGCATGAACACCTGCCCCGTATACCGCCGCTCGGGTGGCTACTCATACACCTACTTCATCCCCGGACCTATCGGCATCAACCTTGGTATGCTGCACGATGCGTCACGCTACAGCGACAACGTCAGCGCTTGCACACTCTGCCTCTCATGCGACAACGTATGCCCGGCTAAGGTGAACCCCGGTTCGCAGGTCTATATGTGGAGACAGAAGCTCGACTCGCTGCACAAGGCGGACACGATGAAGAAGTGCATGTCAAAGGGAATGGAAGAGCTCTTCAACCATCCCCTACTCTATTCTTCAGCCTTGCGACTGGCTCCTCTTGCCAACCTCATACCTGACAACCTTACGCACATACGCTCACTCAATCCGTGGGGCGTGGGACACGCAATGCCGAAATTTGCGAACGAATCGTTCCAGACAATGTGGAAGAAAGGAAAACTGAACCAAAACGAACAGAAAGAACAATGACATACAAAGACGAACTATTGGAGAAGTTGCGACGCAACACACACGAACAGTATTCGATGCCCGACACACCGATAGACGGCATATCGTACGACGACACGGTAAAACAGTTTGTGGATATGAGCATGTCGGTGGGCAGCAAGGTGGTGATGGCTAAGCCGAACGAAAAGCTCGACGATATCGTAAGAAACGCCTATCCGCAAGCAAAGACCATCGCCTCTAACATCGCCGAACTCACCATCGCCACCATCAATCCCGACACCGTGGCAGAGGCGCAGGACCTTAACGGCACCGACGTAGGAGTGGTGTACGGACAGATTGGAGTGGCGGAGAATGGTTGCGTCTGGATTCCGCAGGACATGAAGGAGAAAGCAGTATGCTTCATCAGCGAATATCTGGTCATCGTCCTCCCAAAGAGCGGCATCGTGAACAACATGCACGAGGCATACGACCGCATCTGCATGCCAAAGACCGGACTCGGCACATTCATCTCTGGACCATCAAAGACTGCCGACATCGAGCAGGCGCTGGTAATGGGAGCGCAGGCTGCACGCGGCGTGACAGTGGTAATAAGGGAAGAATAATGAGGATGTAAGAAGACAAACAATATTTACATTCTGCAGTATATAACTTACATTCTGCAGTCTACAGTATATAAAAGGATATTGCAGTCATGCAAAACTTCATATTGCTGTACGCTAAGATATTTTGAGCAAAAATAATTAGGGCTGGATTCCATCATGAGGAATCCAGCCTTTTTAGTTACCCATGTTTATTGCAAATACCAATTCAAGCAACCATGAACAAAGGTACACATTCCAGCGGTCAGCAATATTTATAAAGGCACTCCGCCTATAGGTATATGTTCGCATACCTTATAAGGTTCTTACTATTGGCGACTATGCCAAAACGTTTGATGTTTCGTATATGGTCTGGCAGATGAGTCGCTATCAGTCAGCCACCAACAGCCCTAATAAATAGAAAAGCTCCACGACACAAATATTTTCCTTGTTTTCTTTTTCCATTCTTGTTTAGTTTTCATATCTTTGTAGTCACATTATGACAATTCTATCAAGAATAAGTCTATTGGTTTTAATCTAACCTCTGCACAACATTGGAAGATACTACCAACCTGTCTCCAAAGGCAGACGCTTCATTGTATAATGGGCAGCCATCCGACACTGGCTTATCGTGTCAAAGTGCTGGACTTACCTCCCGCACGCCCTCCACTTCTGAAGATAGCAGGAATGGGGTGTCGGTAGAGAATGTGCCTGCCGGAAACAAGCAATGGTTCGTGCTAAGAGTTTCATATGGACGCATTGACAAAGCAAAGACCTTTGTAGAGGCTAAAGGACTCGAATGTTATGTTCCTTTGCAATATAAAGAGGTAAGGAAGCAAGGCAAGAAGCGAATCCTCACCATTCCACTCCTCCACTCCTTAATATTCGTCCATGCATCAGCAGAGCAAGTAGAAGCCTTACTCCACGACAACAAGGTAGTGGCAAATGAAAACAGAGCCTTACTCAGCTACTACTTCAATCACACCATCCATCGCCAAGACAATCCCGACCGCAATCCACCACTCACAATCCGAGATGAAGCAATGAACAACTTCATCCGCCTCACATCTGTCAAGAATCCGCATATCATTCATGTTACTTCTAACAGCATCCAGTTTAAACTTGGTGATAACGTAGTTGTGACAGAAGGTGAATTCAAGGGTGTTCATGGCAGAGTGGCGAGGATTGCAGGGCAACAGCGCGTGATTGTAGAATTGTTTGATGGATGTTTGGTGGCTACGGCGTATGTGCCGAAGGAGGCGATGAAACTCTATAATAGAATTTAAATTACAACAATGTTTATGGCTAACGAAACAAAGAATGTATTAAGTCTCGAGTCAAAAGATGCAATGGATTTCTTCTTGAAATCCGAACAATATCATGGATTTGAACTCCCTGAGTATTTTGTATTTGACGAACTTCTTCAAAATATAAAAGAAGTATTTGAAGATAAGCCTTACGAGGAATGCCTACAGGATGGACTGTCGCCAGAGATTCTATCGGATGTGAATTTGGACATTTTACTCAATAAGGATGGGCGCTACGCAGTTCGCCCAATTATCTTAGCCAACCCTTTTCTATACTATTTTCTTGTTAGAGAGATATGCAACGAGCAGTCTTGGCCTTTGATTAAAAATCTTTTTGAGAAGTTCCATGTACCGCACATCACATCATGTGCTTTGCCTATTATACCAAAGGAAAAAGAGCCTTTTCATAAATCCACTACCATAATTAATTGGTGGAGTTCTATGGAACAGCGGAGTATAGAGCTATCCTTGGAATACCGTTATATGTTCGTTACAGACATTACAAACTGTTACGGCTCTGTAAATCCGCAAGCATTTGATTGGGCGTTCTCTTTTAAAGACACTCAGTATGAGAAAGACAACGAGAGTTCGATTTCTAAAAGCATCCAAAAATATCTTCGTGCTTTCCAACAAGGACGTAATATTGGCATTCCACAAGGAAGTGCTATATTTGACTTTATTGGTGAAATCATACTTGGATATTCAGATCTTTTGCTACATGAAGCAATACAAAAGGCAGGTATCACAAATCCATACGAAATTATTCGTTATCGTGATGACTATCGTATTTTCTGCAACGATAAGGATGTGCTTGAAAAGATCTCTTACATCTTACAGCATGTGTTGGAGAGTCTGAACTTCCGCATGAATAGCAAAAAGACAAAGATCAGCGATAGTATTGTAACAGACGCCGTAAAATCAGATAAACTTGCATACATCCACAATACACCTATCTTCAACAAGAAGGATTGTGATTTTGACAGTTTCGAGAAGCATCTGCTCTACATTTTGATGTTTGCCCGTCAATATCCAGATAGCGGTTCCATCAAGACCATGCTTTCGGATATAGACAAGCGTATGGAGGATTGGCTAAAACCTTATGAAGAGGAAGTTACAACAATACCATTAGTTGAAGGAGGAGAGCCTACAACTGAAAAGATAACCAAACAACGCAGACTTGTAGGTGGCAGTGTTCGTGCCATGTCAGCAGTATGTACCCAAATAGCCTTGGAGAATGTAGGATGTTGCCATTATGCTCTGCGTGTTCTTAGCAGAATGGTAGATTCACTGAAAGATAAAAACGAAAAAAGCGCAATCATCAGTCTTGTATATTCAAAACTATGCAACCAACCGAATTCTGACTACAACCAGCTTTGGTTGCAGAATATGACTTACCAGCAGGATAAAAAAAACGGAACATCGCCATATTCTCTTCGCCTGTGCCAACTAGTTGCTGGGAAAGAAATAGAACCTCTGTGGAATAATGAATGGCTAAAAACAGAACTAACAACCAATATACGATACGTCAGTGTAGTCAATGGAGACACATTGAAGAAGGTAACTCCTGTTATCACATTTAGGGAGAGAAGAGCATATGACAGCCAATATTATTTACCAACAGAAGAAGACATCAGAGACGCCGTGACTATTGCTACTTTTTAGATAGTTAAATAAACTGGTAGCAATGTTATTATTTTTTGAAGATAGTAGAATAAAAACAAATAAATATGGCAACTTGGAAGCATACAGAAATAACTATTGATGGGAGATTTGTCAAAGCACAAGCCCCTATCATCATATCAGCAAGCAGAAGTACAGACATTCCTGCTTTCTATGCAGACTGGTTCTTTGACCGTCTTAAGAAAGGATATTCTGCTTGGACAAACCCCTTCAATGGCGTTAAGTCTTACGTTTCCTATGATAAAACACGTTTCATCGTGTTTTGGTCAAAGAATCCATATCCTCTTTTGGACTATCTCCATATCCTTGAAGAACGCAATATTAAGTGTTATATTCAATACACACTCAATGATTACGAATCTGAGAAACTGGAAAAAGTTCCATCTTTAGAAAAGCGTATTGAGACATTTAAACTACTTGTTGAACGTCTTGGCAAAGGTTCTGTTGTCTGGCGTTTTGACCCGATGATACTTACCGACGACATCTCTATAGATGACCTTCTTGCTAAAGTCCAGAACATCGGAGACAAGCTGAAAGGCTATACCGAAAAACTTGTGTTCAGCTATGCTGATATTGCCTTGTACAAGAAAGTCAAAGCGAATCTTGAGAGGAGCGGTATAGCTTATCATGAGTGGACAGAGGAGCAAATGGAAATATTTGCTCAAAAACTTTCCGCTATGAATAGGGAAAGAGGATGGAATTACACACTATCCACTTGTGGAGAAAAAATAGATATCAGTAAATATGGAATTGAACATAATCGCTGTATTGATGGAGACCTCATAACTCGTATTGCTTGGAAAGACCAAGAACTTATGAATTTCATGAAGGTGAAGATAGAGGACGTTCCTGCTCCATCCTTGTTTGGAGATGCAGAAATACCACAAGACGCCATTTTGCTTCCGAACAATAAGTTTTTTATAAGCGCTCATAAAAAAGATAATGGGCAACGCGAATTTTGTGGTTGTATGTCTGCAAAGGATGTAGGCGAATACAACACCTGTCCACATCTTTGTGAGTATTGTTATGCAAATACATCTAAAGAAACAGCTCTTGCAAATTGGAAGTGCCATGCTAACAATCCTTTTGCAGAAACAATAACGGGGAAATGATATGGATTATTCTGAGCTAATTGAAAAGTGTCACAATATCAATGATATAATAGATGTTTGCCACGAAGCTATCCCCAAAGAACACAAAGCAATGCCTTGGAAACATCCAGAACTAAATCATGGTATAGGCTTGTTATCATCCGAGGACGCTCTCAATTGTTATATGTCTGCGTATGGAGAAATGCACGTCACCAAATGTCGTGCCGCTATGATGAATTTCCCTTTTCAGCAACTTCAAGGAAATATTGAGATTGTAGATTGGGGATGCGGACAAGGAATTGGAGCTGCTACAATAGTTGATATTCTTCAGCAACGTGATTTGCTCCGTTGGTTACGAAAAATCACATTGATAGAGCCATCTGAAAAAGCCTTAAGCCGCGCCACTCAAAATGTAAAACAAATAACTCGCAATTATGTTGAGATAGATTCAAAAAACAAATACCTTCCATCTAAAGGTATTGACGAAGATTATACGCTATCATCTATTGGTTATAAATTCGCAAATGTAATCCATGTCTTTTCTAACATCTTAGATGTACCAACAATTGACTTGGGGATAGTCGCTCGTATGGTGGCTTCTTCACATGGCAAGCATTTCATTTTATGCATAGGTCCTAAAAACAGTGCCGCTTATAGAATTGAGAGATTTTGCTCTGTATTTGGTAATCAAGAGTATTTTAGCCAAATAGATAGTGTCTGCTTTGACAGGACCAAGAGAACCGCTCATTCTTTCACCTGTATGACAAGATGCTTTAGCTATAATGGAGCATCTATTGATTTGAATCGTTTATCATTAATACCAGAAAATCAGGAGGAAGCATATAATGAGTATGATCTTAGACTACAAATTCAGAATAAAGTTCTTTCTCCACAAAAGGCAAGAGTAGCATGGAGATTAAGAAACACTTTATCTATTGATGATATAATGTATATTGATGCTGTTGTCAATGAAGTTGCTGTAGATTTTATCATAATACGTCCCAATAGAGGAATTCTTCTCATTAATATGTTTGAAGAAAATTTGGATAATTGCACGCTTTCTGAAGATAAAAAAGAAATTGAAACCGCTAATTGCAAGTATCAACTCCCAACAAACCTAATTAACCTTTGCCAAACAAGCATTAAGGATGGCATCGAAGAACTATTAATGGGTACTATAGAGGACAAACGTAACTTTGGTATTATAAAAAAGATGATCATCTTCTCCGAAAACTCTATTGAGCAGGTAAAAGCATTCTTTGATTATAATGAAAGCCCTATAAATTATACATATATTTTCGGAAAGGAATTTATTGAGAATAGAGCTATATCAGTAGACCTATTCAAAACACTTGGATTTGTCTTTACTAACAAGATTTTTGATGACGTTATTAAACGAAAATTGGCAAAAATAATTTCTCCATCTTGGCATTCCTACCAAGAAGGACGCATAGGAATACAAACTATTGGAGTACAAAGAAAATTGTCAGAAAGTAGTATGACACAACAAAAAATCAGTGGTGTCGCTGGTTCTGGCAAGACTCAAGTGCTTGCATTCAGGGCTATCAACGCGATGAAACGCACTGGAGGAAATGTTCTTATACTAACCTATAATATTACGTTAGCAAACTATCTTAAGTATAGACTATCCGAAATTAGAGAGGATTTCTCTTGGGAGAAAATAGACATCTATCCTTATCACCAATTCTTCAGAATACGTGCTTCTGAATGTCATTTGCACGTTTGTTTTAATTCCTATGAAGATAATAATTTCTTTAATAATGCAAGTGGGCATAAAAAGTATTCTGCTATTTTCATTGATGAGGTGCAAGATTATACAACAGAATGGCTTCGCATTATTATACAAAACTTTCTCCTTGAACAGAATGGAGAATTGGTTGTTTTTGGAGATCCCAAACAGAATCTATATAATCGTCCGTTAGACACAAATGGGGATATACGCTTAGGTGTTATTGGAGGTCAATGGAATCGCCAGCTAACAACAAGTCACCGATTTACGAATCCACGTTTAGCGAATCTGGCTACAACATTCCAGGCCCAATTTATGACAAATATGCCTACAGATGATATCTCCACTGATAAAACACTTGAAAAAACTCTTAATTTTCAGGTCTTTAAATATATAGATATAAGAGCAGATTACTCACTCGATGTCTTAATTGGCAATATAGTCAACATTATTTCTAATGACAACAATGAACCAAAAGACTTTGTTGTACTTGCCTCATCAACAAAACTACTACGCAATGTAGATTATTCTTATCGTCAAATCACACATGAAAAAACAGAAATCACGTTTGTTTCGACAGAGGTTCTTGACAAATTGAAGAAGGTACACAATGTCACAGATGAAAAAACCGCCTGTTGGAAGTTTAATAGAGATTTTGAAGCATTAGAAAGAACAAGAAAACAACTGTTCACTACAGATAAACGTTGTCTGAAAATATCCACCATACAAAGTTTTAAAGGTTGGGAATCACCTTCTGTTATTATTATTTTAGAAAATGATACCATTTCAGACAATACTAATTATCTACCGACGTCACCTCAAGCTATATATACAGCAATAACTCGTGCAAGAGAGAATATGTATATAGTTAATATAGGAAACAATACATATCATAATTTTTTCTATAATCAGTCATTATGAATAATTTCACAAAAATAGAGAAGTATGCCATAATCAATATTTTATTATGTATAATGAAAGCAGATGGCATTATTCATCCTAAAGAAGAGGAATTTATGAACCAAATATATAGCAACTTTGCTATTACGATAAGCGAATTGGAAAACATTACGAGCATTGATGACATACAGGCCAATCACATAGTTCGCAATATGCCCAATAAGAAAAAAGAGCAAGCTATGGCACTATTCGCAGAAATGGCTAAAGCTGATGGTTTTATACACCCAAAAGAAATAGAAATAATAAATCAATTTTTACAAGAGCAGTAAACACTACTCTCTTAATTAAATAAAACTTTTGGTATAAAAGCCAATAAAAGAAACATAAAAAGATTATAAATTGACACAATGAAAACCACACTACATATAATTGAAAATAGTAAACTCTATGGATTGGCTGACAACAATGAAATAGAAATTGTCGAGTGTATTTATGACAACATTAAGCATTTAAAAAGCGGCAAGTATATAGTTATCAAAGATAAGATGGCAG
>ULPT01066466.1_pt1 | contig 11273 bp, 7 predicted proteins | sample 1953751 | NCBI WGS metagenome assembly ULPT01 (sample SAMEA4835636, study PRJEB28245) | human gut metagenome | biome: gut microbiome; material: fecal sample | place: Denmark | collected 2008
CTTCCTTGGTAAGGAAGAGGTCCCGAGTTCAAGTCTCGGTTACAGCTCTACGGCTTTTTTATTTTTTTTAATAGGAAGCACGATTAACACGATAATTCATTATAAATAATAAACTAAAGAAAAGCTATGGCTAAAGAGACATTCGTACGTACCAAACCGCACGTAAACATTGGTACTATTGGTCACGTAGACCACGGTAAGACTACTCTGACAGCTGCCATCTCAAAGGTTCTCAGCGAGAAGGGTTTCGGTTCAGAAGAGATTAAGTCTTTCGATCAGATTGACAACGCTCCTGAGGAAAAAGAGCGTGGTATTACCATCAATACTGCTCACATCGAGTATGAGACAGCTAACCGTCACTATGCACACGTTGACTGTCCGGGACACGCCGACTATGTGAAGAACATGGTTACTGGTGCCGCTCAGATGGATGGTGCTATCATCGTGGTTGCTGCTACTGATGGTCCTATGCCTCAGACACGTGAGCACGTGCTTCTCGCTCGCCAGGTAAACGTTCCACGTCTGGTTGTTTTCCTGAACAAGTGTGATATGGTTGAGGACGAGGAAATGCTCGAGCTCGTTGAGATGGAGATGCGTGAGCTTCTTGATCAGTACGAGTACGATGGCGACAATACTCCTATCATCCGTGGTTCTGCTCTTGGTGCACTGAACGGTGTTGACAAGTGGGTAGAGAAGGTTATGGAGCTTATGGACGCTGTTGACACATGGATTCCACTGCCTCCACGTGACTTGGATAAGCCATTCTTGATGCCTGTTGAGGACGTATTCTCAATCACTGGTCGTGGTACTGTTGCTACTGGTCGTATCGAGACTGGTCGCGTTAAGGTTGGCGACGAGGTTGAGCTGCTCGGTCTCGGTGAGGACAAGAAGTCAGTTGTAACTGGCGTTGAGATGTTCCGCAAGCTCCTCGAAGAGGGTGAGGCTGGTGACAACGTTGGTCTGCTGCTCCGTGGTATCGACAAGAACGAGATCAAGCGTGGTATGGTTCTCTGCCACCCAGGACAGATCAAGCCTTACAAGAAGTTCAAGGCTCAGATCTACGTTCTGAAGAAAGAGGAAGGTGGACGTCACACTCCATTCGGAAACAAGTATCGTCCTCAGTTCTACCTCCGTACAATGGACTGTACAGGTGAGATTTCTCTTCCAGAGGGAGTTGAGATGGTAATGCCTGGTGACAACGTAACAATCACTGTAGACTTGATCTACGCTGTTGCTCTGAACGTTGGTCTCCGTTTCGCTATCCGTGAGGGTGGTCGTACAGTAGGTGCTGGCCAGATCACAGAGATCATCGATGACTAATCAATAGTCTTCAGATAAATACAAGAGTTCCGTTTGGAATAAAGCGGAACTCTTTTTTACGGGAATAGCTCAGTTGGTAGAGCACTGGTCTCCAAAACCAGGTGTCGGGAGTTCGAGCCTCTCTTCCCGTGCTAATTCAATAATTATGTTCAAAAAGTTTGGAAATTATTGCAAGGTTTGTTACGACGAACTTGCGCATAAAACTACTTGGCCGACGCGGGGTGAGTTGACCCACAATGCTATGGTTGTATTATCTGCTTCCTTGATCATAGCACTTGTAGTCTTCGCAATGGACTCCGTGTTTAGCTTTGTCATGAGTGTGGTTTATCCTAACTAATCGTTTGAGAAAATGGCTGAAACTAAGAGAAACTGGTATGTTCTTCGTGCCGTTAGCGGAAAAGAAGCTAAGGTGAAAGAATACATCGAAGCAGAATTAAAACACAACGAATTGCTTTCTAAGTATGTTTTTCAGGTATTCATACCTACAGAAAAACATGCTACTTTGCGTAATGGTAAGCGTGTCGTGAAAGAGAAAATCGCTCTTCCGGGATATGTTCTTATTGAGGCGGAGTTGAAAGGCGATACCGCTCACACATTGAGGTTCATGCCAAACGTTTTGGGTTTTCTTGGCGGTTTGGATCATCCTACTCCTGTAAAGCAGTCTGATATCAACCGTATGTTCGGAAGCGCCGAGGAGCCTGAGATAGTGGATGAGGTTGCAATCCCATACATTGTCAACGACACCGTGAAGGTGACCGACGGACCATTCAGTGGTTTCACTGGAGTTATCGAAGAGGTAAATACTGAGAAGCACAAGCTGAAGGTTATGGTTAAGATCTTCGGACGTAAGACACCGCTTGAGTTGAGTTTTATGCAAGTAACAAAAGAGTAACTCGCTGTTACGGGTGTGTGACTCTTTTATAATAATCAATTTTTAATAAACAAAGAAATGGCTAAAGAAGTTGCTGGATTAATCAAATTACAGATTAAAGGTGGCGCTGCGAATCCTTCACCTCCAGTAGGACCTGCACTTGGTTCTAAGGGTATTAACATTATGGGATTCTGCAAAGAGTTCAACGCCAGGACCCAGGATAAGGCAGGTAAGATTCTTCCTGTTGTTATCACTTACTATACTGACAAGTCATATAGCTTTGAGATAAAGACTCCTCCTGCTGCTGTTCAGCTGCTCGAGGCTGCCAAGGTAAAGAAGGGTTCTTCTGAACCAAACCGTAAGAAGGTTGCTTCTGTAACTTGGGATCAGGTCAAGGCTATCGCAGAAGACAAGATGCCGGATTTGAACTGCTTCACTGTCGAGTCTGCAATGAGACTTGTAGCAGGTACAGCAAGAAGTATGGGTATCACTGTAAATGGGGACTTCCCTGGTAAATAATTTATAACTTCAACTTAAGAAAATGAGTAAACTGACAAAAAATCAAAAATCAGTAGCTGATAAGATTGAAGCAGGGAAAGCATACTCTTTGAAGGAGGCTTCAGAGTTGGTAAAGGAAATTACCACTACCAAGTTCGAGGCTTCTCTTGATATCGATGTGCGTTTGGGCGTTGATCCACGTAAGGCCAACCAGATGGTTCGCGGTGTTGTTACACTGCCTAACGGAACTGGTAAGGTTACACGTGTTCTCTGTCTCTGCACACCTGATGCTGAGGCTGCTGCTAAAGAAGCTGGTGCTGATTATGTTGGTCTTGACGAGTACATCGAAAAGATCAAAGGTGGATGGACTGACATTGATGTTATCATAACAATGCCTTCTTGCATGGGTAAGATCGGTCCTCTTGGCCGTGTGCTTGGTCCTCGCGGACTCATGCCTAACCCTAAGAGCGGTACCGTTACCATGGATGTAGCTAAGGCTGTCAAGGAGGTAAAGGCCGGTAAGATTGACTTCAAGGTTGACAAGTCTGGTATTATTCACACATCAATCGGTAAGATTTCATTCACTCCAGAGCAGATCCATCAGAATGCTAAAGAATTCATAGCTACTGTAATCAAGTTGAAACCGTCTGCTGCTAAGGGTACATATATCAAGAGTATCTATCTTTCTAGTACGATGAGTAAGGGTATCAAGATTGATCCTAAATCAGTTGAATAACTCTAAAAGTTTTGTAAAATGAAAAAGGAAGTAAAAGATACTATAGTTGTTGAACTTGGCGAGAAACTCAAAGAGTTCGCTCACTTCTATTTGGTTGACGTTCACGGACTGGACGCTGCCAAGACAAGCGACTTGCGCCGCAAGTGCTTCAAGAGTGAGATTCAGATGGTTGTTGTGAAGAATAATCTTCTTCGCAAGGCGTTCGAGGCTTCTGAAATCGATTTCGAGCCTCTCTACAGCTGCTTGAAGGGTAGCACAGCTGTTTTGTTCTGTAACACAGCTAATGTTCCTGCTAAGTTGCTGAAGAGCTATGTCAAGGAAGGTATTCCTACACTCAAGGGTGCTTATGCTGAGGAAGGTCTCTTCGTAGGTGCTGACAAACTTGAGGAACTTGCAGCTCTCAAGAGCAAGAACGAGGTTATCGCAGACATTGTTGCTTTGCTTCAGTCTCCTGCAAAGAACGTCGTTTCAGCTCTCCAATCAGGTGCAAACACTATCCACGGTGTGCTTAAGACTTTAGGCGAGCGTCCTGAATAAAAACAATTAAAGTCACTAACATTAACATTAAAAAAACAATAAAAATTTAGAATAAAATGGCAGATATCAAAGCTATTGCTGAAGAATTGGTAAATTTGACAGTTAAGGAAGTAAACGAGTTGGCAACAGTCCTGAAGGACGAGTACGGAATTGAGCCTGCTGCTGCAGCTGTTGCTGTTGCTGCTGGTCCTGCTGCTGGTGGTGCAGCTGAGGCAGAGGAGAAGACTTCTTTCGACGTTGTTCTCGCTGAGGTAGGTGGCGCTAAGCTTCAGGTTGTAAAGGCTGTTAAGGAGGCTTGCGGTCTTGGTCTGAAGGAGGCTAAGGAGCTCGTTGACGGTGCACCTTCTACATTGAAGGAGGGTTTGGCTAAGGCTGAGGCTGAGAACCTGAAGAAGGCTATCGAAGAGGCTGGTGCTAAGGTTGAGCTCAAGTAATTGAGTATTAAAAAATATTTAAGGTTAAGGTTCTTCCAATAGAAGAGTCTTAACCTTTTTGTGTCTTTGCGCTTCTGTTGTTAACCACCGCAGCAGTGGCTCCGGCTCTTCTTTGAGAGTCTTCTATATATTCAATGGTGGCTTATATAACGGTAACAAAAATCTGTAATGGCTTCTAAAATCGTTGATAACAGAGTAAACTTTGCCAGCATCAAGAATCCGATGCCGTATCCGGATTTCCTCGATGTGCAATTAAAGTCTTTTAGAGACTTCCTGCAGTTGGACACTCCGCCTGAGGAACGTGAGAACGACGGTTTGTACAAGGTGTTCTCTGAGAATTTCCCTATAACCGACACTCGTAATAATTTCGTTCTTGAGTTCTTGGATTACTATATCGACCCGCCTCGCTACTCTATTGATGAGTGTCTGGAGCGTGGTCTTACTTATAGTGTGCCTTTGAAGGCCAAGATGAAACTATACTGTACGGACCCTGAGCATGAGGACTTCGGTACTGTTATCGAGGATGTCTTCCTCGGTACGATCCCTTATATGACGAGTAATGGTACTTTCGTGATTAATGGAGCAGAGCGTGTTGTTGTATCTCAGCTGCACCGTTCGCCTGGCGTTTTCTTCAGCCAGGGTGTGCATGCCAACGGTACTGCACTCTATTCTGCACGTATCATCCCGTTCAAGGGTTCATGGATTGAGTTTGCTACTGACATCAACAACGTTATGTTCGCTTACATCGACCGTAAGAAGAAGTTGCCTGTAACTACTCTTCTGCGTGCCATCGGTTTTGAGTCAGACAAGGACATCCTGCAGATATTCGACCTTGCCGAGGAGGTTAAGGTGAACAAGAAGAATCTGAAGGAGGCCGTTGGCAGAACTCTTGCCGGAACGGTATTGAAGAGCTGGAATGAGGATTTCGTTGACGAGGACACCGGTGAGGTTGTATCAATCGAGCGCAACAAGGTCATCATGGAGCGTGAGACTGTCATCACAAAGGAGAACATGGAGGACATCATCGACAGCGGTGCTTCTACTATTCTTCTCCACAAGGATGCCGAGTCTGCAAACAAGTACTCCATCGTGTTCAACACATTGCAGAAAGACCCGACAAACTCTGAGAAGGACGCCGTGCTCTACATCTACAAGCAGCTGCGTAATGCTGATCCTGCTGATGAGGCAAGTGCAAAGGAGGTTATCCAGAACCTGTTCTTCTCTGACAAGCGTTATGACTTGGGCAAGGTGGGCCGTTACCGCATCAACAAGAAACTGGGTCTTGATACCGACGAGGATGTTCGAATCCTGACCAAAGAAGATATAATCGAGATCATCAAGTATCTCATCCAGCTGGTTAACTCCAATGCTACAGTCGATGATATCGACCACTTGAGCAACCGTCGTGTACGCACCGTCGGCGAGCAGTTGAGCAACCAGTTCTCTATCGGTCTTGCTCGTATGAGCCGCACAATCCGTGAGCGTATGAACGTGCGTGACAATGAGGTGTTCAAGCCAACAGACTTGATCAACACCAAGACAATCTCAAGTGTCATCAACTCATTCTTCGGCACCAACCCATTGTCACAGTTCATGGACCAGACCAACCCGCTTGCTGAGGTAACCCACAAGCGTCGTCTCTCTGCCCTCGGACCTGGCGGTCTGTCAAGAGAGCGTGCCGGATTCGAGGTTCGTGACGTTCACTACACACACTATGGTCGTCTGTGTCCTATCGAGAGTCCTGAGGGTCCTAACATTGGACTTATCTCTTCTCTCTGTGTGTATGCCAAGATAAATGAACTCGGATTCATCGAGACTCCATACCGTAAGGTTGAGAACGGTGTAGTAGACCTGAAGAACGAGGATGTCGTTTACCTTACCGCTGAGGATGAGGAAGACCACGTGATCGGTCAGGGAAATGCTCCGCTGAATGACGACGGTACGTTCATCCGTGAAGTTGTCAAGTGTCGTCAGGATGCCGACTTCCCAGTCGTGCCACCGACAGACGTTGACCTCATGGACGTTTCTCCACAGCAGATCGCTTCTATCGCTGCCGGACTCATCCCATTCTTGGAGCATGACGATGCTCACCGTGCGTTGATGGGATCCAACATGATGCGCCAGGCAGTTCCATTGCTCCACAATGAGGCACCTATCGTAGGTACCGGAGTCGAGAAGCAGGTATGTGTAGACTCACGTACTATGATCACTGCCGAGGGCGAAGGCGTTATCGAATATGTTGACGCTACCACAATCCGTATCCTCTACGACAGAACCGAGGACGAGGAATTCGTAAGCTTCGAGCCAGCGCTCAAGGAATACCGCATACCTAAGTTCCGTCGTACCAACCAGAACATGACCATCGACCTCCGTCCTATCTGCAACAAGGGACAGAGAGTGAAGAAGGGTGATATCCTGACAGAGGGTTATGCTACAGAGGATGGCGAGCTCGCACTCGGTCGCAACCTGCTCGTGGCCTATATGCCATGGAAGGGTTACAACTATGAGGACGCCATCGTGCTCAACGAGCGTATCGTCCGTGACGACGTGCTGACATCTGTTCATGTCGACGAGTTCTCTCTCGACGTGCGTGAGACAAAGCGCGGTACTGAGGAGTTCACAAACGATATTCCTAACGTCAGCGAAGAGGCAACCAAGGACCTCGACGACAACGGTATCATCCGTGTCGGTGCCCGTGTAGAGCCAGGCGATATCCTCATCGGTAAGATTTCTCCTAAGGGAGAGAGCGACCCGTCACCAGAGGAGAAGCTTCTGAGAGCCATCTTCGGCGACAAGGCTGGTGATGTGAAGGATTCTTCATTGAAGGCCAACCCATCATTGAGCGGTGTGGTAATCGACAAGAAGCTGTTCTCTCGTGCTATCAAGACCCGTGCTTCAAAGCAGAAGGACAAGGTTATCCTTGCTAAGATAGACGAGGAGTATGAGGCAAAGATCGACGACCTGAAGGATATCCTCGTTGACAAGCTCCTGACTCTCACCGAGGACAAGGTTTGCCAGGGCATCAAGGACTATTCACGTGCCGAGATCATCACAAAGGGCAGCAAGTTCACCGCTACCCAGCTCATGAACATCAACTATGAGGAAATCCAGTCGAACAACTGGACTGACGATGGCCATACAAACGGCTTGATTTCAAAGCTCATCACAAACTTCCTGAAGAAGGCAAAGCTTCTCGATGCAGAGAACAAGCGTCGCAAGTTCGCCATCACCATCGGCGACGAGCTGCCATCGGGCATTCTGCAGATGGCAAAGGTATACATCGCCAAGAAGCGTAAGATCGGTGTCGGCGACAAGTTGGCCGGACGCCACGGTAACAAGGGTATCGTGTCGAAGATCGTTCGCCAGGAGGATATGCCGTTCTTGCCGGACGGACGTCCTGTTGACTTGGTGCTCAACCCATTGGGTGTGCCTTCACGTATGAACCTCGGTCAGATTTTCGAGGCTATCCTCGGTGCTGCCGGAAAGCGTCTCGGCGTGAAGTTCGCTACTCCTATCTTCGACGGTGCCCACCTCGACGACCTCAAGGAGTGGACAGACAAGGCAGGTTTGCCAAACCTCGGTTCTATGCACCTCTATGACGGTGAGACAGGAGAGATGTTCGACCAGCCGGCTACAGTGGGTATCACATACTTCCTCAAGCTCGGCCACATGGTAGAGGACAAGATGCACGCCCGTTCTATCGGTCCGTACTCACTCATCACCCAGCAGCCACTCGGTGGTAAGGCGCAGTTCGGTGGACAGCGTTTTGGAGAGATGGAGGTCTGGGCACTCGAGGCATTCGGTGCAAGTCATGTATTGCAGGAGATTCTGACCATCAAGTCAGACGACGTAGTAGGCCGTTCCAAGGCTTATGAGGCAATCGTCAAGGGCGAGCCTATGCCGACAGCCGGCATCCCAGAGTCTCTCAATGTGTTGCTCCATGAGCTGCGTGGCCTTGGTCTGAGCGTTACCCTCGACTAATATTGCAACTCTTTACTCATACATATATAAACAAGAATTATGGCTTTTAAGAAAGATACAAAGATAAAGAGTAATTTCACGAAGATTACCATCAGCTTAGCATCGCCAGAGGAAATCCTCGAGAATTCATTCGGTGAGGTTACCAAGCCTGAAACCATAAACTACCGTACATACAAACCGGAGCGCGACGGACTCTTCTGCGAGCGCATCTTCGGTCCTACAAAGGATTTCGAGTGTGCCTGCGGAAAGTACAAGCGTATCAGATACAAAGGCATCGTCTGCGACCGATGCGGTGTGGAAGTCACCGAGAAAAAGGTACGTCGTGAGCGTACCGGCCATATCGAGCTTGTAGTTCCAGTGGCCCACATCTGGTATTTCCGCTCATTGCCGAACAAGATCGGCTACCTGCTCGGATTGCCTACCAAGAAGCTCGACTCTGTGGTATACTATGAGAAGTATATCGTTGTGCAGCCAGGTGTGCTGGCTGGCAGAATGGATCCTGAGAAGGAAGAGGAACTCAACGGTTCCCACAAGATGGACCTCCTCACAGAGGACGAGTATCTCGATCTTATGGATCAGATTCCAGAGGACAACGAGTATCTTGATGATTCAGATCCTAACAAGTTCATCGCAAAGATGGGAGCCGAGGCTATCTACGACCTCTTGGCAGGTCTCGACCTCGACTCACTCTCATACGAACTCCGCGACCGCGCCAATACCGATTCATCACAGCAGCGCAAGACAGAGGCTCTGAAGCGTCTGCAGGTGGTAGAGGCATTCCGTGGAAGCAGCAACGTGAACCGTCCTGAGTGGATGATCATGAAGATCATCCCTGTCACTCCACCGGAGCTCCGTCCGTTGGTGCCGCTGGATGGTGGACGTTTCGCCACATCCGACCTCAACGACCTTTATCGTCGTGTCATCATACGTAACAACCGTCTGAAGCGACTCATCGAGATCAAGGCTCCAGAGGTAATCCTCCGCAACGAGAAGCGTATGCTTCAGGAGGCTGTTGACAGCTTGTTCGACAACTCCCGCAAGAGCAGCGCCGTGAAGAGCGAGTCAAACCGTCCGTTGAAGTCTCTCTCCGACTCTCTGAAGGGTAAGGCAGGACGTTTCCGTCAGAACCTCCTCGGTAAGCGTGTCGACTATTCAGCACGTTCAGTTATCGTCGTTGGTCCTGAGCTGAAGATGGGCGAGTGCGGTCTTCCTAAGCTGATGGCAGCAGAGCTCTACAAGCCATTCATCATCCGCAAGCTCATCGAGCGCGGCATCGTGAAGACCGTGAAGAGCGCCAAGAAGATCGTTGACCGTCGTGAGCCTGTTATCTGGGATATCCTTGAGAATGTGATGAAGGGTCATCCGGTTCTCCTTAACCGTGCCCCTACGCTTCACCGTCTCGGTATCCAGGCCTTCCAGCCTAAGCTCATCGAGGGTAAGGCAATCCAGCTCCATCCGTTGGCTTGTACTGCGTTCAACGCCGACTTCGACGGTGACCAGATGGCTGTCCACCTCCCATTGAGCAACGAGGCAGTGCTCGAGGCACAGATTCTGATGCTCCAGAGCCACAACATCCTCAACCCTGCCAACGGTGCGCCTATCACGGTGCCGTCACAGGATATGGTGCTTGGTCTTTACTATATCACCAAGATCCGTCCGGGTGCTAAGGGAGAGGGTCTCACATTCTACGGTCCGGAAGAGGCTATCATCGCCCACAACGAAGGCCGTTGCGATCTCCACGCTCAGGTCAAGGTCGTTGTCAAGGACCTTGCCGACAATGGTGGCTACGAGCAGAAACTCGTAGAGACATCAGTAGGTCGTGTAATCGTGAATGGCATCATTCCAGACGAGGTAGGTTATGTAAACAAGGTAATCTCCAAGAAGAGCTTGCGCGACATCATCTCTGATGTTATCAAGGCAGTAGGTTTCGCCCGTGCCTGCGAGTTCCTCGATGGTATCAAGAACCTCGGTTACCGTATGGCATACCTCGCCGGACTTTCCTTCAACCTCGACGACATCATCATCCCAGAGGAGAAGAAAGCACTCGTTGAGCGTGGAAATGACGAAGTACGTCAGATTACTGACAACTATAATATGGGATTCATCACCGACAAGGAGCGTTACAACCAGGTAATCGATGCCTGGACCCACGTCAACAACGAGCTTGGTGATGTATTGATGAAGCAGATGACAGAGGCCGACCAGGGATTCAACGCCGTATACATGATGCTTGACTCCGGAGCCCGTGGTTCTAAAGACCAGATTCGTCAGCTTGCCGGTATGCGTGGACTTATGGCAAAGCCACAGAAGGCTGGTGCAGAAGGTGCACAGATTATCGAGAACCCTATCTTGTCTAACTTCAAGGAGGGAATGAGCGTGTTGGAGTACTTCATCTCTACCCACGGTGCCCGTAAGGGTCTTGCCGATACCGCCATGAAGACTGCCGACGCCGGATATCTGACCCGTCGTCTTGTTGACGTTTCTCACGACGTCATCATCAACGAGGAAGACTGCGGCACATTGCGCGGACTTGTATGCACAGCTCTGAAGAACGGCGACGAGGTTATCTCTACCCTCTATGAGCGCATCCTCGGCCGTGTGTCAGTACACGATATCGTGAATCCTCAGACTGGCGAGCTTATCGTGGCTGCCGGCGACGAGATCACAGAGTCTATCGCCCAGGCTATCGAGGACTCTCCAATCGAGAGCGTCGAGATCCGTTCAGTGCTCACCTGCGAGAGCAAGCACGGCGTCTGCATGAAGTGTTACGGACGTAACCTCGCTACCAGCCGTATGGTTCAGAAGGGTGAGGCAGTAGGAGTCATCGCCGCACAGGCTATCGGTGAGCCTGGTACACAGCTTACCCTCCGTACGTTCCACGCCGGTGGTGTGGCTG